>Ga0075521_10000257_pt1 | contig 14315 bp, 14 predicted proteins | sample NGEPerD_FD_74785 | JGI IMG/M metagenome (GOLD analysis project Ga0075521, IMG submission 74785) | Arctic peat soil microbial communities from the Barrow Environmental Observatory site, Barrow, Alaska, USA - NGEE PermafrostAB12-D | ecosystem: Environmental > Terrestrial > Soil > Wetlands > Peat ...
CGCGATACATGTAGTCGCGCTCCTCGCCCGTCACCATCTCGAGCGTGAGCTCGTCGTGGTTGCGGAGGAAGATCGCCCATTGGCACTCGTCGGGGATCGGCGGCGTCTGCGCGAGGATCTCGACGATCGGGCTGCGATCTTCCTTGCGGATCGCCATGTACATGCGCGGCATGAGCGGAAAGTGGAATGCCATGTGACACTCCTGTCCGTTGCCGAAGTACGGGATCACATCGATCGGCCACTGGTTCGCCTCGGCGAGCAGCAGCTTGTTCTCGAACTCCGCATCGAGCGCCGCGCGGATCTGCCTCAGCACGACGTGCGTCTCGGGGAGATTCTCGCAGTTGGTGCCGTCGCGCTCGATGAGATACGGGATCGCGTCGAGACGCATGCCGTCGACGCCCATGCGGAACCAGAAGCGCATCACCTCGATCACGGCCGCCAGCACGACCGGGTTGTCGAAGTTCAGGTCGGGCTGGTGGCTGAAGAAGCGATGCCAGTAGAACTGCTCGGCCACCGGATCCCAGGTCCAGTTCGAGACCTCGGTGTCCGTGAAGATGATGCGCGCGTCCTTGTACTTCGTCGGATCGTCGGACCACACGTACCAGTCGCGCTCCGGCGATCCGCGCGGCGACGTGCGCGCGCGCTGGAACCACGCGTGCTGGTCCGACGTGTGGTTGATGACCAGCTCCGTAATGACGCGGATGTTGCGCGCGTGCGCCTCGTCGAGCAAATGCTGAAAGTCCTCGAGCGTGCCGTACTGCGGATGCACCGACTCGTACTCGGCGATGTCGTAGCCATCGTCGCGCAACGGCGACGGATAGAACGGCAGCAGCCAGAGCGTGTTGACGTTGAGCGACTGGACGTAGTCGAGCTTCTGAATCAATCCCGGAAAATCACCGAAGCCATCGCCATTGCTGTCGCGGAACGCCTTGACGTGGATCTGATAGATGATCGCGTCCTTGTACCAGAGCGGGTCGTTGGCGGAAATGGGTGGCGTCGATCGATCGGGCATCGCTCGTGTGATGAAGGCGGGAGCGCGAAACTAGCGCTGAAGCCGGAGGATGTGCCCCGGCTGAAGATTCGGGTCGAGACGAACATAGTTGCGCGCGCCGCGCCAACTGTAGCGCGCGCCGGTGAGCAGATCTTCGACGACGTACGGTGAGTCGGGATCGAGGCCGAGATCGGCCAACGGCACCGTGACGACGGTCTCCTGCGCGCGCGACGGATCGAGATTCGCGATGATGAGGAGATCGTTCCGCCATCCCGGTGCCATCTTCGTGAAGAAGAGCACCTGCGGATTTTCCGACGCGCGAAAGGTGAGATTGTCCATGCGCTGGAGCGCCGAGTTGTCGCGGCGGATGGCGTTGAGGAGCTTGATCTCGCCGTTGAGATTCCCGGGCGCATTCCAGTCGCGCACGCGGATCTGATACTTCTCCGAGTCGAGATACTCCTCGCTGCCGGGGCGCACGGGAGTGTTCTCGCTGAGCTCGAAGCCGCTGTAGAGCCCAAAGAGCGGCGACATCGTGGCGGCGAGGAGCAGGCGCACGCGAAATGCCGGGCGACCGAAGTGCTGCAGATATTCGTGAAGAATGTCCGGCGTGTTCGCGAAGAGATTGCCGCGCATGTACTCGAGCGAGTGCACGTTGTGCATCTCGGCCCACCAGTCACGCAGCTCGACGCCCGAGTTCTTCCACGTGAAGTACGTGTACGACTGTGAGAAGCCGATCTTCGCGAGCAGCTTCATCGTGCGCGGGCGCGTGAACGCCTCGGCGAGCAAGACGACGTCGGGATACTTCGCGTGGACTTCGCCGATCATCCACTCCCAGAACGCGAACGGCTTCGTGTGCGGATTGTCTACACGGAAGGTGCGCACGCCGTGCTCGATCCAGAACAGCAGGATGTCGCGACACGCATTCCACAGCGCTTCGCGATCGTCGCACCAGAAGTTGAGCGGGTAGATGTCCTGGTACTTCTTCGGCGGATTCTCGGCGTACTTGATCGTGCCGTCGGGGCGCACGAAGAACCACTCGGGATGTTGCACGAGCCACGGGTGATCGGGCGAGCACTGCAGCGCATAGTCGAGCGCGATCTCGAGTCCGAGCTCCGCCGCGGTAGCGACGAGCGTGTCGAAGTCCTCGAGCGTGCCGAGCTTCGGCTCCACAGCCGTGTGTCCGCCCGCCTCGTTGCCAATTGCCCACGGAGATCCCGGATCGTTCGGGCCGGCGGCGAGGGAATTGTTCGGCCCCTTTCGCGCGGAGATCCCCACCGGATGAATCGGAGGGAGATAGACGACATCGAAGCCGAGCTCCGCGATGCGCGGGAGCGCGAAGGCCGTGCTCAGAAATGTGCCGTGGCGCTCGGGATCCGTGGTTTGCGAGCGCGGGAAGAGCTCGTACCACGATGCGAATGCGGCGCGCTCGCGATCGACCCACAGCTCGAGCTCGCGCGCGTAACAAGTGAGATCGGGGGGCGAGTAGTTGTCGTCGAGCAGCGTGCGCAGCCCCGCATCGAGCGCCGCTGCCACACGCTCGGCGCCCGAGATGCGCGCGTCGCGGATGATGAGCGCGGCGGCGCGCAGCTCGTTGCGCGCGTCGCCGAAGCGCGCACGGCGTGCGGCCGAGTCGATGAGCTCAGCGCCCTCGAGCAGCTCCGACGACACGTCCTGCCCCGCGCCGATCTTTTTCTGCAGCTCGCTGCGCCACGTTCCGAAGCGGTCGGTCCACGATTCTACCGTGTACGTCCACCGCCCAGCCCGGTCGACGCGGAAACCGCCGACCCATTGATCGGCGTTCTGGTCGTAGTACATGGGCACGAAGTGCCATTCGGCGCTGGCGGGGCCGCTGTAGCGGATGCGCGCGGCGAGCAGATCGTGGCCGTCCTTCAGGATGTCGGCGCGAACTTCGAAGGTGTCGCCGACGACGCGCTTGACGGGATAGCGTCCCGCATCGAGCTCCGGCTCGACACATTCGATCACCACCGGCGCTGGCGTGCGCGGTGTGGTGACCTTCGTCGAACGTCGCCGGGTTGTGGAGGAAGCCATGTCGGAGTTCGGGAGGAACGAGGTTCGCGGAGAACACACGCGCGGGGAAAGATATGCGAATACCGGCCGCAGGCGACCGCGGGCTAGCTTTGGCAAGACGCAGGCCCTCGATCGGGCACCCTAAACACGAGGAGTACCACGGCATGCGGGGGATTCAGGTCAAGCGTTATGGCGGTCCGGAGGTGCTCGAGTACGGCGAGCTCCCCGATCCGGCGCCGGCCGCCGGCGAGGTGATCGTTCGCGTGAAGGTTGCCGGAGTCAACTTCACGGACGTGTACTCGCGCACGGGCATGTATCCGGGTGCGCTCCCCTTCACGCCCGGCGTCGAGGGCGTGGGCATCGTCGAACAGCTCGGCAGCGGCGTGACGGATGTGAAGGTCGGCGCTCGCGTGGGGTGGGTGATGATCAAGGGCGGCTACGCCGAGCAGATTGCGCTCCCCGCGCAGCGACTCGTGCCGATCCCTGATGGCGTGGACGATCGCACGGCCGCCGCGCTGCTTCTCCAGGGCATGACCGCGCACTTTCTGTTGACGGACTGTTACCGCGTGCAGAGGGATGAATGGATTCTCATTCACGCGGCGGCCGGCGGCGTCGGGCTACTGATGACGCAGATCGCGCACAAGATCGGCGCGCGCATCATCGGTACGACGAGCACGGAGGAGAAGGCGGCGCTCGCGCGCGAGGCTGGCGCGGAGGAGATCGTGATCTATACGAAGGAAGATTTTCAGGCGGCTGCACGGCGAATTACGGATGGCGTGGGTGTGAGCGCGGTCTACGATTCCGTTGGCAAGACAACCTTCCTGAAGAGCCTCGACTCGCTGCGCCCCCGCGGATATATGGTGCTCTTCGGAGGCTCGAGCGGCCCCGCGCCGAGCATCGACCCGATGATTTTGAATCCGAAGGGATCGCTCTTTCTCACGCGGCCGACGCTCGGCAACTACGTCAGCTCGAGGGAAGAGCTGCTACGACGCGCTTCGGACGTGTTTGGATGGGCGGCGAAGGGTGAGCTCAAGGTGCGCGCCGAGCATGACTACGCCCTCGCCGATGCCGCGAGGGCGCACGCGGATCTCGAGGCTCGGAAGACGACGGGGAAGATATTGCTCATCATTTGATCGGGGAGCCCGATACTCGGTAAAGGACATGCCTCGAACAAAGGAAGCACGTGGACAACTCTGTCGTCTTGTTTCTCATTATTGCGGCAATCATACTTTTTTTCGTTCTGCGCGGACGATCATCCCCCGCAGCGGCTCTACGTTCCACGAAGGGGATTCCGCCGGAGATTGCGCAGCAGGCCAAACGAGAAGCACTGGCAGCCCTCGTTACGACGGACAATCGAGACAAGTACGAGGCGCCCCCGTTCATGCCGAACAATGAGAAACTCGTTTTTTCGGTTCCCGTTGTTCTTTCGGAAAACCATTCGACAGGCCGACGTGGATCCGGTGCCAGCGTTCGTGTCATGAGGGGCGTTTGGTATCACACGGGCGGATCGCAGACTACGCAGGAGATTTCAGCCGTCGATTCCGGCACACTGATTCTCACCGACAAGCGTTTCGTTTTCGGAGGCCAACGAAAGAATCTCGAGTTCCCGTTGGCAAAACTGACTCAGTTATCGACGAGCGCGACCGGGATTGCACTGGGCAAGAGCGGTCGTGAGAAGGTGTCGTATTTCACGGGGTTGCAGGCGCTCCGGGTCGTGTCGGATATCGTGCCAAAGGAAGGAGATACCTGGCCGGCCGGGAGGGTCGAATTTCCGCTTTCCGGCCCGGACGTATCGGAGATGGTGCAACAGCTAATCAAGTCCACATCGTAGAGTGCAAGTCTGCTGACAGCCCCCGATCTCTCGCGCCCGCTCATCGCGCTCCCGCTGCTCTTTGGCGCGGGAGTGCTGACGAGCCTGACGCCGTGCATCTATCCGATGATTCCGATCACCGTCGCGCTGGTGGGCGGTGAGAGCACGGGTGCGCGCTCGCGCTGGCGCCCGTTCGTGCTCACGCTGTGCTACGCGATCGGTCTCGCGCTCGTGTACGCGGTGCTCGGCGTGATCGCGGGGTTGTCGGGAACGCTCTTCGGAACCGTGAGTACGAATCCATGGCTGCTCTTCGCCATGGGGAATTTGCTCTTGCTCTTCGCGCTCGTGATGCTCGACGCGCTACCGCTGCCAATACCGGCGTGGGTGATGCGTCGCGCGGCGGACGCGGGGAGCGGCGGCGGGCTTGGCGGCGCATTCGGGATGGGCGCGGCGAGTGGTGTCGTCGCGGCGCCGTGCGGAGCGCCGGTGATGGCCGCGGTGCTCACGTGGGTGGGCACGACCCACAGCGCGACGCTCGGCTTCATCTATCTATTCGTGTTCTCTCTTGGAATGACCGCGCTGCTGATCGTCGTCGGCACATTCTCGGGTGCGCTCGCGCGGCTACCGAAGGCGGGTGCGTGGATGGTGTGGGTGAAGCGACTGTTCGCGCTGCTGATGATCGGCGCGGCCGAGTACTACTTCGTATCAATGGGACAGGTGCTGTTGTGAAAAAGAGTGTGAAGGTGAACCGGGCGCTCATCGCCATCGCCATCGCGGTCTGGCTGCTGATCTCGCGATCGGTTCACGCGCAGGATCCAATGGGACTCGCGGTGGGAACGAAGGCACCGGGCGCCATGGTGCAGACGCTCGATGGCAAGCGCGTCGATCTCGCGAGCTTCATCGGCAATGGACCAGTGGTACTCGAGTTCTGGGCGCTCTGGTGCAGCAACTGCAAGGAGCTCGAGCCGCAGATTCAGACGCTGGTGAAGAAGTACGCGGGGAAGGTGCAGTTCGTGGCCGTCGCGGTGAGCGTCAACGAGTCACCCGACCGCGTGCATCGCTACGCGACCAAGTACGGCTACACGCATCAGGTGCTCTTCGATGCGACTGGCGCGGCGACGGATGCGTATGCGGTGCCGGCGACGTCGTATGTCGTGGTGGTCGATCGCGGCGGGAAGATCGTGTATACGGGACTCGGCGGCGATCAGCAGCTCGAGGCGGCGGTGCAGAAGGGGCTCTAGCCCGCGCTACCCTTCCAGCCTCAACTCCAGCACCCGCTTACTCGGCTGCGGATGCGGCGTCGAGTAGAACTGCAGTCCACTAATCACCACGTCATCATCGAAGCGTAGAGCCAGCAGCCGCTTGAGCATCTCCGGATTCATTCTCGGATAAAAGCTCAGCGTCGCATGCGGCGAGAACTGAAATCTCGCGCGCTCGAACGGCAGCCCCGTCCCCGCCACGCGCTCGTGTAGCACGCGCAGCGGCCCGTGCGGGTCGAGCGGGAGCACGATGATATCCGTCTGCATGAAGCGATGCGGGCGCTCGAAGCGCATCGTGATCGGCGCGGTGTCGCGCGTGATCGGCTCGATCTTCTCGCGCAGCAGCTCGACGCTCGTGCCCAGCGGCAGCGGCCCCACTCCCGACGAGCCCACCATCGTCACGTGCGGCGGTGTTCCCGCGGCGAGGCGCGGGTCGGCCCACCGCTGCACCTCGAGAATTTGCTCGCGCACCGGATCGCCCAGCTCCGCGACCACGAAAATCCCTGCTTTCATACCGTGAAAGCTACGGTCTCGCGGCCCTCATGACGTGAGCCTCGAAACGTTCTTGATCTCCGTCGACTCCTCGAGATCGCGAAGGAACATCTCCTCCGCCGCCTTCCCCAGCTCCTGGCTTTCGATCACCGCGTCGAGCTCGTAGTTGATCGCGATGCCAAGCGGGTTGAAGTCCGTCGAGCCCACACGCACCCAGCGGCCATCGATCACGCTCGTCTTCGCGTGCATCATGACCCCGTTCCACTCCCAGATGCGAACGCCATTGCGCAGAAGCTGCTTGTACACCCTGCGCGCGAGCATACGCACCCACGGATGGTCGTAGGTGCTGGGCACGAGGATGCGCACGTCGACATTGTCGAGCGCGGCGCCGCACAGCGCCTCCATCTCCGCGCTCGACGGATAGAAGTAGGCGCTCGCGATCCAGATCGTCCTTTCCGCGGACACCGACTGGATCTGGAGCGCCCGCGCGACGCGCAGCCGCCACGGCTCGCCCTCGATTATGCCAACCACTGCGCCAGTCGACTGTTCGGGGGATGTTTCCGTATTGCGCGCGCGGCGAACCAGATGCCGGCGCGCCGCACGCCGCTCCTCGAAGTGGGCGCGCTTCCACATTGTGTCGAAGGCTCGCGTCATGTCGATCGCCGCAGGACCGCGGATGCGCACGGCGGTATCGCGCCACGGTGCGCGCTTCTTCCGCTTCACGATGCCCGACCACTCCTCGGATAGCCCAATGCCGCCGGTGAGCGCCACGAGCTGGTCGGCCACCAGGAGCTTCCGGTGATCGCGCGGCACGAGACCCAGCCACCGGCGAAAGCCGGGTCGATTGAAGATGCGGACGTCCACCCCGCCGTCGCGAAGACTCCGCCAGTACGCGCGCGTGGTGGTCCAGCTCCCGACCCAATCCGCGATCAGGCGCACCTGTACGCCTCGCGCTGCCGCCGCGATCAGCGCATCGGCGAACCGCGTCCCGACGCTGTCGCTATTCACGATGTAGGATTCGAGCTCGATCGTGTCCTTCGCCTGCTCGATCATCTCGATCATCGCGTCGAAGATCCGCATGCCGTCGCGCATCAGCTCGACCTCGTTCCCCGAGGACGCATCGGCGGCGGCGATCCGCCAGAGACCGCGCGCGAAACGCGGACCAATCGTCGACGAGAACGGCGCGGGCACTGCGGCGGGCGTGATTGCGGTCATTGCTGGTAGACTGGTGGCCACTGGTGTAAGCTACTTTGCCGCGGCGTGGTACGCTGCGCACGCACTCCACCCACGGACGCAGCCGACATGCTCAACATCGATCTAAAAGGCAAGCGCGCCCTCGTTGCCGGCGTCGCCGACGACGCCGGATACGGCTTCGCCATCGCGAAGGCGCTCGCCGAGGCCGGAGCGTCGGTTGTCGTCGGCACGTGGCCGCCGGCGCTCAACATCTTCCGCAACTTGCTCGAGCGCGGAAAGATGGACGAGTCGCTCGTGCTCTCGTCCGGTGGCAAGATGGCCTTCGAGTCGATCTACCCACTCGACGCCGCCTACTCCACGCTCGACAGCGCGCCCGAATCCGTGCGCACGAGCAAGCGCTACGCCGAGTTGGGCGACTTCTCGATTGATGGACTCGCGACGACGCTCGTGGCGGATCACGGCGACAAACCACTCGACATCGTCGTCCACTCGCTCGCGAACGGACCCGAAGTGAAGAAGGCGCTGATCGACACGAGCCGAGACGGCTACCTCACCGCGCTGAGCGTGAGCGCGTACTCGCTGATCGCGATGGTGAGCCGCTTCGGCCCGCTCATGCGTGCGGGCGGATCGGTGCTCTCGCTCACCTACCTGGCCAGTGAGCGCGTGATTCCGGGATACGGCGGCGGCATGTCGTCCGCGAAGGCCGCGCTCGAGAGCGACACGCGCGTGCTCGCGTACGAGGCGGGGCGGCGCTACGGACTCCGCGTCAACACCATCTCGGCCGGCCCCCTCGCATCGCGCGCCGCGAGCGCGATCGGCATCATCGAGAAGATGGTCGCCTACGTCGCAGCGAACGCGCCCCTCACGGAGCCGCTCACGGCAAGCGAGGTCGGCTTCGCCGCAGCCTTCCTCGCCAGCCCCCTCGCGAGCGGCATCACAGGCACCGTCGTGTTCGTGGATAAAGGCTATCACGCCATGGGGATGGCGATTCCGGAATAACCGCCGAAAAAGCCCGCGAGCGGACCGAGGCACGCGAGTTGCCCTCTCAGAGTACGTGAAATCATTCACGAACTCCCTGGAGGAGAGGCTTACATGAACAACCTGATCTGGTGGCTTGTCGTTGGGCTCGTAGCGGGAGTGCTCGCCTCGCTCGTAGTAGGCGGCGTCGGATACGGCATCATTGGCGACATCGTCATCGGCATCGTCGGCGCATTCATCGGCGGCTGGCTCTTCACCGCACTCGGCGCAGGCGTCCCGATGGGCGGACTCGCGGGATCGATCTTCGTCGCCTTCATCGGCGCAATCGTTCTGATCTTCATCATTCGACTGATTCGCGGCGGCAGTCGGCGCGCACCATAGCGCGCCTCACAAGCGCAACGCACATCACGTGGCGCTCTTCACGTGCGCCACGTGATGCTTGCCGTGCCACGCGTAGAGCGCGGCCTGGCGATCGAGCGGATACCGCCCCATCTCCGGATGCATGTACGCGCGCTGCCACTGTGCGTCCGTCATCGATCGCATGATGGACAGCCACCGCTCCTGCACCGACTCGAGCAGCCGTAGCGACGTTTCCACCGGCACGTCGCGCGTGTCCGGCAGCTCAGCCCACCGATCTTCCTTGTACGGCGTGATCGCCGGCTCATCCTCCGTAAGCGCGAGCTTCATGCGCACGTACGCATTCAGATGGCTGTCCGCCACATGATGCACCACCTGCCGAATCGTCCAGCCGCCCGCGCGATACGGCTTGTCGAGCTGCGCCTCACTCAGCCCCTTCACCGCGGCGCGCATCGCCGCCGGCGCCGCGGCAATCTCCTCGAGGTACTTCGCCCGATCGGCGGCTGAGATCTTCTCTGGAACCACGAAGCGCCCGATGGGATAGCGGAGCGCATCGACGGCGTCGGAATTGGCTTTGGTCATGAGTGCGAGTGTCGTGGGGTGAGTGTGCGAATGCCAGTGCTAGTGCGGAAGTACGACCTTCCCCGTGGCCGGAGAGTAGCTGCTGCCCGATGGCAGCACGCTCAGAATCAGCCCGGATTCCCCGAGCACCGGCGCGCCGGCCTTCGTGATCACGGCGTGGCGCGCATCGTAGATCGATACCGCGCTCTCGCCCAGAATGCTCCAGTGGCCATCGGGATTCACGATGAGGGCGGTCGACTCATCGATGCCGGCGCCCAAGTGCGGCGGCGTCTCTAGCACGACGCTGATGAAGCGGTTGTGCCGGCGACGGCGAGTGAAGTGCTGGTCGATGAGCACACCCTTGATCATCCCGAAGCCCGGAACGAGCTCCATGTTGCCGCGCGCGATCGTCATGTAGTGCGCCGTCGTATCGTCGGGCGGACGCACGCCGCCCGGATGCCGCTCCTCGCCCGTCAGCATCGGATTCGCCATCACCTCGGCGCCCGCCGACGTGCCGCCGATCACGGCGCCGTGCGCATAGAGATCGTGAATCGCCTTCTCGACGCGCGTGCCGAGCAGTGCCTTGGTGAGCAGCACCTGATCGCCGCCGCCGAACCAGACGCCGGTAACGCCTTCCATGTTCTTCGCCATCGAATCGGAATTCGCTTCATTCGCATCGATGTAATACGCGTGCGCATTGGCGCCGAGCTTGCGAAGGTCGTCCGCCTTCTCCTCGCCGCTCTCCTTCCCTTCGCTGCTCGCCATCGCGAACACCACAATCTTCCCCTTCGTGCCGCCCGCCAGGTCGAAGAAGCGCTGGATGAGCTCCGGCGGCTGAGGACCGCCGCCGACTATAAAGAGATAGCCACGCGGATGCGCAGCCTGCGCACGTGCGCCCGTACTCAGCACCGCGATGCACAGCACCGCCTTTGCGAGCGCAGCAATTGTCGTCGAGGTAATTCCGGAACGCCGCATCGTCCACTTCCCCATTCGTAATGAGTGGAGGAAGCTTGACTCGCGTGCGCGTACCCCGCTACTTCCACACACAATACCAACAGGTGGACTGGTGCAGATGATGGCCGGCAGCAACGGAAAGCGGACAATCGCGGCGATGATCGTGGTCGCGGTAGCGGCGTGCGGACGCGACAAGGCGGCACCGAAGGCGGTTGCGCACGGGCCCGTCGTCGACAGCACGGCGCCTGGCCGCGCAGCGACGACGAACGGCTTCAAGACACCTGAGTCCGTGCGCTACGACTCCGTAAACGACGTCTTCTACGTCTCGAACATCAACGGGAGTCCGCTCGCCAAGGACAACAACGGCTTCATCTCGCGGATGAAGCCGGACGGGAAGATCGATTCGCTCGAGCTGATAGCCGGCGGCCGCGATGGCGTCACGCTCAACGCGCCGAAGGGGCTCGCGCTGATCGGCGACACGCTCTGGGCAACGGACATCGATGTCGTACGCGGCTTCAACGTGCGCACGGGCGCCGCGGTGGCGACGGTGGACTTCGCACCCTTCCACGCACTCTTTCTCAACGACATCTGCGTTGGCGGCGATGGCGCGCTTTACGTCACCGACATGGGGGTGAAGGCGAGTGGCGACTCGATGGCGCACGTCGCCGGCTCCGACCGGATCTTCCGCATCGACGCGTCGCACAAGGCAACGATCGCGCTGGCGTCCGATTCGCTCCATTGGCCCAACGGCATCACGTGGGATAAATCGGGGAACCGCTTCATCGTCGTGCCGTACGGGAAGGTGCCGCAGATACTCGCATGGCGCCCCGGCACGCCGCAGCCCGTGATCATCGGCTACGGCGCGGGGCAGTACGACGGCGTCGAGATTCTCGCGGACCGGCGCCTGATAGTCACGAGCTGGGCCGACTCGACCGTCTCGATTCGCGATGGCAACGTGCGCTCGGCCATCAAGGGACTTCCGTCGCCCGCCGACATCGGGATAGACACGCGTCGCATGCACATCGCGGTACCGCTGCTCACGAAGGATCGCGTCGAGATCATCACCATCCCTGCCCGCAAGGAAGCCCCGTGACACCCCGTACGATGAACGTGGCGCTATCGCTCGTCGCCCTGCTTGCGGCCGGTTGCGCGAAAGACAAGAAGCCGGCGCGGAAAGTCGACACGCTGAGCGACTCGGCGGCGACTGCATCCTCGAAGGCGCTCTCGCGCGCGGCAGCGGGAACGACGGTCTCGATGACCGTCACCGGCAAGCACGGATTCGACGGCCCGCTCAACGGGCGTGCGACGTGCTCGTACGGTGGCGACAACAGCTCGCCAACGACGAAGGTCGAGGCGTTCGGCCGCGATGCACAAGTCTCCTTCGAGATCGTGAAGCCCTCGGAAGGATCGATTCCGGTGAAGAGCGGGGCGATCAAGAAACACTCCGGCTCGCGCATCTCGAATCTCCAGTTCGTGGTGCACAGCCAGACGTATGGCGACGGAAATGGCATCGCGATGATCAGCGATCCCGTCGGGCGCATCGGCTCGCTCACTGCGAGCCACTTCTCGCGCATCGGCACGGGGAAGCGGCACGGCTCCGATCTCTCCATCACCGTTCGCTGGGAGTGCGAGTAGCCGTTTGACGGAGCAGCCGTGAGCGTCAAACGATGGATCTTCGCGATCGCCTCCTTCGTGGCGGCGATCGGCGTGTCGCTCTACATCGTGCTCTCGTCGTGGCCGAATCAGCACGCGGCGGTTTCCATGGGAGTCGCCGCGCACGGGGTGCTCCTCTGCATCGCGCTCTCCGAGCTGCTCGCGCGCGGCGCCAAGGTGTGGTTGAGCGCAATCGCGATGCGAATTCCGATGTCGTACCGGCTCGCGTTGCGCGCGAGCGCCGGCGGCGACTTCGGCGCGGCGATCACGCCGAACAAGTCGGGCGCCGAGCCGGCGAGATATCTGATCATGACGGAGGCGGGGATGCACCCCGCGCAGATCCTGCTCGTGATCTACGCCGAGCTCTTTCTCGAGATGATCTCGCTCGCGCTCGTGGCGCTTGGACTGTACCTGATCTTTCGCAACGCGGGCTCGACGCTGATCGGCGTCGTTGGCGCGGTGGGACTCTACGCGCTCTTCGTGCTCGGCACCGGCGCGATCGGCTGGTTTCTCTCGAAGAGGTACGGCACCACCGGACCGGCGCCCCAGTGGGCGCGGCGCTTCAAGATGCATGGCGCGCGCTGGAAGCAGGTGCAGCGCGCGCTCGCGACGCTGCGCACTGCAATCGCCGGCATCCGCCACATGCGACTCGGCATGACAGCGCTCGCGCTGCTCGCGTCGGTGCTCCACATCTGCCTGCGCATCGCGATTCTCCCGGCGATCGTCTACTCGCTGGGCGAGACGCACGTGCCGCTCGCGCCGCTGGTGCTGTGGCCCGTTGCGCTGATGTGGGGGAGCGCGGTCTCGCCGCTACCGGGCGGTGGCGGCGCGGTGGAAGTCGGCTTCAAGGCGGCGCTGGGACACGCGATTCCGGCGACGGTCTTTGGAGCGGCGCTCGTGTGGTGGAGATTTTACACGTTCTACCTGTTCATTCTGCTCGGCGCGCTCGCGGCTGGCAACACGGTGTTACGTGCGCTGCGAGACGATGATAGCGAGAACGACGAGGAGCCGGAGGCGGCTACGGCGTAGCGCCGAAGAGCGCGGCCTTGATGCGCTCGAGCTCCGCCTGCGAGACCGCGCCGCGCAGTGTGCGCGTGCGACCGGTGGAGTCGGACCAGGTGAGGCTGTTGATTTGCACCCCGGCCCGCGACCTGGCCGCGAGTTGATCGGTGAAGCCAATGTGCGCATCGCGCTTCGCCTCATCGTGCGCCGATGGCCGCTCGATGAGCGTCACGGAGCCTTCGCCCACCGTGTACACGGTCGTCACGACACTGTCGGCACCCGCCGCTTCCGCGCGGCGCGACACGAGCTGCGGTGTCTCGACGGCCGCGACGGCGACTCCGAGCTTCTCGCTGCTCGTGCTGAGACCCTCGCCGGTAATCACGAGCTGTTGGAGCGCGACCGGTCGATGCAGCCGCACCGAATCGGGCTGCGCGGCTGGCGCGCGCAGCGCGTACGCGTTGTTCGCGGAAGAATCGTGCGTCGGCGCGCTCGCGTCGGCCACTCGTGAGCTCGGCGCCTCTGCCGGTGCCGGCGCGGGCAGATCTGCGGCGATCATCGGCTTACCGCCGCCCTGCGACTTCGCGACGCTCGCCGGAAACGCCACATCCTTCCTCGCCGGCGCGCCACGCGTCGATGCCTTGTCCTCGGACTTCTCGCGCGCCTCGGCGAGCGCCCCCGCGAGCTTCGGTGGCGGCGCGGCCGCGACCGGCGCGGAACTCTCTGCCTGCGGAAGAGCAGCGCTCGGAGCCGTCGCGGCTGTCTTCGCCTCGTTGCGCGCTGCGGCCACCCGTATCGCCGCAGCATCGCGTCGCGGTCGCACCGCGATCACCGTCGCCGTGCTCAACACCAACACCGCAGCCGCCGCGATCCACGCGCGCGAGATCGTGAACCGCGCCGGCGCACGCGCCTTCGACGATGTCGTCGACGCCGGCAACACGCCGCCGGGCACCGCATCGAGCGCGGTCAGAATTCGCGACGATGCCGCGATAAATCCCCGCGCCTCCGCTACCGCCGCCCTGCACTCATCGCACGAGGC
>Ga0075521_10000258_pt1 | contig 14309 bp, 12 predicted proteins | sample NGEPerD_FD_74785 | JGI IMG/M metagenome (GOLD analysis project Ga0075521, IMG submission 74785) | Arctic peat soil microbial communities from the Barrow Environmental Observatory site, Barrow, Alaska, USA - NGEE PermafrostAB12-D | ecosystem: Environmental > Terrestrial > Soil > Wetlands > Peat ...
TCGCGGTTGAACACCGACGGGATGATGTAGTCGTCGCGCAGTTCGCTCTCATCCACGATCGCCGCGATCGCGCGTGCGGCGGCCATCTTCATCTCCTCCGTGATCGTCGGCGCGCGCACGTCCAGTGCGCCCCTGAAGATGCCGGGGAAGCACAGCACGTTGTTGATCTGGTTGGGATAGTCCGAGCGCCCCGTGGCCATGATCCGCACATACGGCGCGGCCTCCTCGGGGTTCACCTCGGGGTTCGGGTTGGCCATCGCAAAGACCATCGCGTCCCTGTTCATCCTCGCCAGCGCCTCCGCCGGAAAGGCGCGGGCGCCCGAGACGCCGATCAGCAGATCGGTGCCCTCGATCACGTCCGCCGGCGCACCCGTGCGGCAATCCGGGTTGGTGGCCTCGGCGAACCAGCGCTTGACGCTGTTCATCGAGCCGTCCAGGTAGTCCTCGCGCTGGACGTGCAGCGCGCCCTGGGAATCGGCTCCGATGATCCTGCTGACGCCGGCCGCCAGCAGCATCTTGCTGACCGCCATGCCCGCCGCGCCCAGCCCGACGACCAGCACGTTCAGCTCCTCCAGGCGGCGGCCGGTGAGCTTGACCGCGTTCAGCAGCGCCGCCAGCACGACGACCGCCGTGCCGTGCTGGTCGTCGTGGAACACCGGGATGTCGAGCTGCTCCTTCAGCTGATCCTCGATCTCAAAGCAGCGCGGCGCCGAGATGTCCTCGAGGTTGATGCCGCCGAAGGCGGGTGCGATCAGCTTGACCGTGCGCACGATCTCCTCGGGGTCCGTGCTCTCCAGGCAGATCGGAAAGGCGTCCACGCCGGCGAACTCCTTGAACAGGCAGCACTTGCCCTCCATCACCGGCATCGCCGCGCGCGGCCCGATGTTGCCGAGCCCGAGCACCGCGGTGCCGTCGGAGATGACCGCCACCGTGTTGCGCTTGATCGTGTACTGGAATGCCTTGTCCGGATCCGCGGCGATCGCCAGGCTGACTCGCGCCACGCCGGGCGTGTAGGCCATCGAAAGGTCGTCGCGGGTCTTCAGGGGGTGCTTGTTGTGCTGTTCGATCTTGCCGCCCGCGTGCAGCAGGAAGGTGCGGTCGGTGGTGTCGACGACCTCGGCGCCATCGACCGCGTCGATCGCCGCGACGATGCGCTCCCAGTGGTCTCGCCCGGAGGCGTCCACGACGATGTCGCGCAGGCTGTGCGCGCCGTCCACCTCCACGAGATCGACGGCGGCGATCATGCCGCCCGCCTCGCCGATCGCGCTCGTGACCAGTCCGAGGATCCCCTGGGAGTCCTCGAGCGTGACGCGGATGGTGAGGCGGTATTGCGCGCTTGGGGTGGCGCTCACTTGGGTGGTGCTCCTAGGTCGTTTGGCGGCACGGGATCTTAGGAGGTATGCCACAGGAACACTTGTTCCTGTTTGCGGAGCCCTCGGCGGCGACGGGCCGCGGCTCCTCGTAGAGTGCTCAGACGATGGCGGTCAAGACGACAGCCGATGGGAGCGCGCCTGTCGAGGGAGCCGTGCGGGCGCCCGCGCGTGAGCCCGCGGGGGAGCGGCGGCGGTTGTTCCTGATAGACGGCCCCAGCCTGGTCTACCGCGCCTTCTTCGCGCTGCCCGAGTCGATCGCCACCTCCACGGGCGTGCCCACCAACGCGATCTTCGGCTTCGCCTCCATGCTCGTCAAGATCGTGACCGAGCACGGGGTCTGCCCGACCGTGGTCGCCTGGGATGCCGGCACCTCCGGGCGCAACGAGCTGTTCGCCGACTACAAGGCCCAGCGGCGCTCGCGCCCGGACCTGCTCAAGCAGCAGTGGCCGGCGATGGAACCGCTGGTCGAGGCGTTCGGCTACCGCAACGTGCGCGTGGAGGGCTTTGAGGCCGACGACGTGATCGCATCGCTGGCCCAGCGCGCGCTGGCGGCCGATCCGCCCGTGCCGGTGATGATCGTCACCGGCGACCGTGACGTCTTCCAGCTGATCGACGAGCGCGGCCTGGTCAAGGTGATGGCCACCGCCAGGGGCATCACGGACACCAAGGTCTACGACCGTCAGGCCGTGATCGATCGCTACGGGATCCCGCCCGAGCTGATCCCGGACTTCTACGGCCTGAAGGGGGACACCTCCGACAACATCCCCGGCGTTCCCGGAATCGGCGACAAGACCGCCAGCGAGCTGATCCAGAGCTATGGCTCGCTCGAGGACGTGCTCGCGCACATCGAGGACATCAGCGGGCCCAAGCGCAAACAGAATCTGCTGGAGCACGCCGACGCCGCACGGGTCTCCAAGCAGCTGGCGACCGTCCAGCGCGACCTCGAGGTGGATTTCGACATCGCCGTCGAGGCCACGCGCGAGCCCGACCGCTCGCGCGTGCGTGAGGTCTTCCGCGAGTACGAGCTGCGCGACCCGCTGCGGCGCCTGGAGGAGGCGCTCGGGGATCCCGACGTTGCCGCTCCGGCCCCGTCCGCCGCGGTCACGCTCACGGCCCGCGTGCGTGCGGGCACCGTCTCGGACATCGAGCGCATGGGGGGCCCCGAGTCCGAGCTGCGGCTGATCGCGCGAGCGAGCGAGGCGCCCGAGGGAGCGCTGTTCGCCGCCGGCGCCCCGTGGCGCTTCGCCGTGGCCGTCGATGGGGAGGTGCTGGCCGGCGACTGCTCGGGCCCGGAGGAGGCGGTGTCGGCGTGCGGCGAGCGTCCGCTGGTCGCCCATGACGCCAAGGCGCTCGGCCTGGTCGCGCCGGGACTGGTCCACGACACGCTGCTGGGCGCCTACCTGCTTGAGCCCGCCCGTCGCGGCTACCCGTTCGCGGAGCTGTGCGAGGAGCGCGGGATGGTGAGCCAGATCGAGGATCCGCTGGCGGCGGAGGCGGTGCTGCTGGGCGCGCTGGCCGACTGGCAGCGCGAGCAGATCCGCGAGCGCGGCCTGGGGCCGCTGATGCGCGACATCGAGCTGCCGCTGGTGTCGGTCCTACGCGACATGGAGCTGCTCGGCGTGCGGCTCAACCTCGAGCGCCTGGCGGAGATAACCGAACGCGTGCGCGCGGAGATCGGGACCCTGGAACGGGAGATCTTCGCGCTGGCCGGCGAGGAGTTCCTGATCTCCTCGCCGCAGCAGCTGGGGGAGATCCTGTTCGAGAAGCTGGGCCTCTCGCGCAAGCGCCGCGGCAAGACCGGCTTCTCAACCGACGCGCGGGTGCTTCAGGCGATCCGCTCCGAGCACGAGATCATCCCCAGGATCGAGCGCTGGCGCGAGCTCTCCACGCTGATCAAGACCTACCTCGATGTGCTGCCCGAGCTCGTTGACGAGCGCTCGCGGATCCACACCACCTTCCTGCAGGCGGTCGCGCAGACCGGGCGGCTCTCCAGCACCAACCCCAACATGCAGAACGTCCCCATCCGCACGCCGCTGGGACGCGAGATCCGCGGCTGCTTCGAGGCGGAGGAGGGCCGCGTGCTGATCTCCGCCGACTACTCCCAGATCGAGCTGCGGGTACTGGCACACGCTGCCGGCGAGGACGCGCTGATGGAGATCTTCGCCCGCGGCGAGGACGTACACACGGCGACCGCTTCGCGGGTGTTCGGAGCGGAGCCCGACGCGATCGACCCGGGGATGCGCTCGAAGGCCAAGATGATCAACTACGGGATCGTCTACGGCCTGTCCGACTATGGGTTGGCGGACCGTCTGAACATCCCCCGCGCCGAGGCCAAGGAGTTCATCGACGCCTATCTGGAGCGCTTTCCGCAGGTGGCGCGCTTCATGCTCGAGACGGTCGAGGCCGCCAAGGAGGCGGGGGACGTGCAGACCCTGTGGGGGCGGCGCCGGCAGATCCCCGAGCTGCGCGCCCGCAACTACCAGGTGCGCACGCTCGGCGAACGCCTCGCCGTGAACACGGTCATCCAGGGCACCGCCGCGGACATCATCAAGCTGGCGATGGTGCGCTGCCACCGGGCGCTGGCCGAGTCCGCCCTGCAGACCCGCCTGCTGCTGACGATCCACGACGAGCTGCTGTTCGAAGGCCCGCCCGGCGAGACCGCGGCCGCGCGCGAGCTGATCGAGCGGGAGATGGTCGGCGTGTGGGAGAGCCGCCAGCCCCCTATGGCCGTGGACATCGGCGACGGCCGCACGTGGCTGGAGGCGAAGTGAGCGCCTCTGCTTCGCCGGGGAGGGGGAGATGAGCCGTGGGCTGGCGGTGCTGCTGGGCGTCGGAGCCGGTTGCCTGGTGGGCATGCAGGCTCCGATCAACTCGCGCCTGGGGAAAACCGTCGGCAGCCTGCAGGCGGCGAGCTTCTCGTTTCTTCTCGGCACGGCGCTGCTGCTGCTGATCGCAGCGTTCGTGCGCGGCGGGCTGGGCAGCCTCGGGCAGGTTGGCCAGGTTCCCTGGTGGGCGCTCGTCGGCGGGCTGCTGGGCGCGGTCTATGTGACCGTGGCGCTGTTGGCCGTCCGCACCCTCGGCGCCAGTGGCCTGACCGCGGTGGTGATCACGGGCCAGCTGAGCATCTCGGTCGCGATCGACCGCTTTGGCCTGCTCGGCATCGCGCGCCAGCCGATCGGCGTTCAACGGGTCCTCGGGCTGGCGCTGCTCGTGGCGGGGGTCGTGCTGGTGGTGCGGAAGTGAGGCCGTTCTCGCCCGGGGTCTCGCACCAGCCGCGACTGGTGCTACTCGGTATCCGTGCTACACGGCCGCATCAGCCGGCGCCTCCGGCGCCGCGCATACCATCCCATCGCTGAAGCCAGCTGGGGTCATGTCGAACGCGCTGTTGAATCGCGCGCGCATGTTCTCCAGGACGATCACGTTGGTGAGCTCGACCAGCTGACGCTCGTCGAAGTGCATGCGCATGGTCGCGAACAGCTCATCGCCAACCTGGGTCGGCGTGCGGCTGAGCGCGACGGCGTAGTCGAGCACCAGCCGCTCGAGCGCGGTGAACGCGGCGCTCTCCCGGTGCTTGGGCAGCGCGAGCAGCTGCTCTTCGGTGATCCCGGCGTCGCGAGCAATCGAGGACGCGATGTCGCAGCAGAACTCGCAGTTGACGATCGCCGCGGCCTTCGTCTCGGCCAGCGCCTTCAGGCGCTCATCGACGCGATGCTGCCTGGCGGTCGCCTGCTCGAACATGCCATAGCCGATCAGCAGGCCCGGCGCGTGGGCGTAGATCGCAACCGGGTCCACGTCGCGGCCGAGCTGACGCCGCGAGAGGCGGTAGATCAGCCGCACGAGCGGTCCTGCGCTGCGGGTGGGCACGCCTTCGATCCTCGTCATCGCTGTACCTCCGTTGGTCGCATTGACTCGCGCGCGAGCCAGACCAGCGCAACGGTGGCGAGCGCGAGCGATATGAAGTCCGCGAGGCCGAGCCAGCGGGGGTGGGCGGAGCCGATGTCGGCGAAGAACGTGTGCGGCGCGGAGACCATCAGCGCAGCGATAGCGAAGTGATAGGCGGCGAATGCGATCAGGCCCACACGAACCGTTGACATGGCCGCTACTCTACCCGAGAGTGGACCCCGAATTGTGACCAGTCAACGCCCAGAAATGGGTACCAGTGACGGCCCCGAGCTGCTGATCCAGCTGGGCGGCACGCGTCGGCGCGCCCTGCTCGAGCAGCGTCTGCGCGAGCTGATCCGCGACGGCACGCTGGCGGCTTCGAGCCGCCTGCCGTCCTCTCGCGCGCTGGCGGGCGACCTCGGCGTCTCGCGGCGACTCGTGGTCGATGCCTACGCGCAGCTGCTGGCGGAGGGATACCTCGTGTCGCGTCCGGGAGGCGGGACCTACGTGGCCGCGACCGACGGCGCCGCCGACGGCGTCCTGTCCCCGCCGCCCGCTCGCGCGCCGCGCTTCGACTTCTTTCCCGGCGCTCCGGATCTCGCGTTCTTCCCACGGGCGCTGTGGCTGCGGGCATTGCGCGAGGTGCTGCGCACGGCCTCGCCCGACGCGTTCGGCTACCCCGACGCGCGCGGGGCGCTCAGGCTGCGCACGGCGCTCGCCGGTTACCTGCGGCGAGTGCGGGGCGTCGTCGTGGAGCCGGACGCGATCGTGATCTGCACCGGCGCCACTCAGGGGCTGGCGCTGCTCGGCCGAGCGCTGGCGCACCGGGGGATGGATGCGATCGCAGTCGAGGACCCGGGCCTACCCCCACATCGCGCCGTCCTCGAATACGCCGGCCTGCGCGTCGAAGGCGTTCCGGTCGATGCTGAGGGCGTGGACGTCGGCTCGTTGCGAGCCCCGGCGCTGCTGTGCACGCCGGCGCACCATTGTCCCACGGGCGTCGTGCTCGCGCCGGGTCGGCGCGCCGCACTGATCTCATGGGCACGGGACGGCGGGATCGTGATCGAGGACGACTACGACGCCGAGTTCCGCTATGACCGCGCTCCGCTCGGAGCGCTGCAGGGGCTTGCGCCCGATCGCGTCGTCTATCTGGGCACCGTCTCCAAGACGCTCGCTCCCGGGCTGCGCCTCGGCTGGCTCGCGCTTCCTGCCTCGATGATCGATGCGGTGGTGCAGGCAAAGCTGCTCGACGATCTCGGCAGCTCGACCATCGAGCAGCTCGCGCTCGCGTGGCTGATCGAGACGGCCGCCTACGACCGCCACCTGCGCAAGGTGCGCCGGCGCAACCGCAGCCGGCGTGATGCCCTGATCGCCGCGGTCGCGCAGAGCCTCCCGCACGCACGGGTCAGTGGAATCTCGGCCGGGCTGCACGCGCTCGTGCGCCTGCCGCAGGCCGTCGATGCACAGCAGCTGCTGATCCGGGCCGGGCAGCGCTCGCTCGGGGTCTATCCGCTCAGCCTGCACATGATCGACCCGCCGAGCGAGACCGATGCTCTGGTGCTGGGCTACGCGGGCCTTTCCGAGAACGACATCCAAGAGGGCATCGGCCGGCTGGCCGAGGCTCTCGACGAGCTGTGCAACCGATGAGAGGAGCGGTCCGATGACAGAGGACAGCGGAGCGAGCGCCGCGCGCGCAGCCCGCCCGCGGGCGCGGCCAGTCGCGGGCAAGCGCCTTCCCGGCGCGCTGCCCTCGGCTCGGATGGCCGCCAAGACGGCGCCGCGGGGCGCCGGGGAGATCGTGCATGCCCCGCGTATGGGCTCGCCGCAGGACATCGCCGCGTGCAAGCGGGCACTCCTGGTCACCTACCGCCGCGACGGCACGCCGGTGCCCACGCCAGTGTGGGCAGCACGGGCGGGGGAGGTGCTCTACGTGCGCTCGGAGCGCAGCTCGGGCAAGGTCAAGCGCCTGCGAGGCGACCCGCGCATGCTCGTTGCACCCTGCACTGTGCGCGGCAAGCCGCTCGGAAGCCCGTTCGAGGCGAAGGCCAGGGTGCTCGAGCCCGGGCTGGAGGCGGCCGCGGAGCAGGCGCTCACAACGCGCTACGGACTCGGGCGCGAGCTGTTCGAGCGCGCGATGGATCTGCTGCGAGTGGACATGTGCTACCTCGAGATCAGGCCCGAGGCCTGGGCCTAGGCTCGCCTCAGGCCGCCACGCCGGCGAGCTGCTGCGCGGGGCCGGCCGCCCTCGCCGAGCCGCTGCGCACAAACGACGGCGGGGCGATGTCCAGGTAGTGCGAGAAGGCCCACGCTGCAATCCGGCGGCTCTCCATGCTGCGAACCACCGCGGTGGTGGCACGGCTCGGGGTGATCTGCCCGATCGCGCGCTGGACGCCCAGCAGCCAGCTGTATTTGCGCGCGTGGGAGTCAGAGAACGCGCCGTAGCGGGCCAGCGCCTGCTCGCGCGTGCTGCGCCCGTCGAGCACCGCGCGCAGCTCGCGTCCACAGGCGAGACCGAAGTAGAGGGCCGTGCGGATGCCCTCCGCGGTCAATGGGAGACAGTGCCCGGCGGAGTCGCCGGCGAGGAACACGCCGTCCTCGGTCGCGCGGCGCAGCTGGTGCGGGATCCAGTTGCCCTGGTAGCCCTGCGGGGGCACGCCCAGCTCGCGTGCGAGCCTGACCGTCGGCTCCTTGACGTGGTGGGAGGGCCAGAAGGAGCCAATGCCCACGCGAACCTCGTCGTGCGCCGGGAAGCTCCAGCCATAGCCGGCGCGGATGCAACGGGGATCGATCCACAGCTCCATCTCCTCGCCGCGGCCCTGGGGGTGGACCTCCAATCCTCTCGACAGACGCGCATCCGGGGGCTGGATCGGGGTCGCGTTCGAGAGCACGCGCCGCCAGCCGAGGGCGTCGACGATCAGCGGCGCTCGCAGCTCGCCGCGGTCGGTCTGCACCGTGTGGCCCCGCCGCCCGGTGACGGTCGCGGTATCGAACTCGATGTCGGGCGAGGAGACCTGGCTCCACATCAGGGCGCAGAGCTCGCGGTAGTCGAACGTCGAGAACGACCACGGGAGCCTCCAGCGCGAGGTCCGAAAGGGCGTGTGGACGACGATCTCCTCGAAGCTCTGGCGCAGCGAGCCCATCAGGTCCAGAGCTTCGAGCCACTGCATGGGCATCGCGCAGGCCGAGGTCTGGCGCTCGCCGATCTCGTATCGGTCGATCACGAGCACCCGCGCGCCGCTCCGCGTCAGCTCTCGCGCGACCGCCAGCCCGGCGAAGCTGGCCCCGCAGACGAGCACGTCGCAGTCGCGCTCCAAGCGAGTGCGCAGCTCCCCCCGCTTGGTCGCTCGAACAGGCATGTGCCCCGCAATGATACGGCTGCGCTACGCTTCGGCCGGTGCAAACACTGATGGAGAATCCTGGGGCCCGCGTGGTCGACGGGTCCAATGGGCTGTTGCTCGAAGTTGACGGCCAGATCGTGCCCAACTACGAGGCCACCTTCCGGGCGATCGAGGAGGGCGAGGTCGTCACCGGCCACGTCGTGCGAATCGACAAGGATGAGGTGCTCGTCGACATCGGCTACAAGTCCGAGGGCGTCATCCCCGCCAACGAGCTGTCGATTCGCAAGGCAGTCGATCCGAACGAGGAGGTGCACCTCGGCGAGGAGGTCGACGCGATCGTCATGACCAAGGAGGACCAGGACGGTCGCCTGATCATGTCCAAGAAGCGCGCGCGCTTCGAGAAGGCCTGGCGTCGCATCGAAACGGCCGCCGAGTCCGGGGAGCCGGTCGAGGGCACGGTCATCGAGGTTGTCAAGGGCGGCCTGATCATCGACCTCGGCGTGCGCGGCTTCCTGCCCGCCTCGCTGGTGGACATCCGTCGCGTGCCCAACCTGGACGAGTACATGGGCACCAAGATCGAGACCAAGGTGATCGAGCTCAACCGCTCGCGCAACAACGTCGTGCTGTCCCGCCGCGCGGTGCTCGAGGAGGAGCGCAAGGAGGTTCGCCAGCAGATCCTCGATCGCCTCCAGCCGGGCCTGGTGGTCGAGGGTCAGATCTCCAACATCGTGGACTTCGGAGCGTTCGTGGACCTCGACGGCATCGACGGCCTGATTCACATCTCCGAGCTTTCCTGGTCGCACGTCAATCACCCGAGCGAGATCCTCAACATCGGCGACACCGTCAAGGTGAAGGTGCTCGACATCGACCGCGACCGCCAGCGCATATCGCTCGGACTCAAGCAGACCCAGGAGGACCCCTGGCAGCGCATCGTCGACACCTACAACGTTGGCGACGAGCTCGCGGGCAAGGTCACCAAGGTCGTCACCTTCGGCGCGTTCGTGGAGATCCTCGATGGGGTGGAGGGGCTCGTGCACATCTCCGAGCTGGCACCCCACCACGTCGAGAGCCCGCGCGAGATCGTCCACCCGGGCGATGAGATCCGCGTGAAGATCCTCGAGATCGACTCCGAGCGCAGGCGCCTGTCGCTGTCAGCCAAGCGCGTCGAGGACCAGCTTCTGCCCGTGTTGCGTCCGGGCGAGCCCGAGCGCGCGATGGAGGAGGGCGAGGCCGCCTCCGGCGAGTCTGAAGCCGCTGCCCCCGAGGCTGAGACCGGCGCCGCGGACGCACAGGCAGAGGCCGTCGAGGTCGACGCTGGCACGCCTGAAGCGACTGCCGTCGAGACTGAGACCGAGACCGCGGCACCCGTAGAGACGGAGACCGTCGAGGTCGAGGCGGCCGAGCCCGAGCTCACCGCCGAGACCGCGGCACCCGCGGAGACGGAGGCCGTCGAGGTCGAGTCGCCTCAGGTGGCCGAGGCGGCCGAGGTTGCGGACGCCCCGGAGGCCGCAGCTACGCAGGACGAGGTGGCCGAGCCCGAGCTCACCGCCAAGACCGCGCAGCAGGACTGACGCGGCCTGAGCGGCTCGGAGACCGTGCCTGCTGCCGTGCCCTTCGTCGGGCTGACCGGCGGCTTGGGCGCCGGCAAGTCCACGGCCCTGGCCGCGCTGGGAAGGCTCGGAGCGGCGGTGCTCTCCAGCGACGCGGTCGTCCACGAGCTCTACGAAGGCGATGAGCTGCGCGCGGCGGTGATCGCCCGTTTCGGGCCCGAGGTGGCGCCCGCCGGGGTAGTCGATCGCGCCGCCGTCGCCCGCAGGGCGTTCGCCAGCGAGGAGGATCGGGCGTGGCTCGAGGGGGTCGTGTGGCCGCTGGTGGGAGCGAGGGTCGCGGGCTGGCTCGAGCAGGTGCGCGCCCAGAGCCCGGCCCCGCCCGCGGCGGTGGTGGAGGTTCCGCTGCTGTTCGAGGCCGGCCTACAGGGGCTCTACGACGCCACCATCGCGGTGGTCTCCGCGGAGGAGCTGCGGCGGGAGCGGGCCGCGGCCAGGGGACACGCCGTCGTCGATGAGCGCGCCGCGCGCCAGCTCTCCCAGCAGGAGAAGGCACGCCAGGCGATGTTCGTGGTGCGCAACGACGGCACCGTGCACGATCTCGAACGGGAGCTGTCGGCGGTGCTTGGCAAGCTTGGAGAATGAGCCAGCGCGCGCGTGGAACTGGAGCGGCGATCGCAGTCCTGCTGGTATTCGCGGGCCTGGTCGTCTTGGGATTGAACCAGGCGGCGCGCAACTCCGGGCTGCCGCTGAGCGACACGGCCATCATCCGCGAACAGGCGGCCGCCAAGCACCTGGACCCGGCGCTGATCGCGGCGGTCATCTACGCGGAGAGCAAATTCGAACCGCGGCCGTCATCCGCGGGAGCGCAGGGCCTGATGCAGATCCTGCCCGCGACCGCCTATTACCTCGCGCACCTCTCCGGCGGCAGCATGTTCAATGCCAGCGACCTGGCCACCCCGCGCATCAACGTGGCCTATGGCAGCTACTACCTGCGCTATCTGCTGGACCACTACCACGGCAACGAGATGCTGGCCGTGGCGGCCTACAACGGCGGCCTGGCGAACGTGGACAGGTGGGTCGCGCAGGCCAATCAAGCGGGCAGGGAGCTGAGGGCCGGGGCGATCCCGTTCCCGGAGACGCGCGAATACGTGCAGCGCGTGCTCGCCGCCCAGCGCGCCTACCGGGTCACCTACCCGCGCCAGCTCGGGCTGCTGTAGACGCCCGCCCGTTCCCGGGCAGCTCGCTACGGTAGAGGACCGTGCCGGACTTCAAGCTCGACTCCGTCTTCACCCCCACCGCCGATCAGCCGAAGGCGATCGCCGCGCTAGCCGAGGGCATCGAGCAGGGCGAGCGCTTCCAGACGCTGCTCGGGGCGACTGGCACGGGCAAGACGATGGCGATGGCGGGCGTGATCGAGGCGGTTCAGCGCCCGACGCTGGTGATCGCTCACAACAAGACGCTCGCCGCGCAGCTCTGCAACGAGTTCCGCACGTTCTTCCCGGAGAACGCGGTCGAGTATTTCGTGTCCTACTACGACTACTACCAGCCGGAGGCGTACGTCCCCAGCAGGGACCTCTACATCGAGAAGGACTCGGCCATCAACCAGGAGGTCGATCGGCTGCGCCACGCGGCCACCGCCGCGGTGTTCGCCCGCCGCGACGTGATCGTCGTCGCCTCCGTGTCCTGCATCTACGGGCTGGGCTCGCCGGAAACGTATGCGATGAACATGCAGATCCTCAAGCGGGGCGAGGAGATCGACCGCGACCGCCTGCTGCGCAAACTCGTCTCGATCCAATACACGCGCAACGACACCGTGCTCTCGCGCGGCAGCTTCCGCGTGCGGGGCGACACGTTGGAGGTGTTCCCCGCCTACGCCGAGTCGGCCTTCCGCGCGACCATGTTCGGCGAGGAAGTCGAACGACTGCAGCAGTTCGACCCGCTCACCGGCGAGCTGATCGCCGACGACCTGGAGCACGTGGCGATCTGGCCGGCGACGCACTACAACGTCAAGGAGGGCACGATCGAGGCGGGCGTGGCGGAGATCGGACGCGAGCTGAACGAGCGCTGTGAGCAGCTGGAGTCCGAAGGCAAGCAGCTGGAGTCCCACCGCCTGCGCCAGCGCACCCAGTACGACATGGAGATGCTGCGCGAGGTGGGGTTCTGCTCGGGGATCGAGAACTACTCGCGCATCCTCGATGGCCGCAAGCCCGGCGACCGCCCCTATTGCCTGATCGACTACTTCCCCAAGGACTTCGTGTGCTTCTGCGACGAGTCCCACCAGACCGTGCCGCAGATCGGCGGCATGTTCGAGGGCGACCGCTCGCGCAAGCAGACGCTCGTCGACTACGGCTTCAGGCTGCCCAGCGCGATGGACAACCGTCCCCAGACGTTCGCGGAGTTCCTCTCGATCACTCCGCAGCTGATGTTCGTCTCCGCCACGCCCGGCGAATACGAGCGGACGCACTCGACGCGGATCGTCGAGCAGATCGTCCGCCCGACCGGGGTCGTCGATCCGGCGGTGGAGGTGCGCGAGACCAAGAACCAGATCGACGACCTGATGAACGAGGTGCGCAAGCGGGTCGAGCGCAATCAGCGCGTGCTGGTCACGACGCTGACCAAGAAGATGAGCGAGGACCTCTCCCAGTACCTGCTGGAGATGGGCTTCAAGACGCGCTACCTGCACTCGGAGATCGACACGCTGGAGCGCATCCAGATCATCCGCGACCTGCGACTGGGCGAGTACGACGTGCTCGTCGGCGTGAACTTGCTGCGCGAGGGCCTAGATCTGCCGGAGGTCTCGCTGGTGGCGATCCTGGACGCCGACAAGGAGGGCTTCCTGCGCGGGGAGACCTCGCTGATCCAGACCATCGGCCGGGCCGCGCGCAACGTGGACGGGACCGTGCTGATGTACGCCGACAAGCAGACACGCGCGATGCGCGCCGCGATCTCCGAGACCGATCGCCGCCGCGAGATCCAGCTCGCCTACAACGAGCAGCACGGCATAACGGCCGCGACGATCGTCAAGGGAATATCTGACATCGCGGAGTTCCTGCAGGGGGAGTCCAAGGTGCCGCGGGGCCGCAAGCGCCGCTCCGTCAGGCGCCGGGCAGCCGAGATGCCCCGGCACGAGCTCGAGCGGATGGAGGTCGAGCTGGAGGAGGAGATGATCGCGGCCGCCGATGAGCTGCGCTTCGAGTATGCGGCACAGCTGCGCGACGAGCTGCGCGAGCTGCGTCGCGACCTCCAGGAGATCCGCTCCGAGGAAGCGCCCGCGGGCCAGGCTTCCGTTAGCGGGACCCCAAGCAGCGACATCGCCTAGCATGCCCGCCGTGGAGCTCGACAGGCAGGCAATCGAACGCAGGGACTTCCCCATCGGACGCAGGGGATACGACCCTTCGGCGGTGGACGCCCACCTGCGGGCGCTGGCGGGCGAGTTCGAGGATCTGCAGCGCGCGGCCATCACCGGCGGCACGGACATCTCCATGGCCTCGACCGCGGGCAGCCAGGTGCAGAGCATCCTCGAGGCGGCGGAGACGGCCGCAGCGGAGATCGAGCGCCACGCGCTCGACGCCGCACGCCAGGTGCGCGAGGCGGCCGACCGCGACGCCGAGAGCACCCGCGTGGAGGCCGTGGAGAAGGCCCGGGCGCACGTCGCCGCGGTGGCGCAGGTCACGGCCACGTTGCTGGAGCGGGTCGGCTCGATGGACGGCGAGGTCAGCGGTCTGATCGAGAGCCTGCGCTCCGGCGCCGGCCGGCTTGCCGCCGACCTCTCCGCCGTTGAAGCCGGTATGGGCGAGCTCTACGATGCTGCCTCCGGACGCAACCTCCCCGAGCGCGAGCACAGCCGGGTGTTCGAGTCAGAGCTCGACGACGCGCTGGGCACTGCGCCTGCGCCCGCACCGACCGCCGTCCAGCCCGCGCGGCCCGCTCCCGCCCCGGCGGAGGCCGCGCAGCCTGCGCCCGCCGACGCCAACCCCGGCGACCTCGACGGGGCACGCCTGATCGCCCTCAACATGGCGCTCAACGGCGAGTCGCGCGCGGACACCGAGCGCTATCTCGCGGAGAACTACCAGCTGCCCGATCGGCCGAAGCTGATCGACGAGGTGTACGCCGCCGTCGAAGGCTGAGCGCCGAGCGCGCAGGCGAACGTCTGTTCGCAGTCATAG
>Ga0075521_10000259_pt1 | contig 14297 bp, 8 predicted proteins | sample NGEPerD_FD_74785 | JGI IMG/M metagenome (GOLD analysis project Ga0075521, IMG submission 74785) | Arctic peat soil microbial communities from the Barrow Environmental Observatory site, Barrow, Alaska, USA - NGEE PermafrostAB12-D | ecosystem: Environmental > Terrestrial > Soil > Wetlands > Peat ...
GGCCGTACGCGATGCGCGTGGTCTCGGACATTCTGGAGTCGAATGGCTCGTCGTCGATGGCGACGGTTTGTGGCGCTTCGCTCAGCTTGATGGATGCCGGCGTTCCGTTGAAAGCCTCGGTGGCCGGAGTCGCGATGGGGTTGGTTAAGGAAGGCGACGACTATGCCATCCTGACCGACATTGCGGGCGCCGAAGATCATTACGGCGACATGGACTTCAAGGTTGCCGGTACGCGCGAAGGCATTACGGCGCTGCAGATGGACATCAAGGTGATGGGCATCACGGCGCAGATCATGCGGGAGGCGCTGGAGCAGGCACGCCATGGCCGGCTCTACATTCTGGACAAGATGAACGAAGTGATTCGCGAACCGCGCACCACGATCAGCGAATTTGCGCCGCGCTTCTACACGCTGCAGATTTCGACTGACAAGATTCGCGACCTGATCGGGCCGGGAGGCAAGGTCATTCGCGGCATCATCGAGCAGACAGGCGTGAAGATCGACGTGGAAGACAGCGGAAAGGTTAATGTGTCTTCGAGCGATCAGGTCGCAGCCGCCAAGGCGTTGCAGATGATCGGCGACATCACCGCGACCGCCGAAGTGGGCAAGACGTATCTGGGCAAAGTGACGCGCCTGGCCGACTTTGGAGCGTTCGTCGAGATCATTCCGGGAACCGAAGGCCTGCTGCACATCAGCGAAGTGGCGGAGCATCGCATCAACGATGTTCGCGATGAACTGAAGGAAGGCGATCAAATCCTGGTGAAGGTACTAGCCGTTGAAGGCAACCGCATCAAACTGTCTCGCAAGGCCATCCTGAAAGAGCAGCGGGCCAAGATGGGTGGCGGCGAAGGTGCGCCTGAGGGAGCGGAAGGCTCGGAAGGCGGCGAGGGTGCTCCGGTTCCGGTGGCGTTCGAAGGCGGACATGAATCCGCGGACGAGCCGAACTTCAATCGTGAAGGCAGCCGTCCGCCACGTCGTGATGGCGGCGGCGATCGCGGACCTCGCCGGGGTGGCCCGGGTGGAGGACGCGGCGGTGACCGTGGTGGCCGTGGACGTGGCCCGCGCCGGTAGAAGAGCAGTTGTCAGTGGCCAGTTGTCGGTCGTCAGAAACCGACTTCTGTCCATAGTTGGCGAATTCGTCAAGACGAGGGGAGGGCAGAGATGCTCTCCCATTTTTCCGTCAGTCATAGCAAAGCGAAACACTGAATGCCCTGTCTTCTTTATTGCGTCTCACACCTGGAGTCCGAAGCCGTTCGTGATGTCGTAGGGGTGTGCGACGAGCCTCTGCGCGGGCTGGAGTCGTTGGGCCTGCGGGTGTACTGGAGCGAGATCGCGGATCCCGAAGCGGCTCTAGCTGAAGGTGCAGCCAGAAAAGGTGCGGAGCTGAAGTATCAGCAAGTGTTGCGTCAGATTGTGGCGCAGACGACGCCGATACCGTTGCCGTTTCCGGTTGTGCTCGCCGATGTCGAGGCCGTGGAGAAGCACATTGGGGAAGAGCGCGAATTTTTCGGCGAGGCTTTGAACCGGCTGGGCGATACCGTGCAATACGAGATGATCGCCAGTTGGACGGCGGATGAGCAGGCCGACTTGGCGACTCCGGTGAGCGGGCGGGAGTATCTCAAACGCCGGCAGGAATCTGAAGAACGAATTGCCGCGATCGATGCCAAGCTGAAGAAGGTGGGGGCGGGCTGCGTTCGCGGGTGGCGCGCCCGGCAGGACCGCAGAAAACACCATTGGTTCGCGCTGGTGGAACGTCAGGATCGGGAGCGTTTTGTCGGCGCGCTGCGCAGCGCCGGTCCATCGGAAGGGGTACGCTTGCGGTTGAGTGGTCCGTGGCCGCCGAGCGAGTTTGTGAAGGCGTCTGACGCAAGTTGAAGAGTGCCTCGTGAGTGAGGAGAAAGCAGATTCCTCGCGGGCTGAATCCCGCTCGGAATGACAAACAAGAAGGACTTGTACGGCTGCACGGCTGAAGCCATGCCCTTTCAAAACTCGGGCAGACGGGTGCTGTCAAAGCTGCGTACACCACTACTCTAACTGCTCGGGCGCGCCGGATTCGGTTCCTCCCGTCCCGAGAATGGGTTCTCTGTCAAACTATAAGGTCATGCAAAAATTCTGGTCTTCGTCCATCTGTTTATTACTTCTGATTTCTTCGCTATGGGCGCAGCAAGCGCGCCCGAAAGAACCTGGCCGCGCGGCCGTCACGCAGGAGGCTAAGCCTGCTCCCACGACAAAGCCGCCCGCGAGTGAACCCGCCGACTACTCACAAGAAGCGTTTGTAACCGAACTCTACCGCGAGTCGTTTCGTTTCGAGAACGACGGAACTGGACGCGAACAGATCGACGCGAGAATCAAGATCAACAGCGACAGCGGAGTGCAGGCGCTGGGACAACTCAAGGTCGGATACAGCGCGCTCAGCGACAAGCTCGAAGTGGTTTATGTCCGCGTCATCAAGCCGGATGGGACGGTGATCACCGCGCAGGAGTCGGCGATTCAGGACCTCACCCTTCCCGACGCTCCGGTTTATACCGACTATCATCAGAAGCACATTACGGTGCCGTCGCTGCGGCCCGGCGACGTGCTGGAGTACCAGTTTGTCCGCACGATCGTGAACCCGCTCACGCCCGGACAGTTCTCCACCAGCTACGACTTCAGGGACCGCGGCATCGTGCTCGACGAGCAACTCGAGATTAACGTTCCGAAGTCGCGGCAGATCAAGCTGAAGAGCGAACCGGGAGCTGAACCAAAGATCACCGAAGATGGAGACCGCCGCATTTACCGCTGGAAGCACTCGCATCTGGAGGACGAAGAAGATACTGCGAAGAAGAAGAGAAAGCCCGTCCGCCGGCACGATGAGGACGATGTCCCGTCGGTGCAACTGACTACTTTCGAAAGCTGGCAGCAGCTTGGCAACTGGTACGCGAGCTTGGAAAAGGACCGCCGCCAGCCCAACGACGCGATCAAAGCCAAGGCCGACGAACTCGTACAAGGCAAGACTACCGATACGGAAAAAGTGAAGGCACTCTACGACTTCGTGTCGCGAGACTTCCGGTATGTCAGTCTTTCGTTCGGGCTGGGGCGCTATCAGCCCCATGCCGCCTCCGAGGTCCTGGCGAACGGGTACGGCGACTGCAAGGACAAGAACACGCTGCTGGCTGCGCTTCTGGCGTCACAGGGTTTTGAATCGACCTCGGTGTTGATTGGTTCGCAACATAAACTCGATCCCGACATTCCATCACCTTCGCAATTCGACCACGTGATTACACGCGTGCCCGTGGATGGCCAGGAGATTTGGCTCGACAGCACTAACGGAGTGGGACCGTTCCGGATGCTGTCGTTCCCCCTGCGGGACAAGCAAGCGCTTGCCATGCCTCCTGGGGGCACTCCTGGCCTGGTGCGAACTCCGGCGGGACTTCCCTTCGATAGCTTCGACCTCAGTCGCATCGAAGGCGCATTAAACGACACCGGCAAGCTCACCGTTCATTTCAATGCCGCCGCTCGTGGCGACGCGGAGCTGGGCATGCGATTCGGCCTGCGCCAGATTCCCAATAACAGATGGAAGAGCGTCTTCGAGATGATGCTGAGCCGCTCGCCGATGAAGGGCGGCGAGATCACGAACCTTAAAGTGGGCGACCCTGCCAATACCGAGAAGCCCATCGAAGTCGATTTCGACATTGCGGTCAGCAACTATTTCGACTGGTCAGCGCCCGATCCCAAGCTGCCGCTGCCGGTGATCGGGATTTCTCTTCCACCCGATTTTGACGACGACAGCAAGAATCCCAAGCCGATTAAGTTGGGCGCGATGACTGAGGCCTCGACTGAAGTGAAGATTGCCATTCCTGCGAAATATGGGGTGCGCCTGCCCATCGGGGTCGATGTGAAGCGCGACTATGCGGAATATCACTCCAGCTACAAGTTCGAGGACGGCCAACTCAGCGCGGTTCGCAAGCTGCGAACTCTGCTTAGCGAAATTCCGTACGAGCGGCGCGAGGAGTATGCAGCGTTTCGTCGAACCATCGACGCCGATCAGGCGCAAAATATCACGCTCGACAACAAGTCTCCCGGGGCTGCAGGCCTTGGCGCCGAACAATCGCCAGACGACCTTTACGACTCCGCGCTGCAGGCCATGGAGAACAATAACTATGCGCTCGTCATCGATTTATTCCAGCGGGTGCTGAAGGCGGACCCAAAGCACAAGGGGGTGTGGAACAATCTGGGACGCGCCTATCTGGCTTCTAACCAGTACGACCGGGCGGCGGACGCTTTCAAGAAGCAACTGGAGATCAACCCGTACGACGAATTTGCTTACAACAATCTTGGACGCACGTACGAGGCAATGCAGCGCTACGACGAGGCTATCGCGCAGTTTCAGAAGCAGATCGAGATTAATCCGCTCGACCCTTACGCGCACAGCAATCTTGGCCTGCTCTACAGCAAGCTCAAGCGATGGAATGAGGCGGTTCCCGAGTTGGAAAAAGGTGTCGCGCTTCAGGACAAGAACCCGTTATTGCACATCTCGCTCGGCCAAGCCTACATCGCGACCGGTCAGACGGAGAAGGGTATGGCGAGCTTCGACCGCGCCATCGCGCTGTCTCCCAATCCAGTCGTCTGGAACAACATCGCCTACTCGCTGGCTGAACAGAATGTGCAACTGGATCGCGCCAGCCGGTATTCCGATGCGGCCATTAACGCCATTGAGACGCAACTTCGCGATGTCAATCTGGATAGCCTGCGCCTGCAGGACATCGCGGTCGCCAACCTGTTGTACAACGTGTGGGACACCAAGGGCTGGGTGGAGTTCCAGCGCGGCAATCTCGACGGCGCCGAGCGCTATATTCGCGCCGCATGGGAAGCCACAGGCAGTGGCAATGTCTGCGAGCACCTCGGAGAGATCTACGAGAAACGCGGCAACAAGGACGAGGCCATTCATTACTATGTGCTGGCGCTGGTCGGCCAGTCGCCCAGCGATGACGCCCGAAGTCATCTGACTGCACTCGGTGTGACCGGCGATCTTGACAGCCGGATTGAAAAGGGGCGCGCCGAGATGGAGGCCCTGCGGACGCGCAAGTTAGACGCGTCCGGAAAGGGAACTGGTGATTTCTTCGCGCTGGTGTCGCCAACCAAGAACGACCAGATCAAGTTCGTCAGCGGAGACGCGGAGATCAAAGGGCTCGCGGACGTGGTGAAGGCCACCAACCTCGGCGTCAAATTTCCCGATCCGGCGTCGGTCCGCGCGTTGCGTCGCGGCACGGTGAAGTGCGGAACACTGCCACCCGAACCTGTCATCAAGGGGAAGGCTGCCAGCAAGAAGGGTGCAAACGGGAAGGCGCCGGTTGAAACGACGGGGAAGAAAGAGCCTTCCGCGAAACCCGAGTTGTTGCCGGGACCGTGCACGGTGGAGTTGTTATTCTCCGATGGGGTGCGATCGGTCGATTAGAATAATTCGGTTCTCATCTGCGTATTGAAGGGGATGGCGATGGAAGACTTGCGATACCCGATAGGGAAGTTCGAATGGGTTCCTGCGAAGAACGAAGAGCAGATGGCGCAGCGTCGAGCCAAGTATATCGACGTGCTCGCGAAACTGCCGGAGAATTTCAGCCATGCGGTTACAGACCTGACTTCTAAGCAGCTCGATACGCCCTACAGGCCGGAGGGCTGGACCGTTCGGCAGTTAATTCACCACGTGCCCGACAGCCACGCCAACGCCTATATCCGGTTCAAACTGGCGCTCACCGAATACGAGCCCGCTATCAAACCTTATAAAGAAGATATGTGGGCGAAGTTGCCTGATACAGCCAACACTCCCATCGATGTTTCTCTGCAGTTACTCGATGCGTTGCACGTGCGGTGGGCGACTCTTCTCCGCGCCATGGACTCCTCGGACTTTGCCCGTACCCTGCGGCATCCCGAGTTGGGTGTGCTGAATCTGAACCGCATGCTCGCGCTCTATGCATGGCACTCGGCCCACCACACTGCGCACATCACGAAGTTGCGCGAACGTATGGGATGGTAGTGGTCGCTCACCGGACTTGGTGAGTAGCGGCCGCAAACAAAATCCAAGCTGTGAGTCTGCCGCGCCAATTCATTCCTGGATCGGTTTGTCCCGGAAAGCCGCGTACTCATCCCACGCAAAACTGCGACGATTCGTCGAATTCCGTGACGATAACTTGGCATTCGGCCTTGAGATGGGGTTTTCTTAGTGCCAATCGCATCTTCCGCTCGTAAATCTGCTTCGCTTCCGTAAAGCAACTGTCGCCGTCAATACACCCGGTCACAGCGAGCCGCAACTCAAGGCTGCTGACTAATCTCACGAGGAGTTCCCCAATGACACGATTTCCAGTACGCACAGGTTTGTTGGTTCTAGCGCTGATGCTGTCGCTCAGCGCATTTGCGAAACCGAAGACCGATACCATTACCCTATTCGACGAAACGACGGTCAGCGGAACGAACCTCGCTGCCGGACAGTACACCGTGAAATACGACGTGAACGGTAGCACTGCGCAGGTGAAGTTTCTGAAAGGCAATAAGGAAGTTGCTACTGCGAACGGTCAGGTGAAGAACCTCACCAAGAAAGCAGATTCGACCCAGGTTGTCCTGAACACCGAAGGCAACGCGCGCAGCATCGCCGAAATTGATTTTGGCGGCAAAGATACAGCGATCAGCTTTGAATCGAGCAGAACGACGGCAGGGAAGTGACCGGGGCCTGAAGAGGTCGTGGAAATGGCCGGAAAAACAAATTCCTCGTGGGCCCAAACCCACGAGGAATGAAAACAACCGGGAACCCGTACGCCCTAACTGAAGCTGCTCCCCCTTGAAAACATCGCAACGTTACGCGGTCGCCGCCATCCGGGCCGGCTCTTCATGGAAGCGCACCGACACCAGCTTTGAGACGCCTGGTTCCTGCATGGTGACGCCGTACATGACTGGCGCGATGCCCATGGTCTTCTTGCTGTGGGTGATGATGATGAACTGGGTTTGGCCGCTCATGTCGCGAACCAGTTCGGTGAACCGTCCGATGTTTGCCTCGTCCAACGGGGCGTCAACCTCATCCAGAATGCAGAACGGACTGGGCTGATACTGGAAGATTCCAACCAGCAACGCTAGCGCCGTGAGCGCCTTCTCGCCACCGGAAAGCAGCAGAACATTTTGCAGTTTCTTTCCAGGGGGCGACGCCACCACGTCGATGCCGCTCTCCATTGAGTTCTCAAGGTCAGTGAGCCGCATGAACGCCTGGCCTCCACCGAACAGCTTGCTGAACGTGCGCGCGAAGTTTTCGTTGATGTGGTTGAACGCTTCCTCAAACTTCTGGCGGGAGATAGTGTCGATCTCCTTGATCGTATTCTGCGTGTTCTCGATCGACTGCAGCAGGTCCAGGCGCTGGGTTTCGAGGAACTCGTGGCGCTGGGCAGTCTCCTGGTACTCCTCGAGTGCCATCATGTTCACCGGCCCCATGTTCTCGAGGCGGGTGCGCATCTCTTTGTAGAGCGATTCCTCGGTGGTCAGGTCCTCTCCGGCAAGGCGGGTGAGCGCTTCATCGGAAAGCAGCTCTTCGCGCGGCAAGCTCAATTCCTGGATGCAGGTTTCGGCCATGTGCTGAGCGTCGGAATGTAGACGCGCTTGTTCTGCGGCCAACTCACCACGGCGGTCGCGGGCGGTGTCGAGTTCATGACGCAGGTTCTTTAGCCTCTCTTCCAGTTCGCCAAGACGCACACGGACGGCCTGCAATTCCTCCTGCAGTTCGCGGTCGCGATGCTGCGCTGTTTCGCGTTCTGCTGTCCAGTCGATCTGCTGCTCGGCGAGCCGGGTGTTTTCCGTCTCGCGTTGTTGCTTTTCGGCAGCAGAGGAGTCGATCTGTGCCTTCAATTTGTCGAGTCGGGAGGAGACCTCGGTCATCATCGCTTCAAGGCGTTCCACAGTTACCGCCGAGCCGCGACGGCGCTCTTCCAGCGTAGCCAAGCGGGCCCGCGAGTCGCTGGCGTGCTGGGCAGACGCATCGCGCTGCTGACGCAGTTCATCAAGCTTGCTCTGCGCGACCTGCATCTCGGCTTCCAATGCGATCTTCTGGCTTTCGTGGGTCGCCAGCTCGGTCCGGTGAGCCGCAATGGCTACCTCGCACTCGCCACATTCGGCCGCCAGACGTTGAGTTTCACGTCCGTAAGTGGACAGGCGTTCGCGCACCCGGGCCATCTCGCTTTCCAGCTGCTGCAGGGTGTGGCCCGACGTCATGGCCTGGCGCTCAGCTTCGCGCTTGTCTTCTTCGAGGCGCTGCGCCATCGCGGTGATCTCGCTAATTTCACGCGTGAGCACGGCCACCCGGGCCTGCTCCGCGGCCATCGCACCTTCCACGTCGGCTGCCTGGCGCAACACGTCGCGGAGTTCGCGCTTCATTGCCAACGGGCCTTCACTGCGCTGCTTGCCGCCCGTCACGGTGACATTATGGAAACACTCTCCCGACTGCGATAGGAAGAAGGCATCGGGATTTTGCAAAGCCAGTTCGCGGCCTACATTGGGATCGGGCACGATATAGCCGTTGCCCAACTTCGGCAGGATTACTTCGAGCGACTTGCCGAATCCATCGAGCACTCGGATGCAATGCTTGAGGGGAACGACGGTATCGCGCTGCGCGCCCGCATAGGAACCTTCCTCGCTGAGGAAGGAGAATTTCGCCTGCGAATCTTCCGGGTGGACGAGGAAAGTGGCGCGGCCGTCAACGTCACTTCGCAACAGACGAAGGCCCTCGTCGGCGGCGTCCCATGACTTCACCACAACGTAGTTCAACTCGTCGCGCAGGAAATCGTCCACTACATGCTCGTAGCGGTCATCGACTTCAAGAAAATCTGCCAGCACGCCGACCGGAGCCATTCCACCTGACATCGCGCCCGACTTAAACAGACGACGGACTGACTCGGTGGAATATCCGTGCTCGGTGATGACGGCTTCCAGCGATCCCTTTTTGCCGATCAGGCTGGCGTATTCCGCGCGTAACGAATCCAGGTGCTGCTTGCCGTTGGTCTCGGCGCTGCGTTTCTGCTCGAGGTTCTGACGCGAGTCGTCGATCTGCGCGGTGAGCGCGGCAACCTGCTGCGAAGCGGATTCGAATTGCAGGCCAAGTTGCCCGCGCTGTCCGCCGAAGTTTTCGAGTTGCTGATTCGCAATGCTGGTTTCTTCTTCGAGTCGGTGTGCCTCGCGATCGAGAGCGGCCACGCGCTCCTCAGCCTGGGTCATGCGATTGCGGACTGAGGATGCCGCAGAAACTGCCTGCAGGATGGCGGCGCGGCGCAATTCCTGCTGCCGCTCGACTTCCATCAGCGTTGCCGCAGCCGAGGATGCTTCTTGCTGACGCTGCTGCAACTCATTCTGGGCCTGCGCGACGTCGGCGTTGGCCGATTCCAGAATTTCACGGTTGGCTTCCAACTCCTGCTGCAGGCGGCGGAGCTGTTCTTGCGTGCTTCCCACTTCGGCCTGCGCCCCCGCGGAACGGGCATCTAGTTCGGCGCAACGCTCTTCATTAGTGCGACGGCGCGCGATGGCACGATCAATTTCCAGCACGACCGCATTCAGTCGCTCGCGATTTTCATTACCTTCGCGCTCGATGGCATAGCCGCGCTGAGTGCGCTCGCCGTGCTCGGCCTCCATGGTCGCGAGGGCCTCGCCGCGGACGCGCATCTCCTCTCCGATTTCGGTAAGCTGTGCCTCCAGTGACGCAGACTCGGCATCGAGTTGGGTGAACTTGCTGGCCAGCACCACCCGCAGTTTCGCGCGCATCTCGTCGCGCAACCTGGCATAGCGCTCGGCCTTGCTGGCCTGGCGCTTCAGCGAGTTCATCTGCCGGGTCACTTCGTCGAAGATGTCATTGATACGCGCGAGGTTCAGCTTGGCGTCTTCCAGACGTGCTTCTGCCAGACGCTTGCGGGTCTTGAACTTGGTGATGCCGGCCGCCTCTTCAATGATGGCGCGGCGGTCGGTCGGCTTGCTGCTGAGAATTTGCCCGATGCGTCCCTGCTCGATGATGGCGTAGGACTCGGGGCCAAGTCCGGTGCCCATAAAGATGTCCTGAATGTCGCGCAACCGGCAAAGCTTGCCATTGAGCAGGTATTCGCTTTCGCCCGAGCGGAAGAGGCGACGCGTCACAGCGATTTCGCCTGCCTTAAACGTGCGGACAAATTTGCGGCGTCGGATCTTTAATACAACGTGAGTTCCTGTCGTGGTCTCTGCCGCGGTAGCTTCTGGCTGAGTTGAGGCTTGACCTTCGACTGAGGCGCCGGCTTCGTCATCACCCTGCCCAGGGCGGACTTCCTCGGTGTAGCGCTCGGCATCGTCGGCTTTGGCAGCGCGGATCGACGACTCGTCCCAGTCTTCTTCGGGCATGTCGTCCTGGATGTCGATTTCGGGATCGCCCGCATCCCCGTAAACTCCGGGATCGATCAGAGTCAGCGTGACTTCGGCCATGCCAGTGGGTTTGCGCTCGCGCGTGCCGGCGAAGATCACGTCCTGCATGTTCACGCCACGCAGCGACCGCGCCGATTGCTCACCTAAAACCCAGGAAATGGCGTCGGAGATGTTGGACTTGCCACAGCCGTTGGGACCGACAATCGCGGCAATTCCGTCACCCTGAAATTTCAATTCAGTCCTGTCGCAGAACGACTTAAATCCCAGGATTTGAAGCTTCTTTAGTTTGAGCAACTTGTACTCCTTATTCGACGCAACGCTTCAGTTCCATCCGAGGTCTCAACTGGCTTACCTGAAAGTCCGGCCTAAGAAAAACTGTGTCAACCTTTTGTATGCCTGACTACAGTCCAAAATGCCGAAACGCCGCCCCCACTTCATGACACCAGAGCAACTTTACTGGTGAAATGGGGAGGGGTCAAGATAGAAAGCCCAATATTTGGTATGCCGCCTGTGGAAACCCCACTATATTGCACCTACATTGCGACAAATGAACATAAAACCTAAGAGGTGAGGAAAGACTGCGAGGAGGGGAAAACCGTAAGAGCAATGCCAGTGTAAGCACTGGGGAGGGCAGTTTCAAGGGGAAAGCGGCCGGGTGTCTAAGTGGTAATCAGCCGCGGGCAGCGCCGATCCAGCATGGCACCGAGCGAACTAGGGCGCCATTAGCGAGGATTGAGATTGGCGAAGCGGCCAACATGGAGTAATAAAAGCGATCGTCGGGCAATCTATTGGAGCGGGCTCCATGAACGCGTATAAACGAGAACTCGTCGGTCTGGGTGAGATCGATCCAGACCGGGATGGTGGCCTTGAGTTTGTATCGAAACAGTTTGACGACGCCGGGCCCAAATAGCGCTATGGCAGTTCCTGAAGTTGGAAGAGTTGGACGCGACCATTGCCGGAGTCGGCGACGAAGAGGTGATTGAAGGAATCGATGCATAAGCCGCCGGGGCCAGCGAACTCGCCCACCCTTTGTCCGGGCAGGCCAAACGAAGCGAGAGGACGGCCGACCTGGTTGTAAACACGGATCCGTGAACCGCTAAACGAAGTCACGAAGACATTCCCCCGCTGATCGGCCGCCAGCCCATTTTCCCGACTGGTTAGTGGACTGCGGTCACGGGGCAGGTTGAAGTCTCCGCGGAAGGCATACTGCGAGTCCATGATCTGGACGCGAGTCCCCGAGCTGTCCAGAACATACACATGGTCATGGTTGACGGCGATATCCGTAGGATCTTCGAATTCCCCCACTCCGGTGCCGTCGTGGTACTTGCCGAGCCGCCGCAACACTTTGCCCATAAGGTCGAGTACGAAAACCAGGTTTCTTGGACTGTCGACCAGGTAGAGCCTCCCGGCTTTTTGATCGATGGCGATCCCATGAGGACTCTCGTACTCGTTCTCGCCCTTAAAGTTTCCGATATAGCGCGCAAAGTTGCCGTAGCGATCAAACACAACGAGCATGCCGCGCTGCGAATCCGCGACATAAATGTTGTCGTCGGCGTCGACAGCGACGCCGGCGGGTTGGCGAAGCCGTCGGCCCGGACCCGTCATGATGCGGAAGGAAGTTCTTCCGGAGGGGTCGAGCACATGAACCGCGCTGGCGTCCGGATCACTAATAATGAGGCGGTGCCGCGAGTCGGTGGCGATATGACGCGGCGCGGACAACACACTGGGACGCCCATAGGCGTAGGTGATAAATCGATTGCGAATTTCTGCCACCCGCGCTGGCACGTGAGCGATCGCCTCGGCATGCGCAGGCGGCTCAAGACTTTCTACCTCCCGTTCATTGGAAAGCAGCATCGACGCTGGAGCATCGCTGAGCGGCTGGCCATGATTCCGAAAATCTGCCGATGGAACGCCTTCGCCCGGAGAGCGTCCGGTCACGCCTGTGAGCCTGGAGGTCGTGTGAAAAACGGCGTCGGGACTGAAGACTCCCAGATATGTCAGCACCTCGCCATCCCAGAGATTGAGGCGAGGAAAGGCGCGAACTGGTTGTTCGGTATACGGGTTCTCAGAGAGAGAGACAGTTGCCGCGGCAACCGGACGTCCCGTAAGGGTCTGGGCGAAACCGACGCCCAGACTCAGGACTAAAGCGAACGACACTACAGAAGCGTACTGCGTGGCGCGAAGCAGCTTCATCGAAGGGCCCCTTGGTCTTAAATGTCCCCGAGGAAGAACCAAGCAGGATCATAAGCCTGTCTTGACGTAGAGATTGAGCAATATCGCACGGTTGATCAGAATATTCCCAAGTCGGGAAATAACGATGCGCGCCTGTCGACCGTGGGTAACGAGGCCGAAGGCTAGGGGCATCCTCAGAGTCGGGGATCAAAGGCACATGCGGTGACTCATTGGTCCGACAACAATAGCAACGCGAAATCGCGTGGGCCCTTCGCATGGCGTGCCAAATAAAACAGGCCGGAAGTGCCGATCCGGCCTGGTCAGTATTCAGCTGCGAGGTGTGATCCGCTCCATGGCGCTACAGGTCCGCGCCAATCGACGCGAAGACACGGAGTCCGACTACGTCAGCAGCTTGCGGCGCAGGACTCCCAACCCAGCTAGTATTCCCGATCCCAGCAGCACGAGGGTGCCCGGTTCTGGTGTCGGAGTAGCGACAAAGCCGATCACGTTGTCATTTGCGTCGGCGTAAAAGCCCACGAGTTGTCCCAGGTCGTTAACGCCGTTAATCACCGTGGAACCCGGTACGGCCAAGGGATCGTCGACGGTTTGCCAGACGCCGCCGAGGTAGGTGAACCCGTGCATGGTTCCCGCCGAATCGGTGTAGTCGCCTACGATTTCGCCGTGGTTATTGATGCCGAAGGCCTGGGTACCCATTCCCCCCAGAAAGTCGAGCGTCGTCGCAGAGGTACCATTGAACAGATACCCATGGAGTGCACCGGAGGAATCTGCATAGAAGCCGACCACCCAGCCGGCGTTGTTGATGCCCACAGCCTGGTTGTTTTGGGTGCCTCCCGGCAGGAAGCCGTCGAGATAGGTGAAGGTTGTGCCTGCAACCATGAAAGACCTCTGCAACGTCATTCCGGAGGGATCGAGCGAGGAATAACCGACAGCCGTGAGACCGTCATTGATGCCCAGAAGCTGGTTAAACGCTGTTCCAGGAGCATCTACATTTGTGAAAGATCCGTTGTAGGTGAAGCCGTGCGTAACACCGCCCCCATCGGTGTAGAAGCCGTCGTTCCACCCCGTGTTATTGATACCAATTACCTGCGTCTGGGCAGCACCCGGAAAGTTCTCGGCGGTGTAGCTGCTTGGAAGCGTCAGCGTGAAACCGTTGTTGGCAACCGCAGTTCCGTCGCCAAAATATCCGGCGATGGTGCTGGAGTTGTTGATCCCCAGCAGTTGGGTGAAAGCCGGGTCCCCCGGGCTGATGACAGACTGAAAGCTGTATGGTGCCGCCCAAACCATCTGGGCCATTAACGCCAAGGCGAACACTGCCGAGGCAGAGCGCAAAACAAAACGTTTCATCCTAGTTTCTCCTAGCTCGAAAGGTTGGGACCGTTGAGGTCCTCTCAAGTTCTTTGGTTGTCTTGTCTAATAATGTACGAGCAGGGGCCGCGGCCAGAATTTCCGAACAGAGCTATCAAGTACTCGCAGGAAGTGAGAGAGTCTGGGTCTTCTCTCAAAACGGAGTGGCCGATCGATCAGGGCTCAACTCGGCGCAAGAGCGGAACTAACCGACTATCGGAAATTCCCTGTGGAGCCCGAAGCGATGTTCATAGTACACGAATTGGAGTCGTCAACAGAGCAAAGGACGGAGAAAATCTGCGTGAGAATGTGATAAACGTATGGCACTTTAGTGTTTGGTCCGGCGGAATTGCGAAAAGCTCTACACCCTTTTGA
>Ga0075521_10000263_pt1 | contig 14259 bp, 8 predicted proteins | sample NGEPerD_FD_74785 | JGI IMG/M metagenome (GOLD analysis project Ga0075521, IMG submission 74785) | Arctic peat soil microbial communities from the Barrow Environmental Observatory site, Barrow, Alaska, USA - NGEE PermafrostAB12-D | ecosystem: Environmental > Terrestrial > Soil > Wetlands > Peat ...
TCGCCCGCGCCAACGGCATCGACCTTTGTTACGAAATCTTCGGCGATGCCGACGCCGAGCCGATGCTGCTGATCATGGGGCTGGGCGCCCAGATGATCCACTGGGATGACGATTTCTGCCGGGAGTTGGCCGCTCGCGGCTTTCGCGTCATTCGGTTCGACAATCGCGACATCGGCCAATCCAGCAAACTGACTGGCGGCAAGCGCCTCGGTCCGGTTGAACTGCTCAAGCTGCGCTTTCTGAAAATCCCGGTCGCCGCACCCTACCGACTGCACGACATGGCGCTGGACGTGATCGGCTTGATGGATGCGCTCGGCATCATCTCGGCGCATCTGGTCGGCGCATCGATGGGCGGCATGATCGCCCAGGAAGCGGCGATCTCGTTTCCGCAACGGGTACGCTCGCTCACGTCGATCATGTCGACAACCGGCAATCCAAAACTGCCGCCGCCGAGCCGGGAGGCCGCCGCTGTGCTGATGGCGCCGCCGCCGAAGACCAGGGACGAATATTTCGAACGCTTTGCGCAGACCTGGAAGGTGTTGCGCGTCGGCAGCTTCCCGCAGGACGAAGCGCTCGATCGCTCGCGCGCCGAACGCACCTTCGAGCGCGGACTGAGCCCGGCCGGCGTCGCGCGGCAGCTCCGCGCCATCCTCGCATCGGGCAGCCGCAAGGAGCGGCTGGCATCGGTCAAGGCGCCGAGCCTGGTCATTCATGGCACCGTCGATCCGCTGGTGCCTCCGGAGGGCGGCAAGGACACCGCGGCCTCGATTCCCGGCGCCAAGCTTCTGATGATCAAAGGCATGGGCCACGCGCTGCCGATCCCGATGTGGCCCGAGATCATCGATGCGATCGACAAGCATGCCAATGCGGCTGCCGCCAATGTGCAGCTTTAGTTTGATGAAACGCCACCACGACAGGAGAAAACGCCATGAAGCTGGAAGGCGGATGCTATTGCGGCGCGCTGCGTTATGCGGCGGAGGGCAAGCCGATGTTCAAGGCGCAGTGCCATTGCCGCGAATGCCAATATATCAGCGGCGGCTCGCCCAACATGTTTCTGCTGATGCCGCTCGACGGCTTCAGCTACACCAGGGGCACACCAAAAAAATTTACGCGCAGCGATCTTGAAGGCGCCGTAACGCGAGAATTCTGCGCCGAATGCGGCACCCATGTCGTCACCCGGCCGCCGGGCCTGCCCGGTCTGGTACTGAAAGTCGGCACGCTCGACGATCCCGGCCTTTTCGGTGGCCCGCAGGCGGCGATCTACACCATCGACAAGCAGCCCTTCCATCAAATCCCCGACGGCCTGCCGGCCTTCGAGCGGCTGCCGCCGCGGTAAGGCGCGGCGTTACCCCCCGGCCCAGACGTCGAGCACGTAGCGGTTCCCGGTCCCGAGATCGTCGATCCAGCGCAGCGCCGCATCCGCGTCCGCCGCCTTGCGTTCGCGATAGATCGCAACCAGCGCTGCCTTGACGTCCGGCTCCATCTTGCCGCCGTCGCCACAGACATAAATGATGGCGCCGTTTTCGATCAGGCTCCAGACCCGATCCTGCTGTGCCGCGACCAGGTTCTGCACGTAGGTCTTGGGGCCGTCGGCGCGCGAGAACGCGGTGTGCAGTTCGGTGATGCCGTCAGCCGCGAAAGCCTTGAGCTCGTCGGCATAGAGATAATCCTGATCGGGATGACGGCAGCCGAAAAACAGCATCGCCGGGCCGAGCGTTGCACCCTTGGCCTTGCGCGCGGCCCGCTCCTGCAGGAAGCCGCGGAACGGCGCCAGGCCTGTGCCGGGTCCGATCATGATGATCGGCAAGGAAGCATCATCCGGCAGCCGGAAGCCGGCCTTGGTCTCACGCACCGTGGCGTGGATCGTCTCGCCCGCACGGCGGCCGGCCAGGTAATTCGAGCAGATGCCTTTATAGATGCCGCGTCCCGAACTCGCCGCGCCCGCGACCACGGCAACGGTGACGCTACACCGCGACGGATCGCTCGCCGGCGACGACGAGATCGAATAATAGCGCGGCGCCAGCAGCGACAGCATTTCGAGATAGGCGTGGAACGGCAACTCGCAGGCCGGGTGTTCCTCCATGAGGTCGAACACCGATTTGCGCTTGCCGAGAATCTCCGAGCGATAAAGCTCGGTGGCGGCGGCATCGTCGCCGACATAGGCCAGCAGTTTCGGCTTGGTCACCGGACAACGGGTGTTTTCCGACATGATCTGAATCTGTTTGCGGGTCGCAACCTGCTGCAATTCCACAAACTCGCTCAGCAACCGGCCCACCGACACGGTATCCCCGATCGGCAATTGCGCACGGCGGCCTTCGGCGACCTGCAACCGGATCTGGTCGGCCGGCAGGAATCCGAAGCGGCGCGCCACCGAATCCACCAGCGCCGGATCGTTGCGCGGCACCACGCTGAGGTGATCGCCGACCCGGTAGCTGGTGCCGGAAGGCAGTTGCACCTCGATGTGCCGGGTCGACCGCTCCGAGGCATTGGCGCCGCTCTTGTTTTGCAGTTCGGTGTTGACCAGCACCTTCATCGGCGCGGCGCCGCCAAGGGCAACGGCCGCGTTGATCGTGGTCGGCGCGACCGGCTCGATCTTGTAAAGCGGCTCGTCGTCGGCACTGCGGCTGAAGTCTGAATCGATGCCGAACTCCTTGGTCGCCAGCGGCGCAAGCTTTGCGAACCAGCTCTCGAATTGTCCGTCGAGGTCGCTGCGGGCATCGCCTTCGCCGCGCACATACACGTTGCGAGCGCCGTGCGCTGCCAGTTGCTCGTCGAGCAGCCGCGGTATCGACTGATAGGTTGCGGCCCAGTCGCTGTTGCCGCAGCCGAACACCGCGTAACGGACCTTGGCGAACGCCTCCTTCGGCAACTCGCCGCCGAGCCACTTGACGAACTGGGTGGCATTGTCCGGCGGGGCGCCATTATACGATGCGCAGAAGATCAGCACGCCACCCTGCTCCGGCAGCTTGCCGACGAAGTCATCGAGCGGCGCGAGTTTGGTGGCAAAGCCGTTGACCTCGGCGAGATCGGCGACGCGGGCCGCGAGTTCCTCAGCGGTGCCGAGGTTGGATCCGTAAAGCACCAACAGCGGCGTGTTGTGAGCGGGCCTGCTCCGCGCCCGCGGCGCCGCGGCGGCCGTCGATACCGCCGCCGTGGTTGTGGTCCGGCCGGCATAGGCCCCGCGGTCCTGGTCGGCACGCGGACGGACCTTGATCTTGAAGCCGTCAGGCTTGATGGTCAGCGTCTCCTTCAGCACCATCTGGTAGCGGTGATTGTCGATCAGCTTGAAGCGTTGCAGGATCATGCCGATCGCCAGCGCCGCTTCGTGCATGGCAAAGCCGCGGCCGATGCAGGCGCGCTGGCCGTTGCCGAACGGCTTCCAGGCATTGACGGGGCGCGCCGCCTCGGCCTCGCGGCTGAAATTTTCCGGATCGAACGCGTCCGGATTGGGGCCCCAGACGCTGGGATCGCGATGCAGCGCCAGCACCAGCACGGTAATGAAGGTGTTCTTCTTCAGCTTGTATTTGCCGCCGATGGTCTCGTCGCCCAGCGGCGAGATGCCATAGGCCGGGGCCGGCGGCCACAGCCGCAGCGCTTCCTTCAGGATTTGCGTGATGTAGGTGAGTTGCGTGACCTGCTGATAGGTCGGCTTGGCGTCGATGTCGGGCCCGAGCACCCGGTCGACCTCCTCATACGCCTTCTTGAGCACGTCGGGATGCTTGAGCAGCGCATAGATCGCGCACGACAACAGGCCGCTGGTGGTCTCATGCCCCGCGATCAGGAAGGTGTTGATCTGGTAGCGGATGTTGACGTCGTCGAGTTGTTCGCCGGTGACGCGGTCGACGCCGGTCATCATGGCGCCGAGCATGTCTTTCTTGCCCTCGGCGGCCTCGGCGTTCTTGCGGCGCTCGGCCACGATCTCGTCGACCATCTTGTTCATGAAGGCGACGTCGCCGGCCAGATCGCGCCGGCGTTTATGCATCCACAGATTTTCCATCGGCAGGCCGCGGATCATCATGATGGTCTCGAGCGAGCGCACCAGCGATTCGACGAACGGGTGGTAATCGCGCCGGTAGAACGAATTGAAACGGTAGTCGAATCCGCACAACCCGATGGTGTCGAGCGTCAGCGCGGTCATGTCGTGAACGACGTCGATCTCCTCGTCGCCATTCAGCCGCTCCCACTTCTTCACAAGCTGCTCGGCAATATCGACCATGCTCGGATGATAGGACTGCATCGCACGGTTGCCGAACGGCTGCATCAGGATGTTGTGCGCCTTGCTCCAGTTCGGCTCGGTCGTGTCGGCGGTGAAGAGGCCGTCGCCGGCGACCGCGCGCACTCGGCGCAGTGGTCCGCGCACCGCCTTGTCGAAACGCTTCTCGTCGCTGAGTTCGTCGACGAGATCATGACCGGAGACGATGACGATCGGCGCACCCATCATGTCCAGCCAGAAAATCGGCCCCAGTTCCTTGGCCAGCCGCGCCAGATTTTGCACCGGCGCGGTCGAGTCCAGCGACAGCATATTGCCGACCACCGGCTTGGTCGGCGGGCGCGGGATCGGGCTCAATCTGTTCGTCGACGCCATCGCCTAACCGTCTCCTGTCCTGGTCGGAGCTGTTGCCTCAAACCGTCATTGCCTTACCCGAACCGCCTTCTGCGCCATTCAATCAGCTTGGCGCTGACCTCTTCCGGTTTTTCCTGCTGCGTCCAATGGCCGCTGCCCCTGACCAGATATTTTTCAAGGTCGGGAATGATCTTCTCCATGCCATCGGCCGCCGACGGCGGCAGCACCTGATCGTTTTCAGCCATGATCATCAATGACGGCACCCGCACCGTATAGTCGAGGTCCGCCGAGCGCTGCCAGTTGCGCGACATGTTGCGGTACCAGTTGATGCCGCCGGTAAAGCCGGTTTTGGTGAAGGTATCGACAAAGACCTTCTTCTCCTCAGGCGACAGGATCGGCGTCCGCGGATCGTGCTTGGCGTCGTAACCGGCAATCATCTGCGGAAACGCCAGATTGAGCCTGGGCGACGCACCGACGCCTGCGACCGGCACTTCCGCCGGCGCGGTGTCACTGCGCGGCACCGGCTTCCGCATGAAGGCATCAAAGGTCTGTTCGACCCGGCTATTGAATATCTTGTCGGCGCCGCGCGCCGGGTCCTGAAACTGCACAATATACATCTGCTCGCCGAAACGCTTGCGCAGCAGTTCGATCGGATCCGCCGGCGCACGGCTGGTGTGGGGCGTGTTGACGCCGACGACGCCGGCCACGCGATCGATGTGCCGCAGCGGCATTTGCCAGACGATAAAGCCGCCCCAGTCGTGGCCGACAAAAATCGCCTTGTCGATCTTGAGATGGTCGAGCAGGCCGACGAGGTCGCCGGTCAGGCGCTCGATGTCGTAAGCTTCGACGGCTTCGGGCCGGTCCGTCGCGCCGTAGCCGCGCTGATCGGGCGCAATCACCCGAATTCCGGCATCTCCCAGCGCCTTGATCTGGTGACGCCAGGAAAACGCCATCTCTGGCCAGCCGTGACAGAGAACAACCGGCGGCGCGTCGGTCTTCGGCCCCGCCTCGTAAAAGCCCATGCGAATGCCGTTGGTCTCGGCGAATTGCAGCGGCGGCATTTCAATCATCGGCGATATCTCACTCCCGTATTTTGGTATTGGCTTGATCTTCGCGCAAACGCTTTGCGTTCGTCGCGAGGGAAAACCGGTTTCACCCTCGGGTCAATAGCACCAAGACGCGCTTCTGCCCGATGGAGTTCATGCTCTAGCTTACCGCACTCTTGAGATCGGCCGGTGGCGCAAAGGCGGCTTGCAGCGCTGCGAATTCCCCTGGCAGCATGTCGCAGAGAACCTGGACATGGGGAATGATGTTGGCGCCGGCGATGAAGCCGAAATCCAGTTGATCGCGATAACTCTGCACGGTGATGTTCAGCGCAAGGCCGTGGGTCGAAATTGACACCGGGAAGATGTGCAGCAATTCCGCACCCGCCGCATACAATGTCTGGCGCGGACCGGGCACGTTGGAAACCGTGATATTCGCCGACGGGGGCAACACGTCCGAAAGATTGGAGCGGCTGTACAGCAGCGCCAGGATCTGCACCAGGATAGGTGCGCCCAGCATCGAGATGTTGGACACCTGCGGCATCAACGCCCGCAGCGGATGCGACATCTCCTTCGACTTGGTGGATTGCGCGATGATCGTCTCGAGCCGCGTCTTGGGATCCTCAACGTTGGTTGCGATCGAACAGATCATGCCGAAGACCTGGTTGTTGGCATCGGTGTTGCCCTCTTCGCGCAACGAGATCGGCACCGCGGCGGTCATCGATTTCACCGGCAGCGCGCCGTGCTCCAGCAGATAGCGCCGGACCACGCCGCTCGAAATCGCCAGCACCACGTCGTTGAGCTTGCCGCCGGCCTGCTTGGCCACCGCCTTGGCCTGCGACAGCGAGATCGACACGCCGGCAAAGCTGCGCTCCGACGAGATCGTTTTGTTGAGGATCGTCGACGGCGATACCATGCTGGCGATGCTGTCGCGCGACTTCGGATCGGAAATCTTTCCGACCACTTCCGAGACGCTTTTGAGCATGGCGGGAACGCTGCCGGCGAACTTCACCGCGGATTCGATCTGAAACATCGCATTGTCGAACAGGATCGAGCCGAGATCGCTCTTGCCGGAGCGCGGCAGGTCGATGCCCTTGGCAGCCGTCGAGGCATCGAAAGGCTGGCGCCACAACTGCTGATAGGAATCGATGAAGTTGGCGGCGATGTCGCGCGGCTCCTGCCCGACCTTCGCCCTTGCGGTCGGCTTGCCGACGTCGCGTGGCACCGGCGTCACATCGTAGATCATGTTGGTAAGGGCAGCGCCGGCGCCGCCATCGATGCAGGCGTGATGCATCTTGGAATAGAGCCCGATCTCGTTGTCCTTCATGCCTTCGAAGACATAGAACTCCCACAGCGGACGGGCGCGATTGAGAAGCTTGGCATGCATCCAGCCGACGATGCGCTCCAGCGTCGCCCGGTCATGGGGCGCCGGCAGGCTGCCGCGGAAGATATGACGGTCGATATCGAACTGGTCGTCCTCAACCCAGCTTGGATGATCGATGTCGAGCGGCGCCTTTTCCAGCCGTGCCTTGAGGATCGGGGCAATGTGCAGCCGCGAGGCGATCATCGCCTTGAAGTCCTCGAAGAAGTTGCCCTTGTAATCCTCGGGCAGACGGAAGATCGCCATGCTCCCGACATGCATCGGCATTTCAGGCGTTTCCAGGTACAGAAACGACGCGTCCATCGAGGACAGCTTTTTCGCGTCACCCATCTTCTTCCTCCCTCGTACAATTCACGCGGCGCCTTGCCGGCGCTTCTGGCGTTCAGGCCGATTGTGCATTTTCCGGAGGAGCATATGCAATGGCAAACGGGCCCGACCGGGAAAATGGCTCGAATCGGCCCTCGGTCTGGGCCAAACGATCCGCGACGGCCCACAAAGCAGCCGCGTTCACGCCCAGCCCGACATGACTGGCAAGGCGCACCTCGATATTTTCGGCGGTGTCGGAGGGGCGCAGCAGGCAGGTTCGCCAATTGACGATGCCGTCGGTGCGCGAATAGATCGATGTGGTCGGCACCGGCAAATCGCCCGCGATCGCCGTTCGAAGCTCCGAGTCTTCCTCCACCGCTTCACCTGACATCGCCTCGTAAAGCCGGGTCGCGTTGGTCGCGCGCACGTCACCCGAGAACGGACTTCCCAGCGTCACGACATATCGCACCATGTCCGGCGCTTGCAGCGCCAGATCGCGCGCATAGATGCCGCCCAGGCTCCATCCGACGAGGCTGACCTTGCGGCCGGTCGCGGCATGAATCTCGGCAAGCCGGTCCCGCAGCGCGGCGCGCATCCGCGTCACGCCGCCGGTGTTGCGCCCCATCTGCCAGGCGTAGGTATCGTAGCCGAGCTCCTTCAGATATCGCCGCATCGGCGCCATCGACAGATCGCTGGCGAGAAAGCCCGGCAATGTCAGCACCGGATGGCCGTCGCCTCGTGGCGCGCGCATCAGCAGCGGCGACAACAACAGGCTGGTGTTGAATTCGAATATGCCCCTCACCTCGGCCAGCATCAGGCCGAGGCTGGGCGGACGAAGCTGGCGCGCTGCCGGCTGCGGGCGTTGTTCAGCCGGCATCATTTTTTCTTGTCGCTGGCGCGGACGCCGCCAAGGCCCGCCATGGTCACGAACATGTCCTGAAAACGCTCGGCGATCTTCGGATCGAAGGTGAACCAGCTTTGCATCAGCGCTTCCGGAGAAACCTTCTCGATGTTGGCCATCATCTGCTGCTGCAGCTTGTCCATCACCGCGGTCTGCATCGGCTGCACATCCGGGAGTCCGAAGAACTGCCGGGCTTCGAGGGGGGTGCAATCTATTTCAACGTTTACTTTCATGGCCGCTCCTGATTGCATTTTGACCGTCCGTCACAGTATCGTCACGACAGGCGACGCGACGCAAGCTACCTTAAGGGACGCTGCAGCGGCGTGAGCCGCCTATCGGCGCTTATGGTCAACCAAAGCGCTCGACGGCAAACGGCCGAGGATCGGCGAACGGCGTCTCGCCGGTCATCATTTCCGCCAGCAGGCGGCCGGTCGCGGGGCCCAGCGTCAGACCGTGATGCTGATGGCCGAAATCGAACCATAGCCCGGCATGGCGGGGCGCCTTGCCGATCACCGGCAGCATATCGGGCAAGCACGGCCGCGCACCCATCCAGGGTTTTGCGTCGACCGCGTCGGCCAACGGAAACAGGGCGCGCGCCCGCGGCAGCGCCCGCTCCAGCTGGATCGGCGTGGGCGGCGCATCGCGGCGGGCAAACTCCACGCCGGTGGTCAGACGAATGCCGCGATTCATCGGCGCCAGCAGATAACCGAGATCCGAATCGAGAACGGGATGATGCAGCACCGCGTTGCCGCGCGGTGCCAGATGCAAATGGTAGCCGCGCTTGACGCTGAGCGGGATTGAATATCCCAGCGGACGAAACACCAGATCGGACCATGGTCCCAATGCTACTACGACGTCGCGCGCGACCAGTGCGCCATGCGGCCCGCTGACTTGCCATCCGCCGGCCACTTGTTCGAGCGTTCGTGCATCGCCCACCAGAAAGCGCCCGCCCTTGCGCTTGAAAAGCGCGGCATAGGCCTTGGCCAATCCGCCTGGATCTGGAACAAACCCTGGCGCCGGCAGATAGACGCCGCCGGCGAACTCTCCGGTCAGATGAGGTTCGCGCGCCGCAATCGCCCGGCCGTCGAGAATCTCGCCATCGACGCCATACTGCCTGGCGCGATCGAGGTCGCGTGCGGCGTTGGCCAGGGTTTGCTCGAAGCGAAACACCTTGAGCCAGCCGGTCCGCCGCAGCAATTCCGGCACTCCGGCCTCGGAGACAAGCGCCTCGTGCTCGATCAGGCTGCGCTGGATCAACGGCAATTCGGCCATCGCGCTGTGCAACGTCCGCTTCGGCGAAGACGCCAGGAAATAACGCGCCAGCCACGGCAGGAAGACCGGCAAATCCGAAAATTGATAGCGCACCTGCGGCGCGCGATTGATCGCGTACTGAAACAGCTGCCCGAAATCGCGGGGAAACATATAAGGAAAAACCGACGCGCATTCGATCAGCCCGGCGTTGCCAAAGCTGGTCTCTTCGCCGGCGAGTTCGTGCCTGTCGACCAGGATCACGTCCCGCCCCCGCTGCTGCAGGTGCAACGCCGCGCCGATGCCGACCATGCCTGCGCCCAGTACCAGAATGTCGGCCTTGCGTTCCGCCATCCGGCGCTCCCCCAGAATGTTGGATGCTTGCTCAGGCTACCCACAGCGAATCGCTATCGACAATACGCCCGAGCAATAACCGCGGTTCGCCGGTTGTCAGATCACGGTCTCGCGCGTGAGGCGGCGGCAATCCATCTCAAATTCGAGATCGACGACCGGCGGGCGGGCAAAATGCCAGGTCAGGCCCGAACGCGTGGCGCCGCGGATATCACGGCATCATGCCAATGCCGCTGCGACGATCATCACCGTCGCAGCGCAACGCCTGTCAAGCCGAACCTCAGGTCGCCTTGAGCGCCTTCGAACCCAGATCGAATTCCTCGATTTCCTTGGTCCGCTCGGATTCAGCACCTGCCCTGTGATCGGTGGCGATCGCCACATAGACGGCGGGCAGCACGAACAGCGTAAACAGGGTGCCGATCGACATGCCGGCGACCACGACGAGACCGATCGAGAACCGGCTGGCCGCGCCCGCCCCCGATGCAGTCAGCAGCGGAATCAAGCCCGTGACCATCGCCGCGGTCGTCATCAGGATCGGGCGAAGCCGGACCCGCGCTGCCATCTCGATCGCCGAGCGCCGGTCGAGGCTTTCATTGAGCTGCAGCTCGTTGGCGAATTCGACCATCAGGATGCCGTGCTTGCTGATCAGGCCAACCAGGGTGAGCAGGCCGACCTGGGTATAGATGTTCATGGTGGCGACGCCGAAGAACAACGGCAGCATGGCACCGACGATCGCCATCGGAACGCTGATCATGATGACGAGCGGATCGCGCAGGCTTTCGAACTGCGCCGCCAGCACCAGGAAGATGATGATCAGCGCGAAGCCGAACGTCACCGCAAGCTGGTTGCCTTCCTGAACATATTGCCGGGAATCCGCCAGATAGTCGTGACTGAAGCCGGCCGGCAGCTTCTTGGCCTCACCCTCGAGGAAGTCCACTGCCTGTCCGACGGTCACGCCGGGCATCGGCACCGCCTGGAAGGTCGCGGAGTTCAACTGGTTGTAGTGCGTCAGGGCATTGGCATCTGTCGCGGTTTCGATCGATACCAATGTCGACAGCGGCACCTGCTGGCCGGTCGCGGTCGACAAATAAAATTCGCCGAGCGATTCAGGCGACAGCCGCTTGTCGCGCGGCACCTGCGGAATAACCTGATACGAGCGGCCCTCGAGGTTAAACCGGTTGACGTAGTTGCCGCCCAGCAGCGTCGCCAGCGTATTGCCGATGCTCTGCATGGTGATACCGAGGTCGCTCGCCTTGGTGCGGTCGATCTTGACCCGCACCACCGGCTGATTGAAGTCGAGATCGCTGTCCGAGACGATGAACAACCCGCTCTTGCGCGCGGCGTCCTTCAGCTTGAGCATCTGCTCATAGACCGCCTGGAATCCGTTGGTCGAGCTGATCACCATCTGGACCGGCAGGCCTCCGGGACCGCCGGGCAATGGCGGCAGGTTGAACGCAAATGCGTTGACGCCTTCGATCTTGCTGAGTTGCCCCTGCACCAGCGGCTTCAGCTTGATCGAAGAGCGGGTCCGCTCATCCCACGGCTTGAGCAACATGCCGGCGATACCGCCCTGCGGGCCGTTGATGCCGTTCAGAACGAAGCGAAGATCGGTCTCCGGGAAACTGGCGAATATCTTGTCGAGCTTTTCGCCATAAAAATCCACATAGTCGATATTGGCGTATTTCGGCGCCTTGGTCACCGCGAACACGATGCCCTGATCTTCTTCAGGCGCGAGTTCCTTTGAGGTGTGCATGTACAGGAATCCGACCAGCCCCAGGATGGTCAGGGCGAACAGCCCCGTGATCGGGCGATAGTCGAGCGACCGATCGAGCTGCCGGCCGTACCAGCGTGTCATGGCCCCGAACACCCGGTTGACGATCTTGGCAAACCGTCCCTCCTCGGCGCTCTTGAGGAAGATCGAGCACATCATCGGCGACAGCGTCAGCGCGACCACACCCGAAACGATCACCGAGCCGGCCAGCGTGAACGCAAATTCGCGAAACAGCGCGCCGGTGAGGCCACCGAGGAAACCGATCGGCGCATACACCGCAGCCAGCGTGATCGTCATGGAGATAACGGGACCGACGATCTCGCGCGCGCCCTGCATCGCGGCCGCCACCGGCGGCTTGCCTTCCTCGAGATGCCGATGAATGTTTTCCACCACCACGATGGCATCGTCGACGACGAGCCCGATCGCCAGCACCATCGCCAGCAATGTCAGCAGGTTGATGCTGAAACCCATCACCAGCATCAGGCTGCAGACGCCGACCAGCGACAACGGAATGGTCACCACCGGGATGATCACCGAGCGGAACGAAGCCAGGAACAGGAAGATGACGACGACCACGATGATGATCGCCTCGCCCAGGGTTTTCTCCACTTCGTCGATCGACGATTGAATGAACCTGGTCGAATCGTAAGCCACTTTCATTTTCATCGACGGCGGCAGGTTGCGCTCAAGCTCCGGAAACAGCGCGCGGACGCCCTTGACCAGCGTCAGCGGATTGCCCTGCGGCGTCGCCTGCACGCCTATAAAGATCGCATGCTCGCCGTTGAAGGCGACACTGGCGTCGCTGCTCTGCGCCGCCAGTTCGACGGTAGCGATGTCCTCGACCCGTACAAAGCCGCCATCCTTGGACTTGATGATCATGTGCTTGAACTGATCGAGATTGATCAGGTCGGTGTTGGTCGAGACGTTGGAGACAGTGAAATAGCCCTTGGACTGCCCCGCGGCGGCCTGAAAGTTGTTGGCGGCGATTGCCACGGACACGTCGAGCGGCGAGACGCCGCGGCCCGCCATGCGAACCGGATCGAGCCACAGCCGCATCGCAAAGGTCTGACCGCCGAGAATATCTGCCGAAGCAACGCCGTCGACGGTGGACAGCACCGGCTGCACAACGCGCGTCAGGTAGTCGGAAATCGCCGAGCCCGACAGCACCTCGCTGGAGAAGCCGAGATACATCACGGCCGTGGTCTGCCCGGTCGTCTTGGTCACGACCGGATCGTTCGATTCCTTTGGAATCAGATATTTGACCGAATTCACCTTGGCGAGCACTTCGGTCAGCGCCTGGTTCGGATCGAAATTCAGCTTGATATAGACCTGGATGGTCGAGGTCCCGAGCACCGAAGACGACGTCATGTAGTCGACGCCTTCAGCGGACGCGACGGCCTGCTCGATCGGCGTGGTGATGAAGCCCTGAATCAAATCCGCCGACGCGCCGGGATAGACCGTGGTGATGTTGACCACGGTATTCGACAGCTTCGGATACTGCCGGATCGGCAGGCTGGTCGCGGCCTTGAATCCGATCAGCAGGATCAGCAGGCTCACGACCAATGCCAACACCGGCCGCTTGATGAAAATATCGGTCCAGACCATCGCGATGTTCTCCGGTCGTCAGTAGCGCGGCGGGTTTGCCGGAATCGGCGGAGGCGAGTCGGTCGAGATCGATACCGCAGCACCCGATTGCAGCTTGAGTTGGCCGACCGCGACCACGCGATCGCCTTCCTTCACTCCGCTGAGGATTTCAGTCCTGCCGCCGATCCGGTTGCCGGTCCGCACGAAGCTGCGAACGGCGGTCAGGCTGGTGCTGCCGTCATCAGCTTTCTTCTCGGTGATCAGGAACACCGAATCTCCGTAGAGGGTGTAGTCGACAGCCGTTTCCGGAACGGTAACCACCGCCGGCTTGTCCGGCAGCACCACCGTCGTGGTCGCAAACATGCCGGGCTTGAGGATGTGATCGGGATTGTCCATCGTGGCCTGAACACGGATATTGCGCGTATCGGTGTTGATCTGCGGCTCGATGGTGGTGATCTTGCCTTCAAAAACCTTGCCCGGATAAGCGTCGACCAGCACCCGCACGGTCTGCCCGACCTTGAGCATCGCGCTGGCCTTTTCTGTCGTCGTGAAGTTGGCGTACAGCGTCGAAAGGTCCGTCAACGTCACGATCTGCGTGCCCGCTGTCAAATACTGGCCGACCTCGACGTGGCGGACGCCAAGCACGCCGTCGAATGGCGCGCGCACAAGCTTCTGCGAAATGATCGCCTGGGTCTTGGCGATGCCGGCGTTGGCGGTGTCATACGTCGCCTGCGCGGCATCGGCCGTGGCCTGCGGACCGAACTGACGCGCCGCCAGTTGCTTGGCGCGATCCAGCGCCAGTTGCGCACCAGTAGCCTGGGCCTTGAAACTTGCGAGATCGCCCTGTTCCGGAGCGTCGAACAATTGCAGCAGCGGGCTTCCAGCCTTCACAGCCGCGCCGGCGGTAAACATGATGTCGGTGATGCGCCCGCTGACGTCAGAGGTGACGTTGACCTGGTGCACGGCGGCAAGATCGCCGACCGCCGTCAGCAGGTTCGGAATCACCTCGGATTTGGCCACGGCAATCGCAACCGGCGTCGGCGGCGGCTTGTTGTTGGCAAAGAACTGCGCGATCATGTGGCTGCGGAAGGCATTGAAGCCGACCAGGCC
>Ga0075521_10000264_pt1 | contig 14255 bp, 12 predicted proteins | sample NGEPerD_FD_74785 | JGI IMG/M metagenome (GOLD analysis project Ga0075521, IMG submission 74785) | Arctic peat soil microbial communities from the Barrow Environmental Observatory site, Barrow, Alaska, USA - NGEE PermafrostAB12-D | ecosystem: Environmental > Terrestrial > Soil > Wetlands > Peat ...
GTCGTGGACGCGGGGCTGCGGGAGGAGGCGTTACGCACGACCATGCGCAACATCAGGGTCACCTTGTGCACGCGCCGCAGACGAGCGCGGTCCGCGGGGAGAAGCGGATGTCCACGGTGCTGCGACCGCCCTTGGTGGTCACCAGGATCGCTCTTGCTACCACCAGCGACGGCGACGTGCCCGCGGGGAGCCCTATGGCAGCCGGGTCGGTGATGCCAAGGCGGCGAGCGACGGTGCGGTCGAGCAGGACCTCGAAACGGCCGGTCACCTGTTCGTTGACCGAATAGCGCACGGCCAAGCCTTTGCGCAGCGCGGTCTTCAGCGACCGTGACACCACCGCGGCCGCGGCAACCGGGCTCGCCACCGACCGGGCTGCTGGCGCGCTTGAAGCGGCGGGGCCCGTGATCGCCGTGGTCTGTCCCGAGCCGGCGGCGCCGGCGGCGCCGGCGGCGGGCGGCGGAGGCGATTTGCCTTCGACGGTGATCGAATGAGTGACGCTTTCTTTGTTGCCGCCCACATCGGTCACGGTGAGCGTCACCGGGTAGATGCCGCGGTATTTGTATGAGTGAAAGACGCTTGCGGCGCATGGGCTGAGCCACGGCGTTTCCGTGACACCGAACTTCGCACCGCTGAGTTCGACGACGTGCGCGCCGGCGGGCGCGGGGAGGACCGCCGCAGCCAGCAGGAGCGAGACCGCCAGGGCCGTCATCGAGCCGAGGGCGAGCGCCAGCCGGCGCGTGGCGACCGATCGAAGACCGGCCGGCAGGGAGAGCGAGCGAGCAAAGGTGGCCACGAGCCCCTCATCGGCAGGCCGGCCGCGTTGCCTTAGCGCGGTGGACGACTTCGGCCGCGGTGGCCGCTCGCGCGCGCGAGTGGGCCCCCGCGCCCGCCCGCGTGCGGGTATGGGCCTCGGGGCCGAGCTAGGGCTTGACGCTGCGGTGCTTGATCCGCGCGGCCGCCGCGCGCTGGGCCTGGTAGGCGGCGATCGCCGCCCTGCGCGCGGATTCGAGCCTGGAGAGCACTTCGTGTGAGGTTTCGCCCACCGCCGGCAGAGATTCGGGGCTGCTGGCGCCGCTCGCCAGCATTCCGATCTCAAGGTGCGGAGCGGAGGAGATGCCGACCTGCCCGCAGCCCACGTCGGCGATCGGCTGCCCGGCGCTGACCTCGGTGCCGACCGGCACGAGCGCGGGAGCGGCGTGGCCGTAGTAGACGTAGCGACCCCTGTCCGGCCCACTGTCCACCAAGAGCACGGGCGCGGAGGAGCCGAAGCCGTCCAGGCCCTCGTGGACGATCGTGCCGCTCGCCACAGCGAGCTCGCGCAGGTGCGAGCCGCACTGGTTGGCGTTGCCGCCCAGATCGACGCCCCCATCCAGCGACCACCAGCTTCGGGCGGCGACGTGGGAGAGCGGGTAGAGCGGGAACACCCAGCCGCTCGCGCCGATCGGATAGGGGCTGGCAGCGAACACCGGGGCCGAGGCGACCGTGGTGCCGCCCGTGGCCTGCGTCGAGGGAGCGGGCGTTGTGGGGGCGGGCGTCGTCGTGGGAGCCACGGCCGTCCCGCCTGTGCTCGCCGCGCCGGACGCCTGGACACCCACCGCAAGCGCGGGGATCAGCATCAACACGGGTAGGACCGCACGCATCTGAGGACGCAGTCGCAAATCTGCCTCTCTTCGTCGGCCGACGGGGTTAGCTGACGGGCTAGCGACTTGCGCCTTCCGTGGATTACCGCGGAACTCGCCCCAACAACTCGGTTCCCCCGCTCACGGACACGTGTCCGTGATTGGGCGAGCGAAACACTAGCGCAAGGGCAGGGCGAACAGCGTCGCAAGCCGCCGGGCCGCTCACGTGGAGCCGAGGTACAGCTGGCGCATCAGGCTGTCGACCACCGGAGAGGTCTGGCCCGGCGCCGGGCAGCAGGTGCCACCGCCGGGTGGCGTCAAGCCGATCTCCAGGTGGGGCCCGGAGGAGAGGCCGACGTCGCCACAGCCCACCTCGGCGATCGGCTGTCCGGCCGTGACGTGGCTGCCCACGGGAACCAGCGCGGGAGCGGCGTGGCCGTAGTAGACGAACCATCCCGCGTAGGGGCCGCTGTCCACACGCTCCACGGGCGCATAGGCCCCGAAGCCCGGGATCCCCTCGCGCACGACCGTACCCGCGGTGATCGCCACCTCCACCGCCGCGTTGCCGCAGGCGCCGTGCAGCGTGGCGATGTCCACGCCCTGATCTTGGCTCCAGGTCTGGGGGTCCAGCGCCAGCTTCAGCGGCTGGATCGGGAACACCCAGCTCGCGCCACCGCCACCGCCCACGTAGGTGGCTCCGCGTTCGAAGGACTGCGCGGAGTTGCCCTGCGGCAGGATGATCCCCGCCTTGCGCGCCTGCGCTACTTCCGCCCTGATCTGCGCGTCGGAGGGAGCCCCCGGCGCGACATAGCTGCCGCCTGCCGCTGCCGGCAGCGCGTCCGCCCGCCCGACCTTGCCCGCCACCTCGCGCCTGTCCAGTTCCCCTGTCCGTTCGCGCGGCGGCAGCGGCAGCGCGCGGCCCGCGCCCTTGCCCGCAGCGCCACCCGTGCCGGTGGGTGCGGGGGACGTGGATGGGGATGTGGGTACGGACGGGCGCGTGGCGCTCGCCGCGCCGCTGCGCCCGGGCAGTTCGGCGGCGCCGCAGCCCGCGAGCAGCAGGGCCGCGCCGGCTGTGAAGGCGGCGCGTGTGAGGGCGCCCCGCGAGAGCATCGGAGCGATGTTATCCCGCGCGAGTGACCGCCACGCCACGGGCACCGCGACGGGCTCCTTCGCCTCGGCGAGACGAGGGCCGAGGCGAGGAGCCCCGTACATTCGTCCAGGGGAGCTGGAAGCGTCAACGGAGATCGGCTATGCGGCCCGATCTTCTTCGCGGCGGACGCCACGTGCATCCCACGAGCGAGCCTAGAGATCGAGTGTCTGCAAGCGAAACCAACAGCCCAGCCCTGGGCTCTCCACCACAACCGGTCTCGCTGGAGGACGCCCGCCTTGGGGTCATGCGCCGACTGCGCCGGCAGGTGCACGGGCGCACGAGCGTGTGGACCGCGATCACCGCGATGCTGGTGATCGCGGGGACGCTCACGTCGGTGTTCGGCGCCAAGGCCGTGGCCAGATCGGACGCGGACAAAGCACGTCTGAGCTTCCACCTGGCCTCGGCGGAGATCGCCTCGACGCTGAAGCAGGCGATCCGGCAAGAGGAAGACCTGGTCGTCAGCGCGAGCGCGTTCGTCACCGGCAACCCGACCGCTTCCGCGGCCGACTTCGACAGGTGGGCGGAATCGGTCCGCGCGATGCAGCGCTACCCCGAGCTTCAGAACATCGGCCTCGTCTCGATGGTGCCCGCGCGCGGCCTCGCCGCGTTCCAGGCGCGCATGGCCGCCAATCCCCTGCGCCCGCTGGGACCCAACTCGGTGGGACCGCAGGAAGGCCCCGAGATCCTTCCCTCCGGCTCCCGCCCCTACTACTGCCTGGCCGTGGCCGGGCTGGCGAGGAACGCCAAGAGCTACCTGCCCGGGCAGCTGGACTACTGCGCGCTCGCGCCGACGCTCGTGGGGACGCGCGACACGGGCCAGCCGAGCTATGCGCCGTTCATCGTCGGCGGCAGCACGACGTTGGGCGTGGAGACGCCCGTGTACCAGGGCGGGACCGTGCCCACGACGCTCGCCGCCCGCCACCGCCGCTTCAGGGGCTGGCTGGGCGAGCTGCTCGTGCCCAAGGTGGTCCTGGCGCGCGCGCTCGAAGGCCACCCCAACGTGGCCGTGATGTTCCGCTTCGACGCGCCCGGCTCCCACGTCACCTTCACCAGCGGCCGGGCACGCGGCGGCGAGCAGGCCTCGAAGATCGACCTTCGCAACGGCTGGACCGTGCAGAGCTTCGCCGCCCCGGTGGCGAGCGGCGTGGGCAGCAACTGGCACGCGCTCTCGTTGCTCATCGGCGGCACCCTGCTCAGCCTGATGTTCGGCCTGCTCGGCTTCGTCCTGGGCACAGGGCGCAGGCGCGCCCTGGCGCTCGTGCACGAGAAGACCCGCGAGCTCGCCCACCAGGCCCTGCACGACACGCTCACCGGGCTGCCCAACCGCGCCCTGGTGCTCGACCGCGCCGAACAGCTGCTGGCGCGCTCGGCGCGTCATCCGGGCATGTTGGCGGGCGCCCTGTTCATCGACATCGACGGCTTCAAGCACGTCAACGACAGCCTCGGCCACGCGGCCGGAGATCAGCTCCTGAAGGCCGTGGGCCAACGGCTCGAGTGCACCGTGCGCGACGGTGACACCGTCGGGCGCCATGGCGGGGACGAGTTCGTGGTGCTGGTGGACTCCGCGGCTAACGAGGCCATGCTCGATGCCCTCGCCGAACGCCTGACGGAGGTCCTGCGCGAGCCGGTCGAGCTCGAGGACGGACGCCAGATCCTCTCGGTGACCGCCAGCATCGGCGTGGCGGTCGGGCGATACACGACCCCTGACGATCTGCTCCGCGACGCCGACCTGGCCCTGTATGCGGCCAAGGCCGCGGGCAAGGACCGCTATACGCTGTTCGATGCGAGCATGCGCCACGGGGCCGAGGGCCGCGTGGAGCTCGAGGCGGACCTCGGCGCGGCGCTGCAGCAGGAGCAGTTCTTCCTGCTCTACCAGCCGATCTTCAAGCTCCCGAGCCGCACGGTCGTGGGCGTCGAGGCGCTGATCCGCTGGCACCATCCCAAGCGGGGCGTGGTGGTCCCCGACAGCTTCATCCCGCTGGCTGAGGAAAGCGGGATGATCGTGCAGATCGGCCGCTGGGTGCTCGGGGAGGCCTGCCGTCAGGCGGCGGTGTGGGCGGGCGAAGGACTGCAGCTCGCGATCGCCGTCAACGTCTCCGCGCATCAGCTGGCCCGAAAGGAGTTTGCCGAGGACGTCAGACGCGCGCTGGAGAGCTCCGGGATCGATCCCTCGCTGCTGACCCTGGAGCTCACCGAGACGACGCTGATGCGCGACGTGTCCGCCGCGTGCGAGGCGCTCAAGGAGATCAAGGCGCTCGGCGTGCGTGTCGCGATCGATGACTTCGGCGCAGGCTACGCCTCGCTCTCCCAGCTTCAGCGCATGCCCGCGGACATCCTCAAGATCGACAGGAGCTTCATCGCCGCGTTGAACGACGGCGGCCAGAGTCGCGAGCTGCTGCAGGCGATCCTGGGCGTCGGCGAGGCGCTGTCGCTGTCGGTGATCGCCGAGGGCATCGAGGAGCGCGACCAGCTGGCGACGCTCGAAGCGATGGGCTGCGAGATGGCCCAGGGCTTCCTGCTGGGCAAGCCCGACACCGCGGAGGTCATCGAGGCCCTACTCGGTTCGCGGGGGCGTCGCCCGCCGGTCGGCTCACAGACCGCCTCAGTGTCCTAGACACCCGCGTATCACAGGCCATGAAGGCCTCGAGCAGCGGCAGGTTGCCGAGCACGAGCTGTCGGCTGCGCTCGATCAGCCGATCGCCGTGGCGCAGGGCCAGCGCGACGAGCAGCTCGCTGGGGGCGCTCAGGCCGTGGTCGGCTGATCCTCGCCCGCGCGTGCGTCGAGCTTGCGCAGGCTCGCCTGGGTCTTCTCGTGACGCTCGATCTGGGCGTCGCTCAACGGGTTGAGGATGCCGCGCAGGACCGACATGGCCACCCAGCGGCGCGGGCGGATTATGCGCGGCCGGCGACGTTCGATGCCCTCGACGATCGCCTCTCCCGCGGCCGCCGGGCCGATGCGCTTGCGCAGCGGCTTGGGGAAGGCGTCGAGCATCTCAACCGCCAGCGGATCGGCGTCGATCGCGCGGTGGAGCATCTCGGTGTCGATGAAGCCGAAGTAGGCGACGCTGGCGCTGGCTCCGTGCTGGACGAGCTCGGCCCTGAGCGCCCGGCCGAACTGCTCGACGCCGGCCTTGCTGATCGCATAGGCGACCGTGCCGATGCCGTTGGTGAAGGCATAGATGGAGGAGACCACCACTACGTGGCCCCCGCGGGCGACGATCTCCGGTAGCGCCGCGTCGACGGTCCGGCACACGCCCAGCAGGTTGACGTCGAGCACGCGCTCGAAGGTCTCCGGAGGGGTGGCGCGGAAGGTCGCCACCCGCGAGGCGATGCCGGCGTTGGCGACGACCACATCGAGGCCACCACCGAAGCGCCCGACGGCCGCCGCCACCGCGCGCTGCATGGCGCTTCGATCGGTGACGTCCCCGGCGATCCCGACCGCCCGCGAGTCATGCAGCTGCGCGGCGGCCTGCGCCGCCGCGTCCGCATCCAGGTCGACGATCAACACCGAGGCGCCGCGCGCCAGCAGCGCACGGGCCGTGGCGAAGCCGATGCCGCGAGCGCCGCCGGTCACCAGCGCCACCTTGCCGTCGAGCTCGTAGCGGGGCATGGCCGGCACTCTGGCAGATCACCCCTCGGGCCGTGCCCCGGCCGGCGCAGGTGCTCAGCGCGCTGTGAAGCCGGCCCGCTACTCCACGATCACCTCGTAGCCCGCGCCCTGCAGCGCGCTCACGAGATCCTCGGTGTGCCCCGGGCCGCGCGTCTCGAGCGTCAGCTCGACGCCGGTCTCGCCGACCTGCAACGGCACCGCCTCGCGCACGTGCTCCAGGCTCACCAGGTTGGCGCGCGCGCGGCCGACTAGATCGAGCAGCTCGGCGAGGGCACCCGGTCGGTCGGCGACGCGGGTGAAGATGCGCACACGGCGGCCCGCCTCGGTTTCGCTGCGGCGCAGCAGTCCGGCCAGCAAGCCGCTGTCGACGTTGCCGCCCGAGACGATCGCCACCGTCGTGCCGGCGAGGGGGGCCAGGCGCCCGCTCAACAGGACCGCCACGGCCACGGCGCCCGCGCCCTCGCCCACGAGCTTGACGCGATCCGCGAGGAACACCATGGCGTCGGCGATCTCATCCTCTGTGACCGTCTCGATCCCGTCCAGGAGCTCCCGCAGGAGCGGCAGGGTGAGCCTACCGGGACGCTTGAGCGCGATTCCGTCGGCGATCGTGAACGCGCTCGCCGGCTCGCCGGCCTGCGCTGCGCCCGGCAGCGTCAGCGCTCGCGCGACGGGCGCGCACGCCCGCGCCTGAACGCCCACCAGCTCGACCTCCGGGCGCGCACGACGCAGCGCGATCCCCACCCCGCTGGCGAGCCCGCCGCCGCCGACCGGGACGACCACGCGGGCCAGGTCGGGGACATCCTCGAGCAGCTCGAGCCCGAGCGTGCCCTGGCCGGCGATCACGTCGAGGTCGTCGAAGGGGTGGACGAATGCCGGGCCGCCCTGCTCGGCGCGCGCGATGGCCAGCTCGAGGGCGTCGTCGACCGAGCCGCCGTCCAGATGGACGTGCGCACCGAGCTGCTCGACGGCCGCGACCTTGGAGACCGCAGCATCGCGCGGCATGAAGACCTCACAGCCGACGCCCCTCACGCGCGCGGCCTGGGCGACCGCGCGGGCATGGTTGCCGGCGCTGGCGGTGACGAGCCCCGCGCCCGCGTGCTCGCCGAGGGCCGCGACCTTGCTCAGCGCGCCGCGCAGCTTGAACGATCCCGTCCGCTGCAGGCACTCGGCCTTCAGCGCCACCGCTCCCCCGGCGTGCTCGGCCAACTCGTCGCAGGCGATCGTGGGGGTCCGCAGCGCAGCGCCGGCGATCGCGCGCCGGGCCGCCTGCAGGTCCACGCCGGCCATCAGCTCGGCGGCAGAGCGTGGGTCCGGCGGCGGCTCGCTCACGGCTTCACCACCCCGCTCGACCATGCATGCGATCGGCTCGGCTCATCGGGTTGAAGGTATAGGCTGCGTGCCTTATCGCGCAACGAGGCTGGGAGCGGTGGGCGAGCTGAACGACATCCTTGAGGGCCTCGAATCATCGCTGGGTCCCCTCAGCGGCGAGCCGGTCCCTCTCGATGGTGGCATCACCAACCGCAACTATCGCGTCACGCTCGGCGGCAGCGAGTTCGTCCTGCGCAGGCCCGGGAGGGACACGGACCTGCTGGGCATAGACCGCGAGACGGAGCGGCTGGCCAACGATGCGGCGGCGAGCCTGGGTATCGCGCCGGCGGTGGTGGGCGGCTTCGGCGACTGCCTCCTGACGCGCTTCATCGCCTGCACCGCGGTCGGCGCCGATGAGGTCGCGGACGGAGCCCGGGAGATCGCGCTGGCGCTGCGCCGCTTCCACGATTCGCCCGTGCGCCTGCCGCGGCGCTTCCGGGTGCCGGATCTGCTCGCGGACTATGCGGCGACCGTGCGCGCCCGTGGCGGCGAGCTGCCCGCGAGCTACGCCGAGGCCGTCCAGTGCGCGGCACGCATCGACGCGATCCTCGCGCTGAAGGACCCGCGCCCGTGCCACAACGACCTGCTCGCCGGGAACATCATCCGAGCTCGCGAGGATGACCGCATGATGATCGTGGACTGGGAGTATGCGGGGATGGGCGATCCCCGCTTCGACCTGGGCAACCTGTCGATCAACAACGGCTTCGACGACGCCGACGACGAGCGCCTGCTGGGCGCCTACCACGGAGGCACGCCGACGGACCGCCAGCGTGCGGAGCTGCAGCTGACGCGCGTTCTCTCCGACGCCCGCGAGGCGGCGTGGGGCGTGGTCCAGGGGGCTGTCTCCGAGCTGGACTTCGACTTCGAGGGCTACGCGCGCGAGCACTTCAAGCGCCTGCAGGACGCGGTGGAGCGGCCCGACTTCGAGGAGTGCCTCGCCGCCGCGGGCGCGTGAGGGTCGGCGCCGTGGCCAGAGCCCGCGAGCTCCCCGACCGCGCGCGTGTGGTCATCATCGGCGGCGGCGTGGGAGGCGCCTCGATCGCCCACCACCTGGCCGAGCTCGGCGAGCGCGACGTGGTGCTGCTGGACCGTAACGAGTTGACCAGCGGCTCGACCTTCCACTCGGCGGGGCTGGTGGGACAGCTGCGCTCCAGCGTGTCGCTGACGCGGATGATGATGGACTCGGTGGAGCTCTACAGGACGCTGGACTGCGGTTGGGTGCAGTGCGGCGGCATCCGCCTGGCGTGCACGCCCGAGCGCGAGCAGGAGGTCCTGCGCCAGGTGGCGTGGGCGAAGACGTTCGGGCTGCCGCTGGAGCTGATCTCGGCAGAGCAGGCCCGCGAGCTGTTTCCGCTGATGAGCACCGACGGGGTGCGCTGCGCGTCCTACCTGCCGAGCGACGGCTACCTGGACCCATCGCTTCTGACGACCGCGCTGGTGAACGGGGCGCGTGGGGGCGGCTGCCGCGTGTTCACGCACACACGCGTCACGGGCATCGACATCGACGATCGGATCCCCACCCACCCACGGGTACGGGGCGTGCAGACGGAGTGGGGCTCGATCGAGGCCGAGGTGGTGGTCAACGCGGGCGGGATGTTCGCCGCGGAGATCGGACGCCTGGCCGGGGTGCGCGTGCCGATCGTGCCGTTCGCGCACGAGTACCTCGTCACGCAGCCGTTCCGCGAGCGCGGCGTGGGCGACGGCGAGGTCCACCTGCCGACGCTGCGCGACCCGGACCTGCTGATCTACTTCCGCGAGGAGGGCGGGGGGCTGGTGATGGGCGGCTATGAGCGCGAGTCGGCGCCGTGGGCTCTGGACGGGCATCTCATGGACGCGATTCCGGCGGACTTCAACGGGCGGCTGCTCGAAGAGGACTGGCCGCGCTTTGAGGAGATCGCCAAGAACTCCTCAAAGCGCGTCCCGGCGATGGACGAGATCACCGTCACCCGGCTGATCAACGGGCCGGAGGCGTTCACGCCCGACAACGAGTTCTGCCTGGGCGAGAGCGAGGTGCGCGGCTTCTTCGTGGCGGCTGGCTTCTGCGCGCACGGCCTGGCGGGCGCCGGCGGGATCGGGCGCGTGATGGCCGAGTGGATCCTCGCGGGCGAGCCCTCGATGGACGTGTGGGAGATGGACATCCGTCGCTTTGGTCCGCATTTCCGCTCGCCGAGCTACACGCTGAAGCGCACCAAGGAGGTCTATGAGACCTACTACGACATCCGCTACCCGGGACACGAGCGCCTGGCGGGGCGGCCGCTACGGACCTCCAGCGCCTACCCGTGGCACGCGGAGCACGGCGCGGCGTTCGGCGAGAAGTCGGGCTGGGAGCGGGTCAACTGGTATGAGTCCAACGCCGCCGCCGGCCGGGAGTCGCTGCGCCCGCGGGGCTGGGCGGGAATGCACTGGTCGCCGGCGATCGGGGCCGAGCACGTCGGTACGCGCGAGCGCGCGGGACTGTTCGACGAGTCCTCCTTCGCCAAGCTCGAGATCGCGGGGCCCGGGGCGGCGGCCTTCCTGGAAGGCCTTTGCGACAACAGCGTCGCGCGCGCGGCGGGCGCGATCACCTACACGCAGATGCTCAACAGCCGCGGCGGCATCGAGTGCGACTTCACGGTCACGCGCGTGGAGGAGGAGCTGTTCTCGATCGTCACGGGGACGGCGTTTGGAAACCACGACCTCAGCTGGATTCGCCGCCACGCGCCCGAGGACGGAAGCGTGCGCTGCGCCGACGTGACGGCACGCTGGGCGTGCTTCGCGCTGTGGGGCCCGCGAGCGCGGGACATCCTCTCCGGGCTCACCGACGACGCCCTGGACTTCGTCTACATGAGCATGCGCGAACTGGCGGTGGGCGACGTCCCGGTGCGCGCGCTGCGGGTGACGTTCGTGGGCGAGCTGGGTTGGGAGCTCTACTGCCCGACCGAGTACGGAGCGGGCCTGTGGCGGACGCTGCGGGAGGCGGGACGCGAGCACGGCCTCATCACGGGCGGCTACCGGGCGATCGACTCGCTTCGCCTGGAGAAGGGCTACCGCGTGTGGGCGGCGGACATCACTCCCGATGAGACCCCGTATGAGGCGGGCCTCGGCTTCTGCGTCAAGAAGCAGGGGACGTTCGTGGGCTCAGCGGCGCTGGGCATCGGATCGGACCGCGCGCCGAGCCCGCCGCACAGGCGCCTGCGCTGCCTCGTGCTCGAGGACCCGCGCTCGGTGGCGCTGGGCAACGAGCCGGTGCGCGTCGCGGGCGAGGTGGTCGGCCGCGTGACCAGCGGCGGGTACGGCTACACGGTGAAACGCTCGATCGCCTATGCCTACCTGCCGGCGGAGGTCGAGGTGGGCGCGGCGGCCGAAGTGGACATCTTCGGCGTGTGGGTTGCCGGCGAGGTGGCGCGCGAGCCGCTGTTCGACCCGAAGGGCGAGCGTGTCAGGGGCTAGCGGGGTCGGGGCGGCGAAATCTGCGCTGGCGCCGCGCAATCAGTGCTGACGACGGTGGTCGTCTTGTCCGGCGCGTAGGTGAACTTCACCCCTCTCGCCGAGACGCTGCCGTTCTTGGCCACCTTGACCGTGCCGACCTTGACGATGGCGAAGGGCTCGGACACCGCGAGCGCCACCAGGCGCCGGCCCGCTGTCAGGGCTGGCGGCGAAGACCGTCCCTTGCTGTCATCGGCACTGATCTCGCTCTCCTTGGCGTCGTCCGGCGCGGAAGCCCGATACCGGGTCGATGGGCGATCCAGGATTCCAACCTGGAACCTCTTGCTTATCAAGCGACACACCATACGTAGCCAGGGCGTGCCCACTGAGGACCGCTAGCTCCGCGGCGGCCCCCGACACCCGGCTGCGGGTCTCCCGAGGCGGACAACACCGCTCTCGCCTTCCATGCGTCGGAGGCCCAGGTCGAGGCGATCGCGCTCGAAGGGGAACCGCACGCTAGGCTCGTGGCAGATCGCGTCATCCCTCGAGCGCCCTCGTGACGGCGCTCGACGAAAGGAGACACATGGAGCACGAGCACACTCAGTACGTCGCCGCCCCGCCGGATCGCGTGTTCGCCGCGCTCGCGGACGTCGGCAATCTGCCACGTTACGTACCGCAGGTGACAGCAGCCCAGCGTGGCGATGGCGACACGGTCGCGGTCGAGGCGCGCTACGAGGGCCACACGCAGAAGGGCGAGGGCTGGTTTCGCACCGACGAGTCGGCGCGACGCGTTGAATGGGGCGCCCGTGGCAGCGACTACCGCGGCTGGCTTCAGATCAGCCCGGAGGCCGAGGGTTCGCGACTCACGTTGTTCCTGGTGACTGCCCACGGCGACGCACCCGACAGCGAGGTGATGGGCACACTCGACGCGATCAGGCGGCTCGTAGAGGCGGACATCTAGCCGGTCGCACTGGCGACGTTGAGGGGAGGAGCGCAAGACCGTGAAACTCGTGATCGGCATCGTCCGTCCGGAGAAGGCGAATGACGTGCTGGAGGCCCTCTATCGCGCCGACGTACGCGGGTACTCGATCAGCCGTATCCAGGGCCATGGAGGGGAGCTCGACCGCGTCGAGACATATCGAGGCACGACGGTGAAGATGGGGCTCGCCGAGAAGGTGCGCTTTGAGATAGCCGTCTCCGATCCGTTCGTGCAGCCGACGATCGATGCTCTCTGCGCGGGCGCCCGGACCGGCGAGGTCGGCGACGGCAAGATCTTCGTCGTTCCACTCGAGCGGGTCATCCGCATCCGAACAGGCGACATCGACCTCGGCGCAGTGACGCCACGAGGCGCGTGATGGGCGGGCCGGCCCTGTCACTGGCGGGCCAGACGAATGCCGGCGACACGGCGTGGATGCTCGCCGCGACTGCGCTTGTTCTGATGATGACGCCGGCGCTCGGACTCTTCTATGCGGGTCTCGTGCGCGGAAAGAACACGCTCAACACGTTCATGATGAGCGTTGGTGCGCTCGGCGTTGTCACGGTCGCATGGGCGCTCATCGGTTACTCGTTGGCCTTCGACAAGGGAAACGGGTTCATCGGCGGCCTCAAGTACGTCGCGCTGCGCGGTGTCACCTTCGAGCCACGCCCAGGGACGGCAATCCCGCAGTTGCTCTTCATGTCTTTCGAGGCGACCTTCTGCATCCTCACGGCGGCGCTCGTGTCGGGTGCGGTCGTGGAGCGGATGCGCTTCGGGTCGTTCCTCGTGTTCACGACGCTTTGGTCGGTGTTCGTCTACGCGGTCCTCGCACACTGGGTCTGGGGAGGGGGCTGGCTGCAACAACACGGCACGCTCGACTTCGCCGGCGGCGTGCCGGTCGAGATGGGCTCCGGCTTCTCCGCGTTCGCTGCCGCGACAGTGGTCCGCGCGCGAAAGGACTTCGGCCGGCAGGCGCTTCTGCCCCACAACGCGGTGTACGCATTGCTCGGCGCCGGGCTGCTGTGGTTCGGCTGGTTCGGCTTCAACGGAGGCAGCGGCTATTCGACGGGTCATCCAAGTGTGCTGGCTTTCACCAATACGCTGCTCGCACCCGCATGCACGCTCGTCGTCTGGTTCGTCCTCGACCTGCTGCGCGGGGGACGGGTGACGGCGATTGGCGCGGCGACCGCCATCATCGTAGGGTGCGTCGGCATCACTCCCGCGGCCGGCTTCGTCAGTCCGACGTGGGCGATGCTGCTCGGTGCTATCGCGGCCCTGCCCAGCTATGCGTTCATCCAGTGGCGGCCACGGACGCGGTTGGATGAGACGCTCGATGTGCTCGCGGCGCATGGGTTTGCGGGCTTGACCGGGATTCTCTTCATCGGCTTCTTTGCACAGCTGTCGTGGAACGGCAGGGCGAACGGTCTCCTCTACGGGCACCCGGGCCAGCTTGGGTGGCAGGCGCTCGCGGCGGTCGCGGCCCCCGCATATGCCTTCGTCGGAACATATGTGATCCTTCGGCTCATCGAGCTCGTGATGCCGCTGCGCGTGACCGAGCGCGAGGAGGCCCTGGGGCTAGACGTCGCCCAGCACGGCGAGGAGGCATACGCGACGGGTGAGGGCGCGATCCTCGTCGTGCCAGAGGCCACCATCGAGGCTGAGCTGGCTGTCGCGCAACTCTGATGGCTCACCGATCAACACGAAGGAGGGCCTCCTACTGGTCCTGCGAAGGGCAGCCGACGCGGCAGTCGAACACGATAGGCCCAAGCTTGACCTCGTTATACTCTGGGGCGATGACGGCATCGGCTGATCCATCAGCTGCCGCGCGTACGCCGCCGCAGAAGAGAGCCCCTGACTTCTTCATCGCGGGCAACCCCAAGAGCGGCACGACGGCGCTCTACGAGATGCTGAGACGTCACCCGCAGATCTACATGCCCGACGTCAAGGAGTTGTATTTCTTTTCAGGCGATCGGCGCCCTGACTTCTCACCGTCCAATCCACTTCCAAAGACACTTGACGAGTATCTGTCGCGGTTCGCTGCGGCGAGGCCGGAGCAGCGTGTTGGCGATGCGACGCCGTCTTACCTCAAATCTCACACGGCGGCAGCCAGCATCGCGGAGGTGCAAC
>Ga0075521_10000265_pt1 | contig 14246 bp, 14 predicted proteins | sample NGEPerD_FD_74785 | JGI IMG/M metagenome (GOLD analysis project Ga0075521, IMG submission 74785) | Arctic peat soil microbial communities from the Barrow Environmental Observatory site, Barrow, Alaska, USA - NGEE PermafrostAB12-D | ecosystem: Environmental > Terrestrial > Soil > Wetlands > Peat ...
GAAATCGCCCACGTCGCCGCCTGCCACGTGGCCCGCGAGCAGACGCGCAGCAACATCGTCAACCTTGCCAGCATTCCACTGATCTTCGTTCCCGGTGGTTGGGCAGTTTACGAGGCCACGCAGGCCGCTTTGAGTATCGGTGTGCCTCTTACGTTCATGAAGTTCTCCCGCAACTTCGAAAGCGAAGCCGATTTCCTGGGCATGGAGTACATGTACAAGACGGGTTACGACCCGCAGTCGTTCATCTCGTTCTTCGAGAAGATTGAGGCGCAGGAAAAGAAGAAGCCGGGCGCGATTGCCAAGGCATTCTCCTCGCACCCCATGACCCCCGACCGCGTTGCACATGCCCAGCAGGAGATGGCCACCGTGCTTCCCCCGCGTGAAGAGTACGTCGTGAACACCTCGGAATTCGACCAGGTCAAGTCGCGCCTGGCATCGCTCCAGAACAAGCACAAGGTTCAGAACGACAAGACGAACGCTGACCGTCCGACCCTGCGTCGCAGCACTGCCGATAACCCGAACGCTAATCCCAACGGGACCGGCACTGGGACCCAGAACGACGATGATCGCCCAACTCTGAAGCGCAACGACGGCTCCAGCACCTAACGTTTTAGCGAAGCACGGCGGATCACTTACGAAATAGCGATGTTACAACAACTACGGTGAGCAACAGCCATGGCTGACCTATCATGCCGCCCTATTTTGTCTTCTGGCAGGGAAATTGTTTGACAATCACTGCTGTTAAAAAGGAGACCGCAGGCATATCGCAGTCTTCGGGGAACACAGCAAGGTCCTCTCCCATCTTCATTTTGACGATGAGTTCCATAGCCGCACTGGTGAGACCTTCGGGTACACAGAAGCGTTTGTCTTTCGCCTCTTGAAAGCTGCCGGACTTATCCTGCACCGTCCCACTTACCAACTGTGCCCCCTCGAACACGCCTAAAATATAAAACCTGCATGCACTCTTGTCGCCCTCATTGGAAGATGTGCACAATTTATATAAATCCCCGAGTGTCATTTGTGTTGCTGCTGCCGGGTAACAAAGAAACGTCCCGAGCATGAAAATACACGCCATGTATTTCATAGGTCTCTGCTCCCTTCTGCGGCGCCGGATTGGATGATTGTATCAAGCCCCTCTTCGACGAAACGGACAGGGGGAACTTCCGCGAACAGGCCATATCGTAAGTTATCGCGCCCGCGTTAATTCAATCGACGCGACCGCAAACCATTCCTTCCAGCAACAAAACGGGGCGCATCGTGCGCCCCCGTCGCAAATCCCAACCCGCAGTTTACGGCAATCTTTGCGCCAGTCCCGGTACGGCTTTCATGATGTCGTTATAAATCACGACCACCGCGAACAGGATCAGGAACACAAACGCCGTCTGGTAAATCCGCTCCTTGATGCGAAGGCTGATGTCTCTTCGAATGATCCCCTCGATGATCAGCATCAGGATCATGCCGCCATCAAGAATCGGAATCGGTAGCAGGTTGAAGATGCCGAGATTCAGGCTGATGCCTGCCATCAAACTCAACAGCGGAGTCCAGCCCGGCTGGCTGGCGGCCTGTCCTGAGGCCCGTGCAATGCCAATCGGGCCCTCCATCTGCTTGATCGAGGTCTCGTTGCGCACCATCTTCCGTACCAGGTCAACGATCAGCAGCGAGTATTTCTTGTTCTCGTCGAGCGAGCGGCCCAGAGCCTGCGCAAACGGCAGCTTATCCACGCGCACTGGCTCTGACTGGAAGCCCAACCGGTAGCGCTTTTGCCCGTTGTCTTCGGTCATCACCGGTGTGGCGGTGAACTTCATCTCCTGACCGTTGCGAAGGGCCGAAATTTCCACGGGCTGATCGCCATTCTTCTGCAGGAAACGGATCACCGACATCAGCGAACGCACCGGGACGCCATCGATCGCGACAATCTGATCGCCGACTCGCATGCCCGCCTTGGCCGCAGGCATCTTGGTTTCCATCTGGGTCACGACAATCGGCTCGTCCTGCACCCACCCGACGGCGCGGATCTGCTCCGGGTCTGTCCCGTTGCCGAACGGTGCGATCTGCTTTTCCAGAACCTGGTCGCCCCGCTGGACTGCCAGATCGAGCGGCTTATTGCCTTGGATTGCCGTCTTCAGCAGCACGTCTTCCCAGGTCGGGTCCTGCATACCATCGATGCTGACAATGCGGTCTCTTGCCTGAATGCCCGCTTTCTCTGCAGGGGAGTTTTCCATCACCCAGCCAATGACCGCTGGCTGGTCAAGATACACCGGGTGCTCGTAGTGCACCATGTTGACGCCTGTGAGCAGCCCTACCGCCAACAGGATGTTCATCGCCGGCCCAGCGATCGCAATGACGAAGCGCTGCCAGCGCGGATGCGACACGAACTCGTCAGCGGCGCCGCTGTGCGCTTCCAGAGGGTTCTCGCCCGCCATCTTGACGTAGCCGCCTAGCGGCAGCGCGCTGATGCGATAGTCGGTATCTCCTTTGCGGAAACCCACCAGCCGCTTGCCAAATCCAATGGAAAACACGTCAACTCGGACACCGAAAAGCTTGGCCGCGGCATAATGGCCGAACTCGTGCACCAGGATCATGATTCCCAGCACCACGGCCATGGATACCACCGCAATCAGAAACGAATTCATAAACCTCTTTTACTCAGGGAGCTACTCGTGTTTGCCGGCTGGATACGTCGTAGCGGAACCAACCCCACTGGCCGACGCCCGAATCAGTTTCCAGGCCCGGCGGCGCGCGTCGGCGTCCCAATCCAAGACCTGCTCTATAGATTCAGGTTTGTGCGCCGGCGTTTCACGAAGTACTGCTTCTATTGTAGACGGAATGTCCTCAAATCCAAGGGTGCCATCCAGGAAGGCCGCCACCGCTACTTCGTCGGCCGCATTCAGGGCTATGGTCTTTGCCCCTCCCGCTTCGACTGCCTCGTAGGCCAAACGTAAGCAGGGAAATTTTTCCAGGTCCGGAGGACTGAAATCCAGTTGCCGCAGCTCGGAAACCGGGAAGCGCAGATCTGATTCAATCCGCTCGGGATAGGTCAGCGCATACAGGATCGGAAGCTGCATGTCCGTCACCGAAAGTTGTGCCAACAGGCTTCCATCGACAAATTCAACCATTGAATGAATGGTGCTCTGCGGATGCACCAGCACGCTGATCTGACTGGCAGGCATGTCGAACAGGCGGCAGGCCTCGATCACTTCAAAGCCTTTGTTCATCAGCGTCGCCGAGTCGATGGTGATGCGCTTTCCCATCTTCCACGTGGGATGGTTCAGCGCCTGCTCCACCGTGATATGAGCGAATTGACGCCGCGGAGTATGCAGAAAAGGTCCGCCCGACGCGGTCAGCCAGATACGGTGCACCTCGCTGCGCTGCCCGCCCCGCAGACACTGATGAATAGCATTGTGCTCGCTATCAATTGGTAATAGCGGCTTGCCCTGTCTGCGCGCCTCCGCCACGATCAGGTCTCCCGCCGTGACCAGGCATTCCTTGTTCGCCACTCCGACAGTCTTGCCCGCCTTCACTGCTTCGTAGGTTGCTTCCAGTCCGGCCACGCCCACGATTGCGCTGACCACAAAATCAGCGTCGGGATGTGTAGCGACCTTCACCGTTCCGGGCGAACCGTGCACCACTTCCATCGCGTGCCCAAGGCCAACCTTCTTCAACTTGTCATACAGATGCTCCGCCGCTTCCGGCGACGCCATCGAAACGATCTTGGGATGCCACCGTCGCGCCTGCTCGAACGCGAGATCAACATTACCTCCAGCAGCCAGACTCACCACCGAGAAGCGATCAGGAAAGGCCTCGACGATCTTCAGCGTGCTTTTGCCGATCGATCCGGTAGAGCCGAGTATGGCTATGCGTTTCATTATTTATCTGCCCAGTATCCCATGAAGTCGGAAATATACGCCCAGACCGCTGACGTAAAACAACCAACCCAGCGGCGCGGCAAACAACAGGGCATCGATGCGGTCGAGCACCCCGCCGTGCCCGGGCAGCAGTGTGCCGGAGTCCTTAACGCCTGCTCCACGCTTCAGGGCCGATTCCGCCAAGTCTCCAAGTTGTGCGGCAACATTGACGCCCAAACCAAACAACAGCGCCAGCCAGACAGGCGCCGGCTGCAACAAACCACCTTGGGCGTTGGATCCGTAGAGCACAGACCCGGGAATGTCCAGCAAATGAATTCGACTGAGCCCCACATAAATCGCGGACGCGAAGTGCAGCAATATCACGGACACGACCGCCGCTCCGACGGCCGATGCAATCGTGCCTTCCCACGATTTTCCCGGACTCACGCGCGGCGCCAATTTATGCTTCCCAATGGCGCTGCCGACGTAGTACGCCGCAGTGTCGCCCGTCCACACCACCAGCATCAGGAATAAGACGAACAACGCCCCGTTCTGATACGCGCGCATTAGAACCAGGCAAACTAACGACAGCCCGACATACGGCAAAAGGAGAAAAGAAACCGCGGCGTCCGGCAGCGATTGTGATAGCGGATCACGTCGCATACTGGCAATCATCAACAGAAATGGCGCAGCCACCAGCAGCAGGCCGGTCACCCCCTCCACCGCCGGTATGTCGCGCAACCAGGAAGGCATTTGCCGGGCCACTTCGAGACTTCCCCACGCAACGAATCCAAACAAGCTTGCCAGGAAGAGATAACTCAGCGCTCGAAATGGGCGGAACCCTTGTGCCTTCGCCAATTCGAGATACTCATGGGTTGCCAGCACCGCGACTCCAAGTACCAGCAAAGCGAATAGCAACAGTGGCGCCTTGAAGAGAGCAATCACGACAATTGGAATCAGGATGACCGCGGTCAGGACGCGTTTCACGAGGAGTGTCCGTCGCCAATCAGTCCACCGAAGCGGCGCTCGCGTTTCTGGAAGGCTTCAATCGCTTCCAGCAATTCGCTGCCACGAAAATCCGGCCAGAGCGTGTCCGTGACAAATATCTCGGCATAGGCCGCCTGCCATAGCAGAAAATTACTCAGTCGCATTTCGCCGCTGGTCCGGATCAGCAGATCGAGTTCCGGAAGCCCCCTGGTATACAAGTGCCGCGCAATGCCCGGTTCATCGACGCGCAGGTGGTCGATGCCGCCGTTGCGCGAAGCTTCCTTCACGATTGCGTTGAAGCAATCCACCAGTTCCGTCCGCGAGCTGTAGTTCAGCGCCAGCGTTAGCACCATGCCGGTGTTCTTCTCGGTGGATTCGCGCGCCCACGCCATCCGCTCCTGAACTTCCTGCGGCAATTCCTGCTGGCGTCCGATGTATTGCAGCCGGATGTTGTTCTCCATCATGGTCGGCAGTTCCATCATCAGGTAACGCCGCAGCAGGTTCATCAGAAAGCTCACTTCAGTTTTGGGACGCTTCCAGTTTTCCGTAGAAAACGAATAGAGGGTAAGAGCCGGTATGCCGATGCGTGCCGCCGTCTCGATGGTCGAACGCACCGCCGCCACGCCCGAGCGGTGTCCCGCAATGCGCGGCAGATGGCGGCGCTTGGCCCAGCGGCCATTGCCGTCCATGATGATAGCGATGTGGTGGGGTAACCGCTCCAGATCGAGGCGGGAGTAGGTCTCAGCCTCTTTGCGGTTCAGCCCGGCCGGCACTTGTGTGCGCAAGGCTTTACCTCTTCTAACCTATTGAAAGTAGCACAACATAGCGGCCGTTGCAAAGAACCCGGAACCGCCCTGTCGATTCACTAGTCGAGCGATAGGCTGCGTGTACGAGACCATCGTTGTGCGATGCGTCGTAGCGCTATCGTCTATAATCCGTCCCGTCCCTTCACCGAAACATCCAGTGCGGACTGCCACAATACTTTTTTCTTAAGGAGCGTCGTTCTGAAACTTTTTGTCCGAGCCGTACTCTGCCTGCTTTTTTCATTTGCCGTCAGCGCTGCGCAAGAGACTCCGGTCCCCGTGGTTCAGGAACCCTACCACCATGTCCAATTGAAGAACGATGACATCGTCGTTATCCATGCCACTTTGGCACCCGGCGAGCGTACGGCATACCACATCCACTCTTGCGACCGGACAGGCGTTCAGTTGTCTGCCAACACAACCACTGGGCAGCGATTTGGGGAAGCCGAGGGTGCGCCCAGCGCAGCTTCTCCGGGTGACGTGTTCTCGGACACATGTACGGACAAGCCGCTCATCCATCGTGTGCACAATGTGGGGAGCACAACGATGGACGTCATCGACCTGGAGTTGCTCCATCGCCCCACCCAGGCTTCCACTTCGGTCGCAGGGCCAGTCGCTGTCGAAAATCCGAGCGTGCGAGTGTACAAGTGGACCATCGCTCCCGGTGCGTCCACGGCCATGCACACCCATACGCGGCCTTACCTGATTGTGGCCGTCTCCCCGATGCAACTAAAGATGACGGCCCCGGACGGACAGTCGCGAACCGAGCAAGTTAAGGCAGGCAACTTTCACTGGGTAACTGTGCCGGTGACGCATGCCTTGATCAACGAGAGTTCGGCCGAAGGGCAAATCGTCGAGTTCGAACTGAAGTAGCTGCGCGAGCTCATCAGCAAAGCACAAAGAAAACGCCGAGGCACGAGGCCTCGGCGTCTTCCGGTCGGCTTTGGTTCACGCGGTCTTCCCGGAGTCCACACCGCCGCAGGAGTACGGACGTTGTGCCGGGACCTCGCCACGCAGTAGGGCCCAGAACTTTTGCGCTGCCGGTCACCGCTGAGCAGCAGCGCAATTGCTGCGACGAACTAAGCGATACGACGCGGATGCGACACCAGGTCGCGAATCTGCGCCAGCACGCTGGTGCGCTGCATGTCATCAAGCTGCTTGGTGAACGCCGCCATCTCTGCGATGAATGGGTCCGCCATCAGCTCGTCGATTTCGAGCTGCCGCGACGGTGCGCACGCGCGCAGCAGTTCGGGCACCGAAACCGTCAGGGCTTCCGCCAGTCGCGCCAATGACGATAGGGTCGGCGTGGCCTTCTCGTTCTCGATCTTCGAAACGTAAGTGCGGGGTACGCCCATGCGCAACGCCAATTGGCGCTGGCTCAGCCCATGGCCCAGCCGCAGGCTGCGGATGGCCTGCGCCACCTGCACCTCCGAGCGGTTGGCTCCTGCCGGTTCCATCACCGGCATCGGCTGTGCGAGGATTGGCTCAGGCTCGTCCTCATCCAATGACGTGCGACACTTACGGCAAAGGTTATTGCTGGTTCTGAACTGGACGAGATGACAGTAATCGCATCTCACCACTTCCCGGTCTTCTACGGGCGCGAGAGTCGTTGCCATTCAGGTTTTGGGAGTGCCAGAGCAGGGCACAGTTTCCCCACGGATCAATTCAACGGCCCCCTGATCCATTGAAACTATCGGTACTTTGCGGCATACGTTTGATAGAGTCAAGGGGGCAGATGGGCGAAACCCGAAATTTCTGTGCAAATTCGATGCGCCCAGCCCAAGCTGACGGACGATACCCCAATAAATACCGGAGAAAACCGCAATGATGCGCAACGATGGGTGGTGTTTACTAACTGAGTTCACCCTATCAGAAAGTCTTCGCAAACACGCTCTTTCTGTGGAAGCCTGCCTCCGCGCTTACGCCCGCAAGTTCGGCGAAGACGAAGAACTATGGGGACTCGTTGGTCTCATCCATGACTTCGATTACGAAAAATATCCTTCGGCCGAGGACCATCCCTTCAAAGGCAGCGAGATCCTGAAAGAGCGCGGCGTGTCAGAGGAGATCCGCCGCGCGATTTTGTCGCATGCCAACTATAGCGGAGTTCCGCGCGAGAGTCGGCTGGAGAAAACCCTGTTCGCCTGTGACGAGCTCGCCGGATTCATCACCGCCAGCGCGCTGGTCAAGCCCAACAAGTCGTTGGGGGAGGTGGATGCCAAGTCCGTCAGGAAGAAGATGAAGGACAAAGCTTTCGCCCGTTCCGTCAGCCGCGAAGACATCATTAACGGTGCCGCCGCAATGGGCGTCGACCTCGACGAGCACATCGCGTTCTGCATCGAGGCGATGAAGAGCATCGCGACGGAACTGGGGTTGGCGGGGAAGGATGCAGATACCGGGCCGATTGATTCGTCATCACGTTCATAGCAAGTTATGACGGGTGACGTCGCAAGAGAGTCCAGCTTCGCTCCGCGGATGAATCGCGAAAACTGCCGTTCGAGGTTCTCCAGATTGTCGTGACTCCAAAATGGGCAAGGAACTCGATACAGGAAGGTGAGGGTCGGCTTGCCAGCAGCACGCCGAGGCTCGGACGCCTCAAATATGAGCGCTTGTAGTCGAATAGCTGCCCGAGCGCCAATCGCGACGTAAACCTATCACAGTTGACTTTGGCCTCAATCAAACGCCAGCGGCTTAGGTCGAAAAGGTCGGTATGATGTCGCTCCTTAACAAGATAGTGCTGTTCAAACTCTTCCTCAGCTCGAAGCCATGAGACGTACGACTTAACCAACTGAGACTCTGGGTCGTTTTTCGGTTTGCCGAAAATGCCGCCGGAAAATGCCAAGCGCCGGACTAACGACCGACTCGCAGCAACCGCGAAATCGGGGAGATACTTGCCGTTCGCCGGTTTCAATTCCCCTGTGATTACTGACACCCAATTCTTGCGGTCAAAGTAGCGCATCTGGCCCAACGCCCGCCAGAGCATGTGCAACTTCGCGTCCTTTGGAGATGTAATTCCCGATAGGTTCATAAGATATCCGCGGTCGGAATATTTTCCTGTCACCAGTCTCACGCGCGTGGGCCCAATCAACTTGATAGCCTTGCCAAGTAGGGCAACTTTTCCGCCTCCCTTAACAAGAGCAACCGCGGCACCAGGAATCTTAACTTGCAGAGGCCTGCAGTAGATCGGTAGACTTCGATGCTTCTTGACCCGGGAAACCGCATCACCCGAGTCTGGTACACGGACTGCTAAACCATCTGGCTTCATTGGATAATCTCGGAAACGTAAGGAGGGTTTCGCAGAAAAGAATGACAGTCAACGAACTTCGGCTAACCGCTGAAACCGAATTCGCCGCGTCTTAGCTATCCCCGCAGCAACTTCTTCACGTGCTCGACCACCGCTCCGACCGCGACGTCGTCCCGCGTGCTGCCCGCGCGGTTTACGACCTCGACGACACCCTCGGCCAGCTTCTTGCCCACGTTGATTCGGTAGGGAACTCCGATCAGGTCAGCGTCCTTGAACTTCACTCCCGGACGCTCATCGCGATCGTCGAGCAGCACGTCGATTCCCGCGGATTCCAGCGCCTTGGCAATATCCTCCGCGCCGGTGTTGATCTTCTCGTCCGCTGTGTTGGTCGGCGTCACCACCACTTCGAATGGAGCGATGTTTGCCGGCATCCAGAAGCCGTTCGCATCGTTGTTCTGCTCGATGCATGCCGTCAGGATGCGCTCCAACCCGATGCCATAGCTGCCCATGATTGGCGTAATTTCCTTGCCGTGCTCGTCGAGCACACGCGCGCCCATCGACTCCGAGTACTTGTACCCCAGCTTGAAGATGTGCCCAATCTCCACCGCCTTGCCGATCTTCAGCGGATGTCCGCAGCTGGGACAGCCCTCACCCTCGACCGCATTGCGGACGTCGGCGACCACAGTTGCCTGGAAATCCCGTCCCGGCGTGACATTGCGCAGGTGATAGTCCAGCTTGTTGGCGCCGCAGATCATGTTCTGGCGGCTTTCCAGCCCGGCGTCCATCACCGCCGTAAAGCCGTCTGCTAGCGCGTCCTTGGCAAACTGCGGACCCACGGGACCGATAAACCCACCCGGTCCGGAGAAAAACTGCTGCAGCTCTTCAGCCACCATTGGCCGCAATTCCACCACAGCAACGTCCTTGCGGCCCTGCTTGCGCAACTCACCATTCAAGATCGCCAGCAGCTTAGTCTCGCTCACCGTGTGGTCGCCGCGGAGAAAGACCGACACGGGCTTCAACTCGTCAACCGTCTTCCCGGAATCTCGCGCTCCTCGAACCGTCGCCATGTAGGCGACGGCCTTGATGTCCTGGTTGGGCGAGACATTAAGAAATTGCGATACATCGGCAATCGCTCCCTTCCCCGGGGTGTGCACCAGTTCCGGCTTGCCATCGCCTGTTGGCGCAAGCTCCGCCACCGGATCCGGCCGCGAAGTGGCCTTCTCAATATTGGCGGCATAGCCGCAACTCGAACAGCTTGCCACCAGGTCCTCACCAGCGTCGGTGTACACCATGAACTCCTGTGATCCAGAGCCGCCCATCGCACCGGAGTCGGCATGGACCACCACGAATTTCAATCCGCAGCGTTCAAAAATCCGGCAGTACGCGTCATGATGCTTCTGATAGCTGACATCCAGCCCAGCCGCATCGATGTCGAACGAATACGAATCCTTCATGGTGAACTGACGCACCCGCAGCAGGCCCGACTTCGGACGCGGCTCGTCGCGGAATTTCTGCTGTATCTGGTACCAGATCTGCGGCAACTGTTTGTAGCTGCGCAGTTCCTTGCGCGCGATCTCGGTCATGACCTCTTCTTCGGTCATGCCCAGGCAGAGGTCGCGTCCGCCTCGGTCCTTCAGGCGAAACATGTTGTCGCCCATCACCGACCAGCGCCCACTGGCTTCCCAGATTTCCCGCGGATGCAAAGCCGGCAGATAGAACTCCTGCCCGATGCGGTCCATCTCCTCGCGCACCACCTGCGTAATCTTCAGCATGGAGCGATGCCCGAGAAACAGGAACGAATAAATCCCAGCCGCCAGTTGCCGAATGTACCCGGAACGCACCAGGAACTTGTGACTGGCGACCTCGGCGTCCGCCGGGGCCTCGCGTAGGGTAGGAATAAAGAGCTTGGACCATCGATGCATGATTGTCTTTTCTAGCTGCTTCCGTTTGGAGTTGGAGAATCCTATATTCTACCGGATTTGCGCAGGCCTACCACGCACTAGTCGCCCGCCCGAGCGAATCAAGATCCCCACGGAGGCGGAGAACTCCGATTCCGAACCTCCGTGTCCTCCGTGCCTCCGTGGTGGATGGCTTTCGACAGGACCGGGTCAGCCGTCTCAACCTCTTGCATCCCGCCAGCTCTGCGTTGCATCATCACACTCAACATCGAGGATCCATCCGTGTATCACTACGACCCAGCCACCGCCCTTGAAGAACTGAACGACGATGCTGTCCTCCCCAATCCGGTTCACCTTCGCGACATGATGCTGCGCGCTCATCTCGATGCCGATCATTCTCTGGAATGCAATCGCCTCTTCGTCGACTATCAAAAGCGCTTTGGCGAACTTCAGAAAGTCGGCAAGCAACTGCTCGAAGCCTTGGGCGCCGTCAAGAAGTAGAACTTTTCACCTTGTGCCGGTGTCTATAGGAGAAACCGATGAGACTTTTCGTTCTCGCCTCCCTGCTCGCTATGCTCGCAACCGCATCCTTCGCCGCCGAGGGCAAGCCCGTGACGTATAAGAGCGGCACCGAAACGGTGAACGCCGTTCTCTACACGCCGCAGGGTAAAGGCCCGTTCCCAGCACTGGTGGTGATCCACGAGTGGTGGGGACTCAACGACTGGGTCAAAGAAGAAGCTTTGAAGCTGGCCGATCAGGGATACGTCGCACTGGCTATCGATCTCTATCGAGGGAAGGTGGCGACCACTCCGGAAGAAGCTCACGAGATCATGCGCGGAGTGCCAGAAGACCGTGCCAGTCGCGATCTTCTGGCGGCAACTACTTACTTGGGCTCGCAGGGCAACGTCGATCCCAAGCGTATCGGCTCCATCGGATGGTGCATGGGTGGCGGCTATTCTCTGAATCTCGCGGTCAATGATCCTAAACTCAAAGTCGCGGTCATCAACTACGGCCATCTCGCCTCCGATGACGCCACCCTGCAGAAGATCAACGCTGCCATCCTCGGCATTTTCGGCGGCCAGGACAAAGGTATCCCGCCCGCCGATGTCAACAAGTTCGAGGCGCAACTGAAAGCACTCGGCAAGACGGCAGACATTCATATCTTCCCTGATGCGGGGCACGCTTTCGAGAACCCCAACAACAAAACAGGCTACCGGGCTGACGATGCTGCCCAGGCCTGGAAACTGACTACCGACTTCCTGGCGAAGTACCTGAAAAAGTAGAGTGCGCTGAGATTGCAATGTCGCGAAACAAAAGGCACTTCCTCTGGATGCTCGTATGGCTCGCGATCGCCTCGGCCGTGTGGGTGCTCGATATCGAAATCACCTACGAGCACAACGTACGTCGCGGCATCCCTGCCAATTTTCAGTTTCAAAACCCTCACCGCGTCCCCCAATGGCGGACCTAAACTCGCTCCACCACCATCGCGAGACCCTGACCGACGCCAATACACATGGTGCATAGCGCGTAGCGGCCTTTGGTGCGCTGCAACTGGTACACCGCTGTGGTGATCAACCGCCCGCCGCTCGCTCCCAGCGGATGTCCTATCGCAATTGCTCCCCCATTGGGATTGACCTTAGCCGAATCATCCGGCACGCCCAACTCGCGCAGCACCGCCAGCGACTGAGACGCGAAGGCTTCGTTCAACTCGATCACGTCCATGTCGGCGATCGATAACGTCGCCCGTTGTAGCGCTTTCCGAGACGCAGTCACCGGGCCGATACCCATGATGCGCGGCGCGACACCAACCGCTGCCGACGCGACCACGCGCGCTTGAGGCGTGAGTCGGTACTGTTTCACGGCGGCTTCGGATGCCAGCAGCAACCCACATGCACCGTCGTTGATCCCCGACGCATTGCCAGCCGTGATCGTTCCGTTCGCGTTGACGATTGGCTTCAGCGCGGCCAACGCCTCCAGCGTCGTCTCGGGTCGTGGCTGCTCATCCTTGTCCACAACTATCGCCAAACCTTTGCGCTGCGGAATTGTTACCGGGACAATCTCCTCCGCCATCGCGCCGCTGCTGATCGCCGCCGCCGCGCGCTGTTGGCTGCGATACGCAAATGCGTCCTGGTCGGCGCGCGAAATGTGAAACTCTTCCGCCACGTTCTCTCCGGTCTCCGCCATGGAGTTCACGCCGTAGCGTTCCTTCATCGCCGGATTGACGAACCGCCATCCCAGCGTGGTGTCTTCCAACTTCGCGGTACGCGAAAACGCCGCATCCACTTTGCCCATGACGTAAGGTGCGCGAGACATGCTCTCCACTCCACCCGCAATCACCAGCGCGGCTTCACCGCTGTTGATCGCACGTGCTGCTGTGGACACCGCGTCCATGCTCGATCCGCACAGCCGGTTTACAGTCGTGCCCGGGACTTCCTGCGGCAGTCCCGCCAGTAACAGCGCCATGCGCGCCACGTTGCGATTGTCTTCACCCGACTGGTTGGCGCAGCCGAAGATGACGTCGTCCACCGCCGCCCAGTTCACCCCGGGGTTGCGCTCCATGAGCGCCTTGATCGGAATGGCCGCCAGGTCGTCAGTTCGAATGGAAGACAGCGCACCGCCATAGCGGCCGAAGGGAGTGCGAAGCGCATCGCAAATGTAAGCGTCAGGCATGGGAGTTTCGCCACATACGTTGAACCGCGCGAAGAATTACCGCGCAAAGTTCGCATACCACACGACTCATGATAGCGTGAGCAAGCCACCGGCGGTCGCTCGGCAACGTTTGCCACAATCACGCAGCCTCGTGACTCATCTCCTAGCCTTCAAGACCTTGGCGCTGCGACTATTTAGCTATCGTGGCGCGAATGCAATTCCAGTGCGCGGTAGTCGGCGTAGCCTTGGTGTGTGTTTGCGCAGGCCAGAGTCCCAAATCGATTACCTATCTTCGTCTCAGCCAGCCGATCATGGAGCAGCGGCTACAGCCTCCCGCGCCTTCCGAGGATTGGTCGGCCGCCCTCCGCAAGCAATACGTCAAAGCTGGGATTCCGGCCTATCAGATCGTTGAACAAGGGGTGCCCGAGTCGTCACAGAAGATGGTGATATGTACAATCGCGGGCCGCAGCGATAGCGTCATAATCGTGAGCGCGAGTCTCACGCGCCCCAAGGACGACGATGCGGCCACGGTCGCCTGGGCTTCGCTCGCTATGCTGCCCCTGCTGGCCGAATCACTCAACGCAGTCAGCACCGACAGCAGCATTGTGTTCATTGCCTTTCCCGGTGACAAGCACCATCATCCCGGCTCCGCGTCATATGTTCAGCAGCTGAGCCAAATGCAACATAAGAAAATAAAAGCTGCCGTGGAAATCTCCGGTATCGGCCGCGGACGCACCACTTACGACATCAAGCGAGGCGATCGTTCGCTGTCCGACTGGCTGGCCACCGGTGCGCTCGCACTGCGCCTGCCGAGTCCGTTACC
>Ga0075521_10000266_pt1 | contig 14233 bp, 13 predicted proteins | sample NGEPerD_FD_74785 | JGI IMG/M metagenome (GOLD analysis project Ga0075521, IMG submission 74785) | Arctic peat soil microbial communities from the Barrow Environmental Observatory site, Barrow, Alaska, USA - NGEE PermafrostAB12-D | ecosystem: Environmental > Terrestrial > Soil > Wetlands > Peat ...
GGTTGGCCCAGGCGTCGGGCGCGCGCGGCTCGTGCGCGGCGAGATCCGCGAAGTCGCTCGCGGAGGCGGCGAACTGTCCGTGCGCGTATGCGTCGTAGCCGCGCGAGAAGAGCGCATGCGCGCCATCCGCCGCGTGGGCGCCCGCGGCGAGCGCGAGCACCATCAGCACTGTGGCAACGACGATCGGCGTGCGCGGCGTGCGGCGGGGGCGAGCTTCGCGATCGATGGCGCGATAGAGATCGTAGGCGCGCTCGACGCCGTCGCCGGCCCACTCGCCCGCGACGTCGAAGGACGCCGCATTGAGCTCGGCGACGAAGGCCTGCGCGCGGTCCGCGGTCTCGAGCGTCACGCCCGCGCGCAGCGCGAGCTGCTTGAGCGCGGCCGGCTCGGCGAGCACGGTCGCCGGCGCGCTGAGTCGATCGGCCGCGGCGCTGAGGAAGGTGCGGCGCACCGTTCGCGCCTCGCGCACCGTCGCATCCGTACGCGCGAGCGTGCGCAGCGCGACGGCGGGCGATGCGACGCGGGCGCTGCGCTTGCGCGGACGTCGTGTGCTTGCGAGCACGAGCACGGGAAGCGGCACGAGCAGGAGCGCGAGCAGCAGCGTTTGTGATCGGTAGAGTGGCGGTGCGAGTGGGCCGCGATACTCCGGGCGAAGGAGCCAGCGCGGCGCCGTGGTTGCGGTGCTCGTGTCCGACGACGCGAGATTCCCCGCGGCGATGTAGATCGCCACCGGCGTGCTCTCGGCCACCTCGTATTGCTTCGCGTACGGATCGAAATACGGGTAGCGCAGCGGCGGCACCTCGACGCGTCCGGGAACGCGCGGTGTGACGACCCAGTCGAACTCCTTGGTGCCACCGATGTGCATCGAGTCCGCACTCATCGTCACGCGCTCACCCTCGGGCGTCGTCGTCGCCCACGAGAGCGCGAGCGCGGGGCGCGGAAAGAGCTTCACATTCCCCAGCCCGCTCACGCGCACGACGAGCCGCATCGCGTCGCCCACGCGCGCGGCCGCACTGTCCACTGCCGTGCTGAGACGCAGCTCACCGACCGCACCGGGCCAGTCGCTGGGGCGCCCGGACTGCGGAGGATCGACCGCAATCACGACCGCGCTGTCGCTCCGAAGCTCGAAGCTCTCCTCGCGGCTGAAGAAGGAGTACGAGAGCGGCATCGCGTAGAGCAGTCGCGCGGGCGGAATCGCGACGCGGCCGGCGCTCAGCGGGAAGATCGGCCGCTGGTAGACGTGCGCCTCGTACTTGTGGCCCTGGGCATTGCGCAGCGGAAAGCCGGAAAGCGGCGCCGGAGGCTCGTACGCCATCATCGAGCGCATCTCGGGCGCGAGTGCCTCCATGCTGCGCATGCGATCGCGCACGGTCTCGTCGAGGAAGACGCCGAGCTGGTAGTTCGCCTGCTGACCGACGTAGACGGTTTCCGGCTGAACGAGGACGCGGAAGTTCACGAGCGCGCTCGTGTCGAGCGTGGCGCGGGACACAATCGCCGGCGCGTCGCGCGCGATCGACTGACGGGCGGCGTGCTGCGGCGCGTGCAGCTGCGCGCAGATGGCGATCAGCCCGACGATCACCAATCCTTCCCTGCCGGCGGACGCTCGGGCTGATTCTCCTTCTGCTTCTTTGCCTGCACGTCGCGCTCTTCGCGCTGCGCGCTCGAGAGCAGCTGCTCGGCCTGGCGCCGGTCGAGCGCGCCGGGCTTCGGCTGCTTCTCCTGCTGCTGCTGTTGCTGCTGTTGCTGCTGTGGTTGACTCGCCCCGCCGCCGGACGATTTCGACTTCTCCTCTGACGCGAGCTCGTAGTTCCACTTCGCCGCGACCTCGCCCGGCTTCAGCTGCAGCGCGCGCTTGTACGCCTCGGCCGACGACGCGTACGCGCTCGTCGCCTGGTCGGCCTTGGCGTCGCGCGCCTGGCGGAGATAGGCGAGGCCCAGATTGTAGAGCGCACTGTAGCGCAGGTCGTCGGAGTTTGCGGTAGTCGCGGCGCGCTCGAGTGCCGCGATCGCGTCGTCGAGCTGCCCCGCCTGCATGAGCGACGTGCCGAGATTGTACTCGAGGCGCGGCGAGTCCGCGTGCTCCTGGATCTCGCGCTGATAGGCGGCCGCCGCTTCCGGATAGCGCGCCGAGCGATAGAGCTGATCGGCGTCATCGCCCGCCTCGGCGCGCAGCGTGGCGGGAGTCACGAGCAAGAGAAGCGCGAGCGACGTTGCCGTTGCGGCGGCGGGTGCGCTGCGGCGCCGGCCGCGCCGCGTGCTCAACACGCTGTCGAGCAGCACGAGCAGAAGCGCGGGGATGAGAAAGAGCTGAAAGCGCGCGCGACGCGCCGTCTCGCTCTCGGTGGCGCGCGCCTGTTTGCGCAGCAGCGAGAGCGCGCCGCGAATGCGCACGGCTTTGTCCGTCGCGGCGGCGTCGATGAAGACGCCATGCGCGGCGGTCACTGCATCCTTGAGCAAGTCCGGTGTGTAGCGCGTCGTCACGATCTTCCCATTCTCATCACGCTTCGCCTGAGTGCCCTGCGCCGTGCGCACGGGGATCGTCGATCCCTTCTCCGTGCCAAAGCCAACCGCGATCACCGTTACCCCCGCCTCGGCCGCGTGTGCCGCGGCTGCCGTGATTTCCTCCGGTGGCTCGAAGGCCTCGCCGTCACTCATGATGATCAGCGCGCGATCGCTCGTCGTCTGCGTGGCGATGAGGAGATCTGTGCCCTGCCTGATCGCACGCGAGAGCGAGCTTCCCGCCTGACCGACCACCGATGGATCGAGATTGTCGAGAAAGAGCTCGAGCGCGCCGCGATCGACGGTGAGCGGCGTGAGGATGTAGCTTCGGCCCGCGAAGGCGAGCAGCCCAACCCGGTCACCCGTGGAGAGTGCGAGCAGACGGCGCGCCTCCTCCTTCATACGTTCAAGACGATTCGGGCGCGCATCGGTCGCGAGCATGGAGAGCGAGGCGTCGAGCGCGAGCACCATGTCGACGCCGCTGCCGCGCTCGAGCGTCTGCTCGGTGCCCCAACGCGGGCCCGCGAAGGCGATTCCAGCCAGGAGCACGGCCGTGCACTGCACCGCTGCCCTGATCCACGGCGCGCGCGTTGCCGTTGGCGGCACCAGACGAGCCAGCAGCTCGGTGGTGGCGAGGCGCCGCAGCCGGCGCGCGCGGCGGCGATACGACCAGAGCACGAGGAGCGCGACAATGAGCGCGAGCCCCGGCGCGGCCCAGAGCGCCCATGGGACATCCATGTAGGGAATGGTCATGGCAGCGGCCCGCGCCACACGCTGAGCAGCGCCTCGAGCGTGATCGCGATCAGCGCGACGGCGAGTGGCCAGCGGTACTCCTCCGTGTAGCGCACGTACTGATGCGCGCGCACGGGCTCCTGCTCGAGCTGATCGATCTGCTGATAGATGCGCTGCAGCGCCGCGGCATCGACGGCGCGGAAGTAGCGCCCGCCGGTCGATGTCGCGACGTCGCGCAGCAAGCCCTCATCGATCTCGACGGGACGATATTCGTAGCGCATTCCCATGAGCCCGCGTCCGACCGGCACCGGCGCCATCCCTATGGTGCCCGCGCCGATCGTGTAGATCTTCACGCCAACGGCGGCGGCGGCCTGCGCGGCCGTACGCGGATCGATCGCACCGCGATTGTTCTCGCCATCGGTCAACAAAATCAAGACGCGCGAATGTCCCGGAGCGCTGCGCAGACGATTCGCTGCCGTCGCGATCGCCGTGCCGATCGCGGTGCCATCCTCGAGCTGCCCCGCCTGCAGATTGTCGACGGCCGCGAGCAGCACGGGATAGTCCACCGTGAGCGGCACCTGCGTCAGCGCCTCGCCCGCGAAGGCGACGAGACCGATGCGATCAGTGTGGCGGCCGAGTATGAACTGCTTGACCTTGTCCTTCGCGACCTCGAGGCGGTTCTGTGGCTGAAAGTCCTCGGAGAGCATCGAGCTCGAGAGATCGATCGCGACGACGATGTTGATCCCTTCGCTGTCGACGTTTTCCGTGTGCGCGCCCGAGCGCGGTCGCGCGAGCGCGACAATCAAGCCGGCGAGCAGGAGAATGCGGAGCGTGCCGAGCAGGCGACGCGTGAAGGCGCCGCCGCGACGGCCGCGCGAGAGCACATCCGCGCGTGAAAATACGATCGCGGGCGCGCGGCGTCCGCGTCGCCAGAGCCACCACATTGGGATGAGCAGCAAGAGGAGCAGCACGAACGGCGACGCGAAGTCGATCGCGGGAAGCGCGGTGAAGTCCACTACGCCGCCTTCTCGGGCTTGGTCGCCGTCTGCGCGCGGTGCAACACGGCCTCCTCGGCCGAGTCGACGATGCCGCGCGTTTCGGCCGCGAGCTCGCGCGCCTTGTTCGCGGTGACGGGGCGATCCGCGTACTTGATGAGATCGGCCGCGGCGAGCACGGGCACGAGCCGCGGCAACGGCACGGGCGCATCGGCGCGCAGCACCGCGAGGAGCTCGGTCGACGTGAGCGATCGCGCGGCGTCGGGGATGCGCGCGGCGAGATACTCGCGCAGCACGTCGACGTGCAGCGCGACGTAGCGTCCACGCTCGCCCGCATCGATCAGCGCGAGCTCGTCGATGCGCGCGAAGTCGCGCTTCGCGTGCGCGAGCGCGCCGGCGCCCGCGTGCGCGACTGCCGGACGGCGGCGGAGCCTGCGCCGGAGCATCCAGAGCACGAGCGCGAGCAAGAGGAGTCCGCCCGCGATCCACGGCCAGAGCACGGGCGGCGCGAGCACTATGTCCCGGGCCGCGCGCGGGACCTTTCCGGTGGAGTCGGCGGGGCGCACGCTCTTCACGACGATCGCGATCGCAGGCACTTCGTATCTGCGGTCGACGCCGGCTGCGGAGACGACGAAGCTGCCGAGCACGACGCGCTGCGCGCCGGTGGTCCAGGCCACGAGTCGATATGTCGCGGTGCGCTCGACGGCGTTCGTGTCGGAGCTCACCTGCTCGCGCCGGGGATCCACTGCCTCCACCGCGACACCGCTGTCGGGGCCAACGGGAAAGCCGATCTCGGCGCCCTTCGGCGCGCGCACGCGAACGTGCACGGTGAAGTGCTCGCCGACGGTGACGGTGTCCGGCTGCACGGTGACGCCCATCTGCACGGGCGACGCGTCCTGCGGCGCGACTTGCTGCGTTGCTACTTGCTGCGTTACTGCGGGGGCGGCGCCCTGCAGCGCCAGGAGGAGCGCGAGCGCGATCATCGCCGCCGCCGGATGCTGCGGCGCCGGAAGAATCTGAGCAGCGGCTCGACGTAGCTACGATCGGTGCGCACCGCGATCTCGTCGATGGCGAGGCGGCGCAGCAGATGCGTGCGCGCCGCGCGCTCGATGCGAAGCGCATCATCGTAGCCGGCACGCACGCGCGGATCGCTCGTGTTCACTTCCACCGTCGCGCCGGTCTCCGGATTCGAGAAGCGCGCGAGCCCGATGTCGGGGAGCGAGAGCTCGCGCGGATCCTCCACCGTCACCGCCACGAGATCGTGGCGCTGCGCGAGCAGCTTGAGCGGACGCTCGGCGCCGCTATCGACGAAGTCGGAGAGCAGGAAGACGATCGCGCGATTCGGGAGCATCTTCATCAGATAGTCGGCCGCGCCGCCGATGTCGGTGCCCTGCCCCTTCGGCTCGAGCAGCAGGAGATCGCGAATGACGCGCATCGCGTGGCGGCGTCCCTTGCGCGGCGGCACCACATGCTCGATGCGATCGGTGAACATCAGCGTGCCGACGCGATCATTGTTGCGGATGGCGCTCATCGCGAGCACGGCGGAGAGCTCCGTGGTGAGCTCGCTCTTGAAGCGCGAGACGGTGCCGAAGCGCTGCGACCCCGAGAGATCGGCGGCGAGCATCACTGTGAGCTCGCGCTCCTCGATGTAGCGCTTCACGTAGGGATGCCGCATGCGCGCGGTGACGTTCCAGTCGATCGAGCGAACCTCGTCCCCCGCCTGATATTCGCGAACCTCGGAGAACTCCATCCCCTGGCCCTTGAACACCGAGTGGTACTCGCCGCTGAACACTGTGTTGACGAGGCCGCGCGTGCGCAGCTCGAGCAGGCGCACCTGCCGCAGCATCTCCGGCGAGACCACCGCCCCCATCAGGGAGCCTCGATCGCCGCCAGCACGCGCGTCACGATCGCGTCGCTCGTCACCTCTTCCGCCTCGGCCTCGTACGTCGTCAGCACGCGATGACGCAGCACGTCGGGCGCGATCGCCTTCACGTCATCCGGGGTGACGAAGGCGCGGCCGCGCAGAAAGGCGTGGGCGCGCGCGGCCTGCGCGAGGAAGATCGTCGCGCGCGGGCTCGCGCCGTACTCGATGAGGGGTGCGAGCTCCTTGAGCCCCGCGTCCGCCGGCGTGCGCGTCGCGTGCACGATGTCGACGATGTAGTCGACGATGCGGTCGTCGAGATAGAGCTCCGTGATCCGCTTGCGCGCCTCGAGAATCGCCTGCGGCGTGGCGGCGTGCTCGATCGGGATCGCCTGCCCGCCCGCCATGCGCCGCATGATCTCCTTCTCCTCCGCGCGCGTCGGATAACCGACGTGCAGCTTGAGCATGAAGCGATCGACCTGCGCCTCGGGGAGCGCGTACGTGCCTTCCTGCTCGATCGGATTCTGCGTTGCGAGCACGAGGAAGGGCTCGTCGAGCACGTACGTCGTGCTGCCGATCGTCACCTGCTTCTCCTGCATCGCCTCGAGCAGCGCGGCCTGCACCTTCGCGGGCGCGCGGTTGATCTCGTCCGCGAGAATGATGTTCGCGAAGATCGGGCCCTTCTTCGCGCGGAACTCGCCGGTCTGCTGATCGAAGATCTGCGTGCCGAGGACGTCTGCAGGGAGGAGATCCGGTGTGAACTGGATGCGCTGAAAGCTCGTGGAGATCGTCTCGGCGAGTGTCTTGACCGTGAGCGTTTTCGCGAGCCCCGGCACGCCCTCCAGGAGCACGTGTCCGCCAGTGAGCAGGCCGATGAGCAGCCGCTCCACCATGTAGTCCTGCCCGACGACGCGGCGCGCGACCTGCTCGAGGATCGCCTGCACCATGACGGTGTCAGCCGACGCAACGGCGCGCACGGGCGCGCCTTCACCAGCGTTTGTCATGATCGAAGCTTAGCGCGCGGATTCGGTGAGCGCCGTAATGATCTCGTGCTCGCGGTTCGAGAGCGGACGAGACTCGCCGCTCGGGAGCGAGCCGAGCTTCACCGGACCATAGCGCACGCGCACGAGCCGCTGCACGAAGAGATCGAGCGCCTGGCAAAAGCGGCGCACCTCGTGGTTCTTCCCTTCGCTGATCGTGATCTCGAGCTCCCAGTGTCCCTTCCCGATCGACGTCGCGTTGATGTCGTTCGGAATGACGACGCCATCCTCGAGCTGCACGCCGAGTCGCGCGCGGCGCACAGCGGCGGTCGCGTCGCCGCGTACGGTGGCGACGTAGGTGCGCTCGACCTCGCCGCTTGGATGCGTGAGCGCGTTCGCGCCGACGCCATCGGTGGTGAAGAGGAGCACGCCTTCGGTGAGATAGTCGAGGCGGCCGACGTACGTGAGGCCGGGAATCTTCGGGAGGAGATCGAACACCGTCTCGCGTCCTTCGGGATCGGTTTTCGTGGTGAGCACGCCGGGTGGCTTGTTGAGCACGAGCCACTGCTCGATGCGCGGCGGCTTTACGACCGTTCCGTCGACGGCGATCTTGTCGCGATTCGGATCGACTACCTGGCCGAGCTGCGCAAGCGTACCGTTCACGGTCACGCGTCCGGCGGAGACGAGATCTTCCGACTTGCGACGCGAGGCGACGCCCGCGCGTGCGAGCGCGCGCTGAATGCGCATCGTGGTGTCGACGGTCATGTGGCGATGCTCATAGCGCGCGCGGCTGGGCGCGGAGCGCGACCGCGAGCTCGTCGGCGCGGGGCAGCTCGCCGAGATGGCGGAGCGCGAACTGCTCGAGAAATACTGGCGTCGTGCCGTAGAGCAGCGGACGTCCAAGCCCCTCGGCGCGGCCGACGACATCGATCAGTCCGCGCTCGAGCAGCGTGCGCAGCATCCCGCCCACGGCGACGCCGCGAATCTCCTCGATCTCGGCTCGTCCAATCGGCTGGCGATAGGCGATGATCGCGAGCGTCTCGAGCGCGGCCGCGGAGAGGCGCGCGGGACGCGTTGCGAGCTGCGCGCGCTCGATCGTCTCGGTGTACTCGGGGCGCGTCAGAATCTGCCAGCCGCCGCCGAGCTCGACGAGCTCGATGCCGTGGCCCTCGGTGTCGTATCGCTCACGCATCTCGTCGAGCGCGCCGGAGAGCTCGTCGGCGCTCGCGGTGGGGTCGAGTGCTGCGAGCTCGCTCGCGGGGAGTGGGCGTCCGCTCGCGAAGAGCGCGGCCTCAAGCAGCTTCGCTAGCGGCGTCACGCAAGATCTCCACATTGGCAAAGGGACGCAGCTGCACGAGCCGAAGCTCGCTGCGGCGGGCAAGCTCGAGCAACGCGAGCAGCGCGGACAGTACTTGCCACGGCGCCGCATCGGCAGCGACGACATCGCGCCACCATGCGTGACCGCGGTGCGCGAGCACCGAGAGAATCGTGTCGATCGCGCCGTCTACGTCGAGTGCGCGCGAGATCACGTCGTGCATGAGCGGCTCGCGCGAGATGCGGAGCACGCGATCGACGGCGGCGAGAAGCTCGGGGAGCGAGAGCGCGAGTGGCGCGAGCGGAGCAGCAGCGGGCTGCGGTAGGTAGCCACGCGAGAATCGGTCGCGCCGGTCGTCGCCGCGATGCTGCAGGATGGCGACCACCTCGCGCATCTGTTGATACTCGAGCAATCGGCGCACGAGCTCTGCGCGCGGATCGTCCCACTCTTCATCGTCGCCGCGTCGCGGCAGGAGCATCTGCACCTTGATGCGCAGCAGCCCGGCGGCCATCTCGAGGTACTCGGCCGCTTCGCTGAGTCCGAGTGAATGAATGCGGAGGAGAAACTGCTCGCAGATGCGCGCGATCGGGATGTCGGCGATCTCTACCTGCTCTTCGCGGATGAGCGTGAGCAGGAGATCGAGTGGTCCGGAGAAGTGCTCGAGCTCGACGACGAATGGTTGGGCGCCGGAGTCGAGTGGCGCGAGCATCGTGCTCACTGGAAGCCCAGCGCGAACGGGAGCACGGGACGCATCAGGGCATGCACCATCAGGCCGACGGGAGAGAGCAGGACGTTCAGGACGTTGCCACCGAAGTAGAGAAGTGCAACCAGTAGCAAGATGCCGTAGCGACTCACGCGCTTGTACGGCAGCGCGAGCGAGGGCGGCAGAAAGTGCGCGACCACATGCGAGCCGTCGAGCGGCGGAATCGGCAGGAGATTGAAGAACAACAGGAGCGAGTTGTACAACACGCTGATCTGAAGCATCCGCTGCAGAATTCCGAACACCGATATCGCGCCGTCGGGAAGCGCGTGTCCTACGACACCCACCACCAGAAAGAGCGCGGCCGAGAGCACGGCGAGCAGCAGATTCATCGTGACACCGGCCAGTGAGACGATGATGTCGCCGCGCTTGTAATTTCTGAAGTTCGACGGATTGACGGGGCACGGCTTGGCGCCGCCGAGCGCTATTGTGCCGTGCGAGCCGACAAGCATGACGACGGGCAAGATGATCGTCATGAATGGGTCTATATGCTTGATCGGATTGAAGGTCAGCCGACCGAGCTCATACGCGGTGGGATCCCCCTGCTTCAGCGCAGCATACGCATGCGCCCACTCATGCGCGACGAGCGCGAAGAGGAGCACCGGAAGGGTGAGTAGTATGTTCGTCAGCGTTGCTTGATCCAATGCGACGCGAGGGGTCCGGAGTGGGCGGGCGGAGGGGCGTCGGCGCGTAAGGTAGCGGGGGCGTGTACGCGTGTCAAAGTTGTGTGGCGCCTTGACATAAGCGGTCTGGAGCGCCTAGTTTTCGGGTTCCAATCGAGCCTACTTCGTTAGCCAAGCATCTGGAGATTTTTTAGTGCCGAATATCGCGTCCGCGAAAAAGAACATGCGGAAGTCCCGCGCCGCTGCCATTCGTAACCGTGCCCAGCGCTCCGCGCTTCGGACCGCCATCAAGAATGCCGTCGCGACCGATGCTACGCCCGAAGTGAAGACGCTCGCCGTCGTGCTGCTCGATCGCGCGGCGCGGAAGGGGCTCATTCACAAGAACGCGGCGGCCCGTCGCAAGAGCCGTCTCGCCAAGCCCATCGCTGCTGCGTAATCGCGCGATACGGGAATGAAAGAAGGGCCAGGACAATGTCCTGGCCCTTTTGCATTTGAAGATGCGCCGTGGCTACAGCGCCGCCAGCTCCGCGCCGCAGCGCTCGCAGTACCACTCCGTGGGATAGTTGAGCGTCCCGCACTCCTGGCACTTGAGCGTCTTCACCTGCTCCGGCGGCGCTTCCTTCAGATACGACGGCACCGTGTCACGCGCGCCCGCCGCCGGAAAGCGCGGCTCCGCGCGCGCGGGCGCCGGCGCGTCGGGCATAATGAGCGGCAGCCCGCTCGCGACAACCGGCGCCGGATGCGACGGACGCTGCTTGACGGGCGGCGCCATCGGCATCGTGACCACGGGCTCGGGCGCTGGCGATGCCCGAGGCTCAGGCGGACGCTCCGAAGCGCGCTCTCGCGTCGGGTTCACGACGTTGTGCTCGCCCGTGTTCCGGTCGACCATCGTTTTCAAAAATTCCAGATCGTCGAACGGATTCTGCTCCGACACCTTCTCCACCGCGCGCGGCCCCGAGGGACGCGATGGCGCCGGCGCGGGATTGGCGCCGAGTGCGTTCTCGAAGGAGAGCTCCCAATCGGCCGGCGTCGGCGCGGAGGGTGCATCGGCGCTCGGCTCCGCGGCCGGCGCGCCCGAGTCGACCAGGCGCACACGCGGCATCTCCGGCGCCGTAGCTTCCGTACGCTGTGGTTCCGCGCTCGCCGCGGTAACGGGCAACGGTGCGGTGCCGACGTCGAGCAAGTGACGCAGCTGCGAGAGCTCGGCCTGCACGCGCGCGCGCTCCTCGCTCAACCCCGCGATCGCACCGCTCGTGCGCTCGGTGACCTCGGTGAAGTGCTCGGCTGCGAGCTCGCCGACCGTCGCGCGTAGCTCGGCTTCCGCCGCCTCATCGCGATGCTTGGCCTCCTCGCCGTCCAGCGCCGTGAGCCGATCGATGAGCGTGCTCTCGAGCTCCTGCAGCGCCGTGCGATGCGTGCGCAGCTCCTCGACCACGCGCTGCAACCGTGCGCCGTAATCGCCGTGTACACGCGTGTAGATGTGCACCGGCGTCGTCGCGCGCTTCGCCTCCAACGCGGCCAGCCACGCCTCGAAGCGTTGCCGCTCCTCGTAGAGCGCGGTGACCTGCTCGAATTGGGTTTGCGTTGCCGCCTTCGCCATGCCTCGCTCCATACGTTCCAGCGTCCCGGCGACCGCCGCGCCTGTTTCCCCGACCTCGAATTTCACAACTCGGATGCAAGGTGACCGGTCGCGCTAGCCAAGTGTAACATTCCTTTAACCTTGACCGCTACCTGGAATCAACGGTAACGGCCACCGTTTCGCAGCGGGCCCGCGCCCTCACATTACCGCGATGCGATAGCCTCCGCGCGGTGCACCACTGCTCCGCCTACTACTGTGTACCGCGCGCGCCCGCGCAGTGCCTTCCCCGTATAGGGTGTGTTACGCCCCTTCGAAAGGAACGTGGCGGGGTCCACCTGCCAGGCGAATTTCGGATCGAAGACGGTCACGTCGCCGATCGAACCCGACGCGAGCGTGCCGCCCGGCAATCCGAACAGTCGCGCGGGGCGTGTCGACATGCGATCGACCAGCGTCTTGAAGTCGATCATCCCGCTGTCGACGAGCTCCGTCACCACGAGCGCGAGCGCCGTCTCGAGCCCGACGATACCGAAGGGCGCGTCCGCGAACTCGCGATCCTTCGCATCGTAGTGGTGCGGCGCGTGATCCGTCGCGACGAGATCGATCGTTCCGTCGCGCAGCGCCTCCTGCAACACCGCGACATCCTCCGCCGTGCGCAGCGGCGGATTCATCTTCGCCGCCGTGCGATAGCCCTCCACCGCCGCTTCCGTCAACGTCAAGTGATGCGGCGTCACCTCGGCCGTGACGTTGATGCCGCGATCCTTTCCCCAGCGAATGAGCTCGACACTTCCCTTCGTGCTCATGTGCGCGAGATGCACGTGGCCGCCGGTGCGGCGCGCGAGAAGAATGTCGCGGATCACCATGATCTCCTCGGCCTCACTCGGAATTCCCTTGAGGCCGAGTCGTGCGCTCACGATCCCTTCATTCATCGAGCCGCCGTGCGCGAGCGTGAGCTCCTCGCAGTGATCGATGACGGGAATGCCGAAGGTCTGCGCGTACTCGAGCGCGGTGCGCATGAGGTGTGCGCTCACGACGGGGCGCCCATCGTCGCTCACCGCGACAGCGCCCGCGCCAACCATCTCGCCGAACTCCGCGAGCGCCTCGCCCTTCTGCCCAACCGAGATCGCGCCGATCGGATGCACGCGCGCGGCCGAGACGCGGCTCGCCTGGCGGATGATGAAGCCGACGGCGGCCTGGTTGTCGGTGACGGGCTCCGTGTTCGGCATCGCGCAGATCGCGGTGAAGCCACCGGCGGCCGCGGCGCGCGCGCCCGTCGCGATGGTCTCCACATCCTCGCGCCCCGGCTCGCGCAGGTGACAGTGCACGTCGATGAATCCCGGCGCCACGAACGCGCCCGTGCAGTCGAGACGCTCCGCGCCATCGGGGTGCCCGAGGTTGCGGCCGATCGCCTCGATCCTGCCATCGCGCACGAGCACGTCGGCAACCTCGTCGCGACCCGTCGCCGCATCGATCACGTGTCCGCCTTCGAGCAGGAGGTCTCGCATGTTGCGCGGCATCAGCGATCGCCTCCGCCCTTCGCCGCTTCCGCCAGCTCGGGCTTTCCACCGGCGAGCAGATAGAGCACCGCCATGCGCACCGCCACGCCGTTCGTCACCTGATTGAGAATTACGCTGTGCGGCCCGTCGGCCACATCCGAATCGATCTCGACGCCGCGATTCATTGGGCCCGGGTGCATGATCAGCACGTCGTGCTTCGCGCGCTCGAGCCGCTCGCGCGTGACGCCGAAGACGCGATTGTACTCGCGCAGCGACGGGATGTAGCCGCTCGTCATGCGCTCGAGCTGGAGGCGCAAAATATTGAGCGCCTGCGCCCACTCGATCGCCTCTTCCACGCGCGGAAAGACCGTGACGCCGAAGTCGGCTATGGCGTGAGGGAGCAGGGATTTCGGTCCGCACACCGCCACCTCGGCGCCCATCTTCTTGAGTCCCCAAATGTTCGAGCGTGCGACGCGCGAGTGCAGCACGTCGCCGACGATGCACACGCGCAGCCCCTCGAGCGAGCCGAAGTGATCGCGCAGCGTGAGGAGATCGAGCAGCCCCTGCGTCGGATGCTCGTGCGTGCCGTCGCCCGCGTTGATGACATTGCTCTCGATGCGATCGGCCAGAAAGGCAGCGGCGCCCGACGCGCCGTGGCGGATCACGACCATGTCGATCCGCATCGCTTCGAGATTGCGAGCGGTGTCGACGAGCGTCTCGCCCTTGCTCACGCTCGACCCCGACGACGCGACGGACACGGTGTCTGCCGAGAGGCGCTTCTCAGCGAACTCGAAGGAGATGCGTGTGCGCGTCGAGGCTTCGAAGAAGAGATTGACGATCGTCTGCCCGCGCAGCGCGGGCACCTTCTTGATCGCGCGCTCGCTGATCTCCTTGAACGGCACCGCCGTGTCGAGCACGAGGCGGATCTGATCGGGCGAGAGCGATTCGAGATCGAGGAGGTCCTTCCCGAGTGCGCTCGTCACTTGACCGCTGCGCGCACGACGACCACCGCGTCGCGGCCGTCGAGCTCCTCGACGAGCACGTCGACGCGATCGCGCGACTCGATCGAGAGCTTCTTGCCGACGATGTCCGCGTGGATCGGCAGCTCGCGTCCGCCGCGATCGACCAACACCGCGAGCGACACGCGCGACGGGCGCCCGAAGTCCGCGAGCTCGTCGAGCGCCGCTCGCACCGTGCGCCCCGTGTAGAGCACGTCGTCGACGATCACCACGCGCTTACCATCGAGATTCCACGGTAAGTCGGTGGGACCGACGACGGGGCGCGGGCCCACGGTTTGCAAATCGTCGCGGTAGAGCGTGATGTCGAGGGCGCCGCGCGGAACCTTCACCTTCTCGCGCTCGAAGATCGTGTGGACGATGCGATCAGCGAGTTGCAC
>Ga0075521_10000267_pt1 | contig 14219 bp, 15 predicted proteins | sample NGEPerD_FD_74785 | JGI IMG/M metagenome (GOLD analysis project Ga0075521, IMG submission 74785) | Arctic peat soil microbial communities from the Barrow Environmental Observatory site, Barrow, Alaska, USA - NGEE PermafrostAB12-D | ecosystem: Environmental > Terrestrial > Soil > Wetlands > Peat ...
GTGCTGCTCCATCTGATGCGCGGCGATCTGCGCGGAGCTCAAGCGGTAACTCGCGGGGTGCCACCAACGCTCGACCGCTCCGCAATGGTCGTATACCTTGCGAACTACAACGACCTCGGTTGGGTGCTGGACAGCGCGCAAGAGCGGCTGTTGCTCACCCTCGGCGACGATGCATTTGACAACGATAAGCCCACTCGCGCGATCGTGTTTGCGGAGCAGTATTACTATCGGGGAGATTCCGTGCGCATGCGCCTCTACGCCGACACCGCACGAGCCGAGCTCGCGCAACAGCTGAAGGATCTGCCCGGCGATCGGCAACGTCAGGTCTTCTACGCACTATCGCTGGCGTATCTCGGCCGAAAGGCCGAGGCTATTGCCATCGGCGAAAAGTCGCTCGGCGCTTCGCCCACGTCCTCGAACGTCACCGACGTGTACGGCCGACATCAAATGACGCGCATCTATGTCGCGGTCGGGGAACCGGAGAAGGCGCTCGACAATCTGGAGATACTTCTGAAGATCCCCTACCTGCTGTCGCCCGCGTACCTGAAGATCGATCCGAACTTCAGGCCGTTGCGCGGTAATCCGCGATTCGAGCGACTCGCGGGCGGCGCGCAGAAGGCGAACTAAGGCGATCTTTGTCCGCTAGTTCCGCCCCGCGAGCTTCGGCCACAGCTCCTGCAACGTCTCCTTCGGATTCTCGCCCACGTAAATCGACACGTTCTGCTCCTCCGGCACGCCCCAGTCGTTGAGCACTTTGCCCGCAAATGTAACCGTGCCGAAGAATTTCTCCATGTCGTGCTGCGTCACGCCGAGCGAGATCACTACGGTGCCCGGTTTCTCTCCGGGGCCGAAGAACCAGTAGCTTCCTGCGGCGCTGATCACTCGCGGCAACCCGAGCTTCGGCCCGTAGAACTCCATCGCCCCAGCCTCTCCGTAGTTCTCTCCCACGAGCACGACCTGCGCGCGCTTCTCCGGCGGTAGCGAGTCGTACACGTGCGCCACCGCGTTCACCAGCTCCGGCCACCCGAGCATGTCGGCATAGTCCTGCGGAAGGCGAAGGGGATGCTCCTGGTTCGTCTTCGTGGTCATGCCGAGTCCCGCGCGCTCGATGTACGACGCGGTCGCCTCCTTCGGAAGAATCGGCAGCTCGATCGGCACCAGAAACGCACAGTACGCGGCGAAGATGGCGAAACTCGCTACGCGAAGCACGGCCGGCCGTTGCGCGCTCCACCGCTCGAACACCACCGCGCCCGCGCCGAACAGCGTCGGATAGATCGGCCCGATGTAGTACGACTTCCCGTGCAGCGCGAGCAGCAGCGTGAACGCGCAGACACACGCCCAGCCAACGGCGCGATACCGCTGCATCTCCCTCGCGAGCACGAGATAAAGAGCGCCGCCGATGGCGAGCACCACTCCGGGTCCCCAGAGCAGCTGTCCGCCCATGAACGACCAGAACGAGACGTGCGCGAGCTGTGAGCCTTGCAACGTCTTCATCTGATCGACGACGGGATACCCGAGCGCGAGCTGCCCCACGATGCTCGGGCTTCCGATCGCAAAGGCGATCAGCCCAGCCGCCCACGGCCAAGGCGTCAACAGCACCTTCCGTTGCGGCGCGACGATCAACGCCGCCACGAGCGCCGCGCCGAAGAACAGCAGCGAGAATTTCGTGAGCAGCCCCACTCCACACGCCACGCCGAGTACGATCCACCATCGCGGTGTGGTCGCGAGCGTGTCATCGCGCCGCGCGCCCGAGCCAAGCCGCGCGAGCGCGTACAGCGCGAGCGTCCACCACAGCTGATCGAATACCACAGGCTGCAAGAGATCGCCCGCGCGCAGAAACAGCGGCGAAGTTGCCACGGCAACCGCCGCGAACGCCTGCGCGAACCTGCCGCCGCCGAGCTCGCGCGCGATCAGCGCAGCCATCATCACGATCAATCCCGCGGCCACCGACGGCAGGAAGCGAATCGCCACGGTCGAGTCGCCGAGCACGAATCGCTCGAGCTGCGAGATGATCGCGATGAACGGGGGAAAGTCCATCCGCCACAGCTGCAGATGCCGCCCCATCGCCATGTACAGAAATTCGTCGCGCTGAAAACCGTACGGCGACAGCCTGTTGACGATGACGTGCAGCGCGAACACGATCGCGCCCAATGCCGCGATCGGGCGCGCCGCGAGCGGCTGGCGAATGGTCGTCGAGGTCGTAGTCATCGTCTCCGGCGAATCGGGGTGGCTCGGCGCTCGTATCCCCTACGAGCCACCCGACGCCGAAGGTTCACTCGCGCGGCGCGATCCCGAGCCAGCGCTCCAGCCCCTCGCGCCGCGACCGGCTCACGCGCAGCCGCACGCCGCCCTTCATCTGCAGCTCGTAGTCGCCAGGGCTCGTGTTCCAGCAGGCGCTCATGTCGTGCTACACGGGCGAGCTCGACCCCGCGCACGTGGTGCTCAACGGATAGTCGAGCTCAACTCAGGTGGACGGCGCGCGGCGAAGCTCCGCGCGCCGGCTCGCCATCTGAAGGCCGGTGAAGCAGACCGCGAGCCAGAGCACGCCAAGCGTGTAGCCGGCGATCACGTCGCTGAGGTAGTGCACCGCGAGGTAGATGCGGCTGTAGCCCACCAGCGCGACCATGACCACCGCTCCCGCCCAGATCGCGACCTCCGCTGCCGTGCTCTTCACCGGCACGACCCGAATGATCGTGTACGCGAGCATCGCAAAACCGATGAGCGAGCCCATCGAGTGCCCCGACGGGAAGCTCCAGCTGTTGAAGTGCAGAAAGCGCATCGCGTACTCGGGGCGCGGGCGGCGAATGACCTCCTTCATCACACCGTCGAGTATCGTGCCTCCGATGTACGAGAGCACCCACGCGACGATCAGCGTGCGCTGCTTGATGCGCCACAGGTACAGCACCACCGCGCCGAACAGCAGCGCCATCGCGGGCGGTGAGCCGATCAGGCTAATTATCACGTTGATGCGATAGCCGAGCGGCGTGCCGTTGATGTGGAACCAGTCGGCGAGCGCCTGGTCGCGCCGGACGAGCACATCGTGTTCGCGCACGGAGTCGATCAGCACCGCGAACAGCCACGCCGTGAGCAAGCAGACGACGAGGCCGATGACGATGTGAATGGTCAGGAACGCGCGCGGATCGAGGCGCGCGACCAGGCGGCGCCGGCGCGACGGGGCGTGCTTCGCGAGCGGCGTCACGCTCGCGCCACGCTAGAAGCCAGCCGTGTCGGCGGGCGTCGAAAGCCCGCGACGAAAGAGTCCCGCAACGCCGTGCGCGATTCGCGTCGGATTCGAACCGCCGAGATTCATCAGCACGACGACGGTGACGCGGTCGTCGACGTATCGGGCGATGTGTGTCTCGAAACCCTGCCACGATCCGGAGTGCTCGATCACGCGATGGCCGTTGACGCTGTCGATGCCCCACCCAAATCCATAGTGGTGCTTGTTCGGCGTCCCGTCCTTGAGCTTCACCACCGTCCACAGCTGATCGACGCTCGACTTGTGCAGCAGCTTCTCGCCATAAAGCGCCGCGTCCCACTTTGCGAGATCGAGCACGTTGAAGTAGAGTGCGCCGTCTGCGGTGGTGTTCCACAACGGCGCTACCCAATCCTGATTCTTCAGCTTCCCGTCCACGAGCTGATAGCCCGCGGCACGATTCGGCACGATGTCGGCCTCGCTGATGATTCGCGTGCTCGTCATGCCGAGCGGCCTGAAGATGCGCTCCTGCAGAAAGTCGCCGTAGAACTTCCCCGTCACTTTGCGAATCACCGCGCCAAGGAGCAGGTAGTTCGTGTTGCGATATTCCCACCCTTCGCCTGGCGCGAACTCGATGGGGAGCGTCTCGATGACCTTCACGAACTGCTCCTCCGTGTAGTCCGCGCGATAGTTGAGTGGCCCGCCGGCGCCTGTCAGCGAATCGGACGCGTACTCGGAGAGCCCCGAGGTGTGGCTCAGCAGCTCGCGAATCGTGATTCCGCGCCAGGTTGGCGGCGCATCCGGCAAATACTTCGGCAGACTATCATCGAGCCCGATCTTCCCTTCCTCTACCAGCATCATGATCGCGGCGGACGTGAACTGCTTGCCGACGGAGCCCGATTGAAAGATCGTCGCGGATTTCACGGGCACATCGAGCTCGACGTTCGAGAGCCCATAGCCCTGCGCGCGCACGATCCTCCCGTTCACGTAGATGCCGAGCGCGAGCCCGGGGATGTGCTGGCGTGCCATCTCGTGCGCGATGTACTTGTCTATCGCGTCGGGAGCGTCGGGCGCCGTCGTACGCGTGACTCCCGGCGGAGTGGCAAATAGGAGTGCGACCATCGCGGCGGATGAAGCTCTCAACTCACAACCTCCCTCGCCCGACGTGCGAAAAACTGGCGTTCCATCGGGTTGCGCGCGCGCGCCCGCGCTGTGAGAAAGTGGTCGCGCGCGATATCGCAGTGGCCGAGTCGATGCTCGAGCTCACCGAGCGCTCCGAAGTAGAACGGGTACTCCGCGAGTCGATCGGCATTTGCGATCGCGGAGATCTCGGCGAGGCCACGCTCCGCGCCATCGCGCTGCGCAACGGCGATCGCGCGATTGAGCGCGACGACCGGTGATGGCCGAATCGTCATCAGTGTATCGTACAGGGAGACGATCATCGGCCAGTCGGTGTCCTTCAGGGCACGCGCGCGCGAGTGCAACGACGCGATCCCCGCTTCGATGTGAAACTCCGTGATCGTCGTACCGGTGGCCGAATGATCGAGCAACCGCTCGCCCTTCGCAATGAGCTCCGCGTCCCAGAGCGCACGATCCTGCTCGTAGAGCGAGCTCAGATTTCCACGAGCATCCACGCGCGCCGGGAGCCGAGCAGCGTTGAGGCACATGAGCGCGATCAACGCGTGCGTGGCCGGCGTCGCCGTCTGTGGACTTGCGAGCAGCAGCTCGGCGAGCCGCATCGCCTCGACGCACAGCTCCCCGCGCACCGCCGTCGCCGCGTGCGCGCCGTGATAGCCCTCGCTGAACAGCAGGTAGAGCGCCCGCTGCACGGCGGAGAGTCGAGCCGGCAGGTCGCGCTCGTCGGAGAGATCGAAGAGTCGCATCGAGCTCGCAAGCACCTTCTTCCCGCGCGCTATCCGCTTCTCCATTGCCGGCTGCTTCGTGAGAAAGGCCGCCGCCACTTCGCTCACGCCGAAGCCGCAAAGGATGTTCAACATGAGGGCAACCTGCGCGACCTCCGGAAGCTGAGGATGGCAGCAGGAGAACATCATGCGCAGCTGGTCGTCGCGGATTGCCGACTCGCCGAACGCCTCGGCAACCGTCGGCGCGAGCGTCCACTCGCTCTCGAGCTGACGGCCTAGCTCGGGCGCGTACGTTCTCGCCGTGCGCTCACGGCGCAAGATGTCGAGCGCGCGATTCTTCGCCGTCGCCATCAACCACGCAGATGGGTTTTCCGGAACTCCGCGCAGCTTCCACACCTCGAGCGCCCGGCAGAATGCATCCTGCACCACATCCTCGGCGAGCGCGAGGTTGTGAACTCCGAACAGGCGCGTGAGCGCGGCGACCATCCGTCCCGCTTCCCGCCGGAAGAGATGGTCGCCTGGCTCCGCCACTACATGCTCATCTGCATGATCGGACGAACCTCGACGAAGCCGCCATTATCGAAGATCGGGCATCCCGCGGCGAGCTTCGCCGCTTCGCCGATGTCCTTCGCCTGGACGAGCGTGTATCCGCCGATGATGTCCTTTGCCTCGGCGTACGGGCCGTCGGTGATGGCGGTCTTCTTCTTCACGACCTTCCCCGTGGCCTCGAGCGGATTCCCCTGATCCTTGATGTGTCCCTTTGCGCCGAGATCCTGGAGCCATGCGCCCCACTTCTGCATCGACTGCTGCATTTGCTCGGGTGTACCGTTCGAATCGCCGCCGCGATACAGGTAGAGAAAGTCACTCATGATGATCCTCCATTTGGGTTGGTGATACGAATCATCGACGTTCGACCCAGACGCTGCCGGACATTTTTCTTTTCACGACTTTGTGGGCGTCACCGCGACTTCCCTGACGAGCTGATACATGTACTCCACGCCCTCGTAGAACGACTTGACCAGGATGCGTTCGTCGCGGCCGTGCGCGCGCACGTCGTCGACATCGAGGGGAATGCCGCTGAGGCCGTAGGTGGGGATGCCTGCTTCACGTAGTCTGGCGCCGTCGGTGGCGCCCGTCTCCATCTGCGGGATGACGGGGACGCCTGGCCAGAGGCGCTGCGTCACCTTCTCGACGGGGGTCATCACGATGGGAAGCAGCGGCGACGCGATTCCCGGCTTTCCGGAATCGATTGGCGTCACCTTCACCGAATCGTCGGCGACGACGCGAACGAGCATCGCGCGCACCTCGGCCGGCGTCTCCCCCGGAAGGATGCGGCAGTTCACGAGCGCGCGCGCGAACTGCGGCAGCGCGTTGGGCGCGTGGCCGCCTTCGAGCATCGTCGGCACGCAGGTCGTGCGGAGCTGGGCGTTGTAGAACGGCGACACGGACAGGCGCGCGGCGGCGGATGAGTCGCGCTCGTTCTTCGCGATCGCGCTCATGTCGGCGGCGATCTGCCCGCTCGACAGTCCGGCCGAGCGTGCGAAGTACGCGCGCGTCGTCTCGTTGAGATGCACGGGAAAGTGAAAGCGCGCCACGCGGGCTATTGCATCGGCCAACCGCGCGATCGCGTTATCGGGAGTGGGCATCGAGCTGTGCCCGCCCTTGTTGGTGGACGTGAGGTAGAACGACTGATAGAGCTTCTCGCTCGCCTGCACGGCGCGCACGATCTTCTTGCCATCCTTGATGAGTGGGTCGCCACCATCTGGATTGATGCACCATTCGGCGTCGATGAGATCGCGATGATTGTCGATCAGCCACGAGATGCCATTGTAGCCGCCGCCGCCTTCCTCGCCGGCCGTGAGCGCCATGATCAGCGTGCGCTCGGGAACTACGTGCTCGCGCTTGAGGCGCAGCAGCGCTTCGGCGAGCGTCGTTGCGCCGCCCTTGATGTCGCTGGTTCCGCGTCCGTAGAAGAAGCCGTCCTTCTCCGTGAGCTTGTAGGGATCGATCGACCAGTCGGAGCGTAGCGCCTCGACGACATCGAGATGCGCGATGAGGAGGATCGGCTTCAGCGTCTTCGAGGATCCCTGCATGCGCACGACGACATTCGAATCCTTGTCGCCGGCGGGGCCGAGTACGTGGACATCGGCGGCGGAGAATCCGGCGTCGAGAAAGCGCTGCGCGATGGCGTGCGCGGCGGGCGCCGTGCTCCCCTCCTTATATGACGTCTTGATCTCGATCAGCTGCTGAAAGATCGCGCGCGCCTCGGCCTGGTCGGGCGTGAGCGTCGTCTGCGCGCGAGCGGAGATCGGAGCGAGGAGGGCGAGCGCTAGGAGGAGCGGGTGGCGGGGCATCGGCACGGGCTGGCGGGGGATTGGCGAGTGTGGAAATTGAATCTCGCCTGGCGCGCGTCGCGGCGTCAGGTCTGCGTCCGAGAGCACCTATTGACCGGCGATTCCGCCAATCCTAGTATGCAGTCCGCTCGAGTCCGTTACGCGAGCGCTGCGGCGAAGCGCTGAATCGGCTGACCATCGATCGCACCAACATGAGTCTTATCATGCCCTCAACCGACCCACGCGTCGACGCCTACATCGCCAAGTCAGCCGACTACGCGAAGCCAATCCTCACACGCGTGCGCGAGATGGTGCACGCCGCGTGTCCCGACGTGCAGGAAACCATCAAATGGGGCTCGCCCTTTTTCGACTACAAGGGCCAGATGATGTGCGCCATCGCCGCGTTCAAGCAGCACTGCGCACTCATCTTCTGGAAGGCTTCGCTCATCGATGGACTCCCGCCAAACGGAGACAAGTCGCGCGGGAGCTTCGGGCGCATCACGTCGATGAAGGAGTTGCCGACGAAGACTCAGTTCAACGGCTTCATCAAGGCAGCGATGAAGCTCAACGACGCGGGCATCACAGTGAAGCGTCCCAAGGCCGGATCGAAGCCCGAGGCCAAAGTGCCGAAGGAGCTCGCGGCCGCGCTCGCGAAGAGCAAGAAGGCGACGGCGGCATTCGAGAAATTTCCACCCGGGCAGAAGCGCGAGTACTGCGACTGGGTGAGCGAAGCGAAGCGCGAAGACACGCGAGCGAAGCGAGTGGCTCAGGCGATCGAGTGGATCGCCGAAGGGAAGACGCGAGACTGGAAGTACGAGCGGGCGTAAGCTACGCGCCCGTCCGAGCTCCGTGTCGCGCGATGATCACGCTCTTGATTCCACCCCGAACGTTGAAGTCGCCGATCACCTCCATCCACCGCGGCTGCACCGCGGCCGCGAGATCGTCGAGAATCCGGTTCACCGCGCGCTCGTAGAAAATTCCGTCGTTGCGGAAGCTCCAGAGATAGAGCTTGAGCGACTTGAGTTCCACGCACTCCACGTCTGGCACGTACGCAATCCGAATTACACCGAAGTCCGGCGCGCCGCCCTTGAGCAGCGCGAGCTCCGACGCGTCACTCTCGATGCCGCCGAGCGGACACATCGATGTGAACTCGTTGCAATCGAGGCGGATCTCGTAGTCGCGCCCCGGATACGGATTCGGAAAGGTCTCGAGCAGCTCGGCAGCCGGCATTATCGCACGCACTCCACGTGGAAGATCATCGGCCTCGCGGCCCCCTGTACACGCATCCCGACGTCGTCGTCTCGCGGACGACGACCTTCGACAGCCCACGCAGCGCGCCCGACACACGATCCCAGATCCAGATCGCGAGATTCTCACTCGTCGGATTCGACAGCCCCTCGATGTCGTTGAGCAGTCGATGATCGAGCTGATCGCGCAGCGGGCGAAACGCCTCCGCGATGTCGGCGAAGTCGATCACCCAGCCGCTACGACCGCCGACGAAGCCAGTCACCCATAGCTCGATCACGAACGAGTGCCCGTGCACTCGCGCGCACTGGTGATCCTCCGGCACGTTCGGCAGCTGATGCGCCGCCTCGATGCTGAAGCTCTTGAACACCTCCATCTCCGCGCCGCGTTCCTCGTTCAGACCACCGCGCGTTCCCTCCAATCCACTGTCGATCACGGGATCCCCAGCAGCTTGTGCGTCTGGATACTCAGCCGCCACTGCGGATGAGACAGACAATAGGTGAGCGCGAGCTCCGTATTGCGCTCGCGATCGGGGCCGTCCATAGGCTGCAGAAAGAATTGCTCGAAGTCGAGCTCCGCGAACTGCTCCGGCTCGCCGCCGATTTGCGGATACACGAGCTTGAGCTCATTGCCGCTCGTCAGCACGAGCGGCGCGCCGACCTTCGGGCTCACGCAAATCCAGTCGATACCGGCGGGCGGCGCTTGCGTGCCATTCGTTTCCACCGCGATCTCGAAGCCCTGCGCGTGCAGCGCGGTCACGATTTCGTCGTCCATCTGCAGTAGCGGCTCGCCGCCCGTGCACACCACGAGCTTCCGCGCGCGCGCCGAGACGTTCGCCGGCCACTTCTCCGCCACCGCGCGCGCGAGCAGCTCGGCCGTGGCGAACTTCCCGCCACCCGGTCCATCGACACCCACGAAGTCCGTGTCGCAGAACTGGCAGGTTGCGTGCGCACGATCTGCCTCGCGTCCCGTCCACAGGTTGCACCCCGCGAAGCGACAGAACACGGCCGGCCTTCCGGTGTTCGCGCCCTCGCCCTGCAGCGTGAAGAAGATCTCCTTCACCGCGTACGTCATGTCGCCGCCCGCGCGCAGTAGCGCACCGGATCCGTCAACCCCGCCTCGAGGAAGCCACGAAGTCGCAGCTGGCACGAATCGCAGAGCCCGCAGGACGCGCCGCCCACATCCGGATCGTAGCACGAGAGCGTCGCCGAATAATCGACGCCGAGCTTCGTGCCGCGCGTAATGATCTCGCCCTTCGTCTGATGCATGAGCGGCGTGTGGATCGTGAGATGACGTCCCTCGACACCAGCCTTGGTCGCGAGATTCGCCATCTGCTCGAACGCCTCGATGTACTCGGGGCGGCAGTCGGGGTATCCGCTGTAGTCGAGCGCATTCACGCCCAAGTAGATGTTGTCCGCCATGCTCACCTCGGCCAGCGCCACCGCGTACGACAGAAATATCGTGTTGCGCGCGGGGACATAGGTGATCGGGATGCCGTGCGAGATCTCGTTCGGGGAGCGGCCCTTCGGCACGGCGATCTCACTCGTCAGCGCGGATGCGCCGAAGACGCGAAGGTCGATGTCGACGATGACGTGTCGAAGCACGCCGGCGCTGCGTGCCATCGCCTGCGCGGCGATGATCTCGACATCGTGGCGCTGCCCGTAGCGAAAGCTGAGGGCTATTACCTCGAAGCCCTCGCTGCGCGCGATCGCGAGCACGGTCGCCGAATCGAGACCGCCGCTCAGAAGTACGACGGCGGTTCGCGTCATGTACTTTCGCTCACCTCGCGCTGCGGTAAGCGCGCGCGAATCTCATTGGACGACCGCGCTATCTGGTGCGGTCACCCTCTTTGCCACGCGACGCGCGAACACTTCGGCCCCTTTCGGCACCATGTCCGCCGCGATCCCCTTGAGCTCGTACGAATCGTCGAGCACGAGCTTACCACTCGCGACGTTTATCAGCTCGCCACTGAAGATCCAGATCAAGTCGCTCGTCTTGCTGATCTTCCCCATCACTACCCAGTCGGCGCCGAGCTCCTTGCCGACGCCGCGCGCGCACGCGACAACGACATTGCAGGGAACGTCCTGCACGAGCGCCGTCGCCTTCGGCCCGGACGCGGTTTTTGTGACGGTCAGCGAATCGACGAAGGTGATGTTCGGCTTGCCGGTGAGTCCCGCGCGCATGACGCTGGTGGCCGTCATGGCCATGGCGGAGTCGTTCGGCAGCAAGTCGTTGGCGCGCTTTCCGTAGAACGCGAGATCGAGCATCACGACTTTCACTTGCGCTTTCGTGGACGTGCTGCCGGATTGGGCTCGGACACCAGAAACGGCGATCGTCAGCGCGGCGGCTCCCACTGCGAGCCAGCGCGAGGTTGAAAGTGCAATGCTCCTTGGCATGGTTAAAGCTAGCTACGACGGGTGATCCGTTCTAGCCGAGCTCGAGAGCGGACACGGGTGTTAACGCCCCGTATCAACACCCCCGTATCAACGCCCCCGTATCAACGCCCTGGAAACAAGCGCGCGCCAGCACTCGTATGGGCGTCAGGCGATTGACTCGAGCATGCGATCATCGCGCGCTCGCTCTCTCGAGCTCGAGCACATCTTCGGAGGACACGATGGCGTCAGAAGAGTACAAGATCGAGGGCAAGGACCTGCTCTCGCGCGTGAAGGAGATCGTGCACGAGGGGAACGTGCGCCGGATCATCATCAAGAACGAGGCGGGGCACTCGCTGCTCGAGATTCCGCTGAGCATCGGCGTGGTGGGAGTGGTCCTTCTGCCGGTGTGGGTCGCAATCGGTGCGATCGCGGCGCTCACCGCACACTACACGCTGGTGGTGGAGAAAGACGCTCCGCCGGCGTGACCGGCGGAACGTCTCGCGGCGCGGCTGTTAGCGCCGCCGTCCGCCAAAGACGATCGACGCCCAGCGCAGCAGCTCGAGATAGAGCCACGCGAGGGTGACGAGCATGCCGAACGCCGCGTACCACTCCATCTGCTGTGGCGCGGAGCCGGCGTTGCGCTCGATCATGTCGAAGTTGAGCAGAAGATTCATCGCCGCAACGATCACGACCGCGGAGCTGAAGAGCAGCCCCGCCCATCCGAAGCCGAAGACGCCCGGCATCGGAACGTGGAAGAAGCCGAGCACGATGGTGATCACATAGAAGAACATGATCCCGACCGTCGCGCCGATGATCACGCTGCGCAACTTGTCGGTGACTTTAATAATGCGCGTGGCGTAGAGCGCGAGCATCGCGAGTGCGACGCCGAACGTCAGCGCCACCGCGGTGACGGGAATGCCCTTGAAGCGCGAGTCGTAGATGTACGAGATGCCGCCGAGCGCGATCCCCTCGAGCACCGCATACAGCGGCGCGGTGATCGGGGCGAGATTTGGTTTGAACGACGTGAGAAAGGCGACGACCAGCGCCGCGATCGCGCCGCCGAAGATGATTGCGCTGAGGTCGCGATTCGGAACCTGCAGAATCTCGTACCATGTGTACCCGGCGCTCGCGGCGGCCAGGAGTACCAGGGCGAACGACTTCCACGCGGAGCCCGCGATCGTCATGACGCCGGTGCCGCCTTCCGCACGCGCGCGAGCGATCGCCTTATCTGAAAATGCCGGATTCGAGAATGCCATGTGTGTCGCTATGGATAGTTTGAGAGACGTACTGGTGCTACACTCGATGATACCCCGCACAACGCGGGATGGCACCGGCACGAAACTTCGCTGGATGGCCCCCCTCTGCGTAAGATCCCGGAGCATGAGATGACCATGTCCTTCGCGTCCGCTCGGCTCGCCCTCGCCGCAGCCACGCTACTCGTGCTCGCGCCCGGCCCCCCGATCTACCCCGGCGCCAAGCGCGACACGCCACAGGCGCTCATCGAGAAGAGCACTGGAGTGGAGGCGTCCGCAACCTATGTCACCACCGATCCATTCGAACGGGTCGACTCGTTCTACCGGGCGCACGGCGCCGAAGATACGGGCGCGCGGCGCGTATCCTCGAGCAGCAAGCGCGCGCTCTACTACTTCGCGGACTCGAAGAGCGACGTCCTGATTCTCTGGCCGGCGAGCGGGTCGAGCGATCAGACGTCGATTGTGATCTCGAAGGAGTGAGCACGATGACCGCACCTGCCGCATCGCGCCAGCCATAGCCCACGGTACATACCGCGCCGAAGCCCCCTCGAATACCTTTTTCTCATGTCGACACGCACTCTCCTTCGCGACGCCGCCAACCGCGCCGCCACCTATCTCGAAGGCATCGATTCGCGAGGCGTCGCGCCGACGCCCGACGCCATTTCCGCGCTCGCCCGCTTCGAGCGCGATCTCCCCGAGCATCCCCTCGATCCCTCGGCCATCCTCCGCGAGCTCGACGAGACGGGTTCCCCCGGCACCTCGACCAGCGCCGGCGGACGCTACTTCGGCTTTGTCATCGGCGCCGCACTTCCGGCCGCGCTCGCCGCGAACATGCTCGCCACCGCCTGGGATCAGAACGCCGGGCTCGTCGTCATCTCCCCGACCACGGCAAAGCTCGAGACGATCGCGCTCCGCTGGCTCCTCGACGCCCTGCATCTCCCCGCCACCTCGGCCGCCGGATTCGTGACCGGCGCGACGATGGCGAACTTTACCTGCCTCGCGGCCGCTCGTCACGCGCTGCTCGAGCGCGCCGGCTGGAACGTCGAAGAGCAGGGGCTCTTCGGCGCACCGACGCTCACCGTCGTCGTCGGTGACGAAGTGCACGTCACGCTGCTCAAGGCGCTCGCCATGCTCGGACTCGGCCGCGCGCGCGTGACACGCGTGCCCGCCGACGCGCAGGGGCGCATGCGCGCCGATCTGCTGCCGCCGCTGGATAATCGCACGATCCTCTGTCTGCAGGCCGGGAATGTGAACACGGGCGATTGCGATCCGATGGCCGAGCTGATTTCCCGCGCGCGCGCGGCCGGCGCGTGGGTGCACGTCGATGGTGCGTTCGGGCTGTGGGCGGCGGCGGCGCCCAAGCGCGCGGCGCTCGTCGCCGGCGTCGAGAACGCCGACTCGTGGGCGCTCGACGCGCACAAGTGGTTGAACGTACCCTACGACAGCGGCGTCGCGATCTGCCGCGACAGGGATGCGCTGCGTGGTGCGACAGCGGTGAGCGCCGCCTATCTCGTGCAGGGCGCAGAGCGCGAGCCGTGCGAGTACACGCCCGAGCTCTCGCGGCGCGCGCGCGGTGTGGATGTGTGGGCGGCGATGTCGTCGCTCGGGCGCTCCGGGATTGCGGAACTCATCGAGCGCAACTGCCTCCAGGCGTCGCGCTTCGCGGAGGGACTTCGCGCCGCGGGCTACGAGATCTTGAGCGACGTCGTGCTCAACCAGGTGCTCGTGAGCTTCGGCGACGATGAGACGACGAGGCGAGTGATCGCTGCGCTCCAGGCCGATGGCACCTGCTGGTGCGGCGGCACCGTTTGGCACGGCCGCACCGCGATGCGCATCAGCGTGTCATCGTGGGCGACGACGGACCAGGATGTGGAGCTCAGTCTCGCGGCGATGAAGAGTGATTCGCTCGCGGCATTTCTGCCAATGCATCTCAATCGCGTAATGCGCATCGTCGC
>Ga0075521_10000269_pt1 | contig 14188 bp, 10 predicted proteins | sample NGEPerD_FD_74785 | JGI IMG/M metagenome (GOLD analysis project Ga0075521, IMG submission 74785) | Arctic peat soil microbial communities from the Barrow Environmental Observatory site, Barrow, Alaska, USA - NGEE PermafrostAB12-D | ecosystem: Environmental > Terrestrial > Soil > Wetlands > Peat ...
AATCTGAGTATTATAATTATAGTGTTTTTTATCAGTTTTAGAATTGTTTCTATAGTTTAAACGAAACAAAAAAAATTGGTTACAGATAAACATCTGTAAATTATGATTTTTCATTTACCATAATACCGGGTACAGTTCTGGAGTATTTTACTTTGCTAAGAATAATTTAATATTTTCGACATTACAAACTCCAGGCGCTCCGAACTTTTCTTTTGTTTTATAGTTATCCTGGTAGTACCTTAGTAGTCCAATCATAAATCTATTCCGAGATGTTTAAAACTGAAGTATATGCAAAAAGGAGAGAGGAACTCCATAAAAAAATAAAAAGCGGAATTGGTCTTTTTATCAGCAATTCAGAAGCACCTATGAATTATCCTGATAATACCTATCGTTACAGGCAGGATAGTGATTTCTTATATTTCTTTGGAATTGATCTGCCTGGTTTTACAGGAATGATGGATTTTGATTCGGGGAAAGACCGGATTTTCGCCAATGATTACGAAATGGACGATATCATTTGGATGGGTCCTCAGCCTAAAGTCAAAGAACTGGCTCTGAAATGTGGAGTCACCGACACTGCTGCCTTAAGCAAATTGGAGGAAGTTGTGAATGATGCCATCTCAAAGAAAAGGAAAATACATTATCTGCCTCCTTATCGGGGTGAAACAAAAATGACCCTTGGCAGGCTTTTAAAAGAGAATCCCTGTCAGATGAAATCAACTGCCTCTGTTGAATTGATAAAGGCAGTTATCTCGATGAGATCAATAAAAGAAAAAATAGAAATTGATGAGATTGAAAAAGCGGTTGAAATTGCATACGAAATGCATGTGACTGCAATGAAGATGTGTAAACAGGGAGTAAAAGAGCAAGATATATCCGGAGTGCTCGAAGGTATTGCGCTCGCAAAAGGAGGAGGCCCTTCATTTCCTGTAATTTTAAGTATTAACGGACAAACCCTCCATAATCATTCACACGGTAATATTCTGGTCAAAGGCAAAATGATGGTTGCTGATGCCGGAGCAGAAACAAACCTTCATTATGCTTCAGATATAACACGTACCACACCAGTGGGAGGTAAGTTTAATGAGAAACAACAAAATATTTACGAAATTGTACTGAAAGCCAATTCTGATGCTATAAAAGCAACCAAACCAGGTATGTCGAACCGTGATCTGCATTTTATGGCTTGCAGAATATTAGCCTCTGGTTTGAAAGATCTTGGTTTAATGAAAGGTGATGTTGATGAAGCTGTGGAGGCAGGTGCTCACACACTTTTCATGCCCCATGGTCTGGGTCACATGATGGGATTAGACGTGCATGATATGGAAGCTCTTGGTGAGAATTTTGTGGGTTATAATGATGAAGTAAAAAGGAGCGATCAGTTTGGTACAGCTTATCTGAGGTTTGCTCTTCCTTACAAACCCGGGCATGTTTTTACTGTTGAGCCTGGATGCTATTTCATTCCTGAACTTATCGATATGTGGAAAGGCGAAGGGAAATTCAAGGATTTCATCAATTACAGTAAGCTTGATGCTTACATGTCAATTGGTGGTATCAGGATTGAAGATAATGTCCTGATTACCGATAAAGGACATAAACTGCTTGGTAAGCCGATACCAAAAACAGTAAAAGAAGTAGAATCAGTTTGTTCTTGAGTATAATCTTCTCTGTGGCTCTCTGTGCTTCTCTGTGGGTCTCTGTGTAACAAAAAACTTTAAGAACTTACAGAGTTACACAGAGAAAAAGACACAGAGTTACACGGAGAATTTAAGATATGAATCGTCTATTTGCCATAAGCGACATTCATGGCTGTTTCAAGCCATTTTATGAGCTTATAAAAAATGTAATCAAGCTCACTAGATCAGATCAGCTTTTTCTGCTCGGGGATTATATCGACAGGGGAGATCAGAGCAAGGAAGTTATTGATTTCATTATCGATTTGACTTTAGAAGGATTCAATGTTGCGACACTCATTGGAAATCATGAGGTGATGTTGTTGAATTCCTATAATAACCGTGAGCAGGAACCGATCTGGCTAATGAACAATGGAGCATCTACCCTGATGAGCTTTGGCGTTGAAGATGTCAGAAATATAGACAAACATTATCTTGAATTTTTTACATCGCTCGAATATTATAAGATCGTCGGAAACATAATATTTGTGCATGCCGGTTTCGATGATTATGCAATTAATCCGTTTGAAAATAAACAGAGTATGATATGGGAAAACAGGCCTTTTTACAGGAATCCAATGTTATCAGGAAAAACCATTATTCACGGTCATCGTCCGAATATGATATCAAATCTCAGGAAGCGGATTGAGGAAAAAGCCAGTGTGATTTCGATCGATACGGGTTGTGTGTACGAGAAAGAGATAGGCTATGGGATTCTTACCGCCTTGGAGGTTAATACAATGACTCTGTATTCTGTGTCAAATAAATAATTTTAGCTCTGTGCTACTCTGTGCTTCTTTGTGTTCTCTGTGAAAGTTCTTAATACTTTTTTAGTTATACTGAGATCCACTGAGGAGCACAGAGTGTCACAGAGGAGAAAAAATTTATTTTATTTTTTCCAGGGTTTGCCAGCATTGATATAGCCCGCGCGGGACATGGAAACAGCCTTTCCATTTTCCCCCTTTCAGTGGGAGCAGCACTTCGCCGCGCCTGTTCAGATATCCGTACCATTCCGGGTTCTCTTTATCTTTGAAATGTGCCCATGAATATTCATGAACTATCTCAAACCATTTCAGACAATCTTTTGATCCTGTAAGCTGGTATCCCTTAAGCATTGAAATGAGAGTCTCAATATGTACCCACCAAAGCTTCTGGTCCCACTCGAGTTGTTGTGTAGGATGACCTTTCCTATCGAGAAAATAAAAGATACCACCGTATTGCTTATCCCATCCGTATTCGACCATTTTTACAGCAATACCAGCAGCTTTTTCAATAAGCTCCGGTCTTTTAAGACGTTCACCAAGGTCCATTATAAACCACATTGCTTCTATTGCATGACCCGGATTAAGTAATCTCCCTTCAAAAGTATCGGAAAGCTTATTGTCCATAGTCAGGTTTTCTACGACTAATCCCAATTCAGGACGATAAAATACATCCATTACTTCCCGGATGCATGTGTCGATCGTTTTGTTGAGGAAATCCTGATCAAGGAGATGTTCAATTTCAAGCGCCAGATTACACAGAATCATAGGCAGGGCAAAATTTTTCAGACTCCTTGTACCGGGATGTGATTTATCCCACTTCCCTTTTGGATTGTTAACTTTTGACAGAATTATATCGAATGTTTTTCTGGCAATATCTGCATATTCCTGATTTCCAGCTGCTATACTTAACTGGCCAAATGCCATTGTGGCAAATGTATAGGAAAAAATATTATACGGTTCAATTATAGGTTTACCTTCCCTGGTAAGAGAAAAATACCAGTTGTAGTTGCCGTCATGTCCATACTTCTTTAAGAATTCACCACCCTGCACAGCACATTTCAGCCATTCAGGATTTTTTTCCAGCTTATTGCAAAGCATAGAAAACATCCATACTTCACGTCCCTGCAGCCAGACAAATTTATCAGTATCAAATACATTTCCTGCACGGTCAAGACATGTGTAATAACCGCCATATTCTTTGTCTTGTGATTTGTCAAGCCAGAATGGCATAACATTATTCAGCAATTCGTCTTTGTAGAGCTTTGATAAGGATTGAAAGTCCATGGTAATCTGTATTAGTCGTAATTGAATTTTATTTTTTCCCTATTTGAATCCACATTTCTTCAATTTCTTCAAGGGATTTTCCGGTTGTTTCAGGAAGTAATTTCCATACAATTAGCATATATGGAACACACATAAGAGCAAAAAGCCAGAAAGTGCCTGCAGGAGTAAATGTTGTAAGCATCAGTGGTGTCAGCTGGCCTATAAGATATGTACCGATCCAGAGGGACAGACCTGCTATTGACATGGCAGCTCCTCTTACTTTCACAGGGTACATCTCAGACAGAAGCACAAAGATGACGGCACAAATTGAAATAGCACAACAGAAAATATAGAAAAGAAAAAAGATCAACAGGAATACGTGAGGAAGATTCAGATTTACGCCGTATGCAAAATAAACCCCAATCAGAACCAGTGCTATTATCATTCCTGAAACACCCCAATAAACCAGCTGCTTTCTTCCAACCTTATCGATAATGATCAGTGCCAGGATTGTTGTGAGCATATTAACCAGACCGACTAAAACCTGGTAAAAGAGTGAATCACCGGTTGACAAACCACTTTCTTTGAAAATTGTCGGACCGTAATACAGTACAGCATTAACACCCATCAGCTGTCCAAGCATTGCCAGGGCCACACCGATAAAAAGAGCCATCCTGAAACCGGGCTGAAATAACATGCGCCAGTCTGATCGGGTTTCACTTGCGATGATGTTTTTTACATTGTTTACCTGGACTCGAGCTTCTTTTTCACCATAAATCTTTTTAAGAATTATTGCAGCTTTAATCTCCTGGCCTTTAACAATAAGCCAGCGTGGACTTTCAGGTATTAAAAAAAGCACAATGAAAAACAATAGTGCAGGAAGTGCTTCCATGCCCAACATACCACGCCATACTTCGGTTGCAAATATCTTACCATATAAACCTGTTGTAGCTCCTTTTGCAACCAGTGCTTCCGAATAATGAAGCAGGCCATAATTTGCCAGATACGCTCCCAGAAATCCTACTGTAATAGCCAGCTGATACATCGATACCAGTCTGCCCCTGAAACTCGGAACTGATATTTCAGCAATATACATTGGTGAAATTACTGAAGCAACCCCAATTCCAATTCCACCCATGATACGAGCAATAACGAGCTGAACTTCGTTGCCTGCAACCATACAACCCAGACCTGAAATTGAAAACAACACAGCCGAAAGCAACAAGACAATTTTTCGTCCGAATTTATCGCTCAGCGAGCCGGCTACCATAACACCGGCTATGGAACCTGCCAGGGCACATCCTACGTACCAACCTTTGGCAATGTCATTCAGATTAAATTGTGTTGACACATGATCTACTGTCCCCGAAATAACTGCTGTATCATATCCGAAAAGAAATCCTCCCAGAGAAGCCACTATTGAAAGCCAGACCACATAAACTATTTGATTTGAATGTTCCTTCATACCTATTTAATATTAAAATATTCTTTGTAACGGTCATAAAGATGGCCTGCCTGAAGATAGGCAGACTGGGGACTCATGAAATGTGAAAACTCGAAGGTTATTCCTTTATCATAACCGGCCCTTTTGGCAGCTTCAAGCTTAAGACGCAGTTTATCGAATTTTATCGGTAAAAACTTAATAGGCATATCACGGTCAAATGTTTCTGCATTTGTCCAGCATTTCATGTTGTATTTCTCTGCAAGCTTTTTATTCACTGAGAAGAACGCATCGAGTTCATCATAATCGATGTGGCCATCCTGAAAAGCGCAGGCGTCAACAACATCATGAATACCATCAAAGATTTCTCCCCACTCTTTTTCATGTTCCTGAACAGATACCGATTTTGCTTTGGTTATATCACCGGAAGCAGCTTCAACGGCTTTTTTACCGTCAATCCATGGTGATATAAATGTTGGAAGACCACCTGAGACATCTTTACATTGTTTCCCCATAGTATGAAACGCTCCGATAGCTCCTTTTGTCTTCCGGCTTATTTCACCGCTGATGTACCATCCCTGAAAACTCTTGTACTTGCTTCCATAGTTCTTCCAGACCTCATCAATAACATATTTATTATCCTCAACTTCCCATGACATATCTCCGGTATCCCAGTATTTACCTGAATCGTACAATCCGAAATAAAACTTCATACTGTATTTATCAGATAGTCTCAGAAACATATCTAAAAGGTCGACAGAAGGCATGTAACAGCCTTTTTTAAGAAGATATTCTGAAGGGTACGTGATAAATTTCCGATAACCCGATCGTATAATAATAACAGTATCTATCCCTATTGCCTTCATATAACCAAATTCGGCATCCCACTCTTTTTCACTCCAGTTCTGATGAGGTATATCGTGTGATATTTCATCAAGGAACGTCCCTGTGATTGTCAAAGCATTAGCCTTGGGGACAATGAGTTTCGATTCTGGATATACAACAGGAACTGCGACAGGTTCTTTCCCAGTGCATGATGTTATAGGAACTGCCAGGGTTGCCATTCCTGCTAATGCTGATTTTGTAAGAAAATCTCGGCGTGAATGTTGTGCTTTCATTAATTAAAAAGATTAAAAGATGATCCCCAATTCGTCAGGTGGTTATGCTAAGAATATAATATATCCGGCATTATGACAAATATACAATAACTTCAATACAGAAGCTGAGGTCTGTAAAATTTTTTGGGAATGGTTCAGATTATAAGGAATCTGGCCAGTTTGTCTCTATTCCCTGTGAACGGATCAGATTTTGGAACTCTTCAAGGAGAATTCTTTTTTCGCGTACTTCTTTGGGATTAACTTTCTTCTTAATGGCAAAAGCGATCAGCGAACCTGCAGCTTCACCAATGCTCCATTCAACGGGATGCAGACGGTAACACCCGCTTGTAATGTGTGTTGTTCCAATGTTCTTATTTGCAGGAATCAGGTTTTTGACACGTTCAGGAAGAAGTGATCCAAGAGGTATCTGGAAAGGAAGTGAATCGAAATCGATATAATTATCACCTCCGAATGTCGGATGCAGATCAATATGGTAATATCCGGTTCCTACGCTATCATAAAATTCAGCTGCCCGATTGTTGTTTTTTCCCGCAGTTACCAGGGATAGATTTTCTTTCCCCACATGTTCTTCAAGAACAGTAAAAAGCGCTTTTATACGTCGTGATTCGCGGATATACGGATGTTTTGCCAATCCGTCTTCAGTACCAACAATATCCTTCCTGAGGCGCAAACCCCGCCAGCCTTTGTTTTCGCCTGAATTAGGAACTTCAGTCTGAAGCCAGTATAAAAGAGATAAGCTTAGTTGTTTGGCATTTTCGATATGTTTTATATAATCCGGAGAATTGACTCCAATAAGATTCCCGATGAAATAATCATTTTGAGGCCAGTTGACTATCGTAATATCGCTTTGAAATGTACCCGGTTTGAAATTTTTTTTATTGATAATCCTTCTGTATGTCCAGAGGTTTAATAATGGTTCTGTATCTGCGCCGGAAGGATCGAATGCAAGTTCTTTTGGCGACAATGTTGAAGGGTTTGAATAGTGCAGATCTAAAAGTTTCCCGGGCCACGCAGGATTCAACTTCGGATTAAAACTCCTCCAGAAATCATAGTCATGCGGTTTTTCTATTGTATGGTCTGCTCCCGGAATATAATCAATAGCAAAGCAAAAATTAAAAGCCTGATTATTTTCAGGATTAGCCTTTTCAGGGGCATGCAGTTCTCCTGTTTCCTTCCTTGATTCAGTCCCGGAAATAAATTCAGTCCCGGTAAGAGGAAGAAGATCACCTAGTTCTGTTGCATCGATGAAATACGGTGCAATCAGAATCACACTTTTATCTTCATGCTGATTAAAAGCTTTGAGCGCATGTATAGTATCTCCGGAAAATTCAGCACTTATAATTTTATATTCAGTCAGAAGAATTAATTTGCCGGAACTTATGAATGGAGCAAGCATTTCCAACAATACCGCAAGAGCAACCCTGGGTTCATGACATAATTTTGAAACGGAACCGTCTCCGGGATTTAAATATTTGTCAGAGCGTGCTGCATCTGTAAGGGAGTAATTGCTTTTATAATATTGTCGTATAGAAGTCCTGAAATCACGATAGAGCTTCGTAGCTCCATGAGTTTCAATCCATTGATGTTCATCCGGAGGGACAGATTGTTGTGTTAACTGTCCGCCTATCCAATCGGTTTCTTCAGTTAAAATGACTGTAAGATTATTCCTCAATGCAGCAAGTCCAGCAGCACAACCACCCAGTCCGCCTCCGCATATAACAACATCAGCGTTTAGCTCCTGGGAATCTGTACTTTTATTGACACGAAATCGGGAAACAGGTAAGTGATTAAAAGTGTCGGCAACAATAACTCCGCTAAAAGCTGTAAAGAGCTCAACGAATCTTTTTCGATTCATGAAAATTTAAAAATTCTATCAAAAAGCTTTAATGAATTCCCTGTTGAGTCGTGCTATATCAAAAAGTTTTATTTCTTTCGGGCATTCAGATTCACATGCTCCCGTATTTGAGCAATTGCCGAATCCGGCCTCATCCATTTTTTCAACCATCCTTCTTACGCGTTCTTTTGCTTCAATCCGGCCTTGTGGTAGAAGGGCAAATTGAGTTATTTTGGCTGAAACAAACAACATGGCTGAAGCATTCTTACACGCTGCAACACAGGCACCGCATCCGATACATATTGCTGCATCAAACGCCATTTCATATTTTGTCTTGGGAATCAGAATTGAATTTGCATCTGGCGCAGCACCTGCATTTACAGAAATAAATCCACCTGCAATCATGATCTTATCAAAAGCTTTTCTGTCAACAATAAGATCCTTGATAACAGGGAAAGGTTTTGCTCTCCAGGGTTCAATCCAGATAGTATCTCCGTCTTTAAAATATCTCATTGAGAGATGACAGGTCGTTATTGCTGGAACGGGGCCATGTGGATGTCCGTTGATAAACATGCCGCAGGATCCACAGATTCCTTCGCGGCAGTCGTGATCAAACGCAACAGGATCTTTGTCCTCTTCAACAAGCTTTTTATTCAAAGCATCGAGCATCTCGAGGAATGCCATCCTGGGAGATACATTATCCATCTGGTAGGTTTCAAAGTTCCCTTTTGCGGTGGCATTTTTCTGCCGCCAGATCTTAAGTGTCAACTTCATATGCTTTTCTATTTTAAAACAGTATTTCTTTTCGAAATTAATGTAAGTAAATCCACCAATTGGTATGCGGTTCGCGGTACGCGGTGTGCGGCAGAATATTTCATTTGGTTTCGCCTCACGCAACATACCCCGGGCCACGTACCCCTATTTATAGCTTCTGACTTTCAACTCTACTTCCTCGAATTTGAGATCTTCTTTATTAAGAATAGGAGTTTTCCCTTCCCCAGCATATTCCCATGCAGCAACGTAAGCAAATTCTTCATCGTTCCTGAGGGCTTCTCCATCGGGTGTCTGATATTCTTCCCTGAAATGGGCACCACAGGATTCTTTTCTGTTTAAAGCATCAGTTATGAGAAGTTCTGATAGCTCAAAGTAGTCGGCCACTCTACCGGCTTTTTCAAGTTCCTGGTTTAACATCTTTGTATCCCCTGTTACATTAAGGTCCTTCCAGAATTCGTCCCTCAGCTCTTTTATGAGTGTAAGAGCTTTTTTCAGACCTTCTTCATTGCGGACCATTCCACAATAGTCCCACATTATTTTACCAAGCCTTTTATGAAATGAAGAGGCGGGATGTTTTCCCTTAATAGTAAGAAATTTATTTAGTCTTTCAACTGCAGATTTTTCGGCTTCATCAAATTCAGGTTTGTCAGTTGTGATTTTTGGAACTTTAATTTCTTCCGACAGATAGTTACCTATTGTAACGGGAAGAATAAAATAGCCATCCCCTGAACACTGCATCAGAGAGCTTGCACCAAGACGGTTAGCACCATGATCTGAAAAATTGGCCTCACCGATTGCATAGAGTCCTGGTATTGTAGTCATCAATTCGTAATCTACCCATAACCCGCCCATTGTATAGTGACCTGCCGGATAAATCTGCATTGGGTCTGAATATGAATCGATCCCGGTAATTGTTTTATACATATCGAAAAGATTACCGTATTTGCTCTCGATAGCTTTTTTCCCCTGCTTTTTAATTGCATCTCTGAAATCGAGATTAACTGCGAGGCCTGTATCACCTATTCCATAACCTGCGTCGCAACGTTCCTTTGCCGCCCGTGATGCAACATCGCGCGGAACAAGGTTCCCAAAGGCAGGATATCTTCTCTCAAGATAATAATCTCTTTCTTCCTCCGGAATCTCATTTCCCGGACGTTTATCACCTTTTAGTTTTGGAACCCATATCCGTCCGTCATTCCGCAGCGATTCCGACATGAGAGTCAGCTTTGCCTGAAATTCATTGAGCTGTGGAACAGATGTTGGATGTATCTGGATGAAACTGGGATTTGCAAATAATGCGCCTTTCTTGTATGCTTTCCACACTGCAGAAGCATTAGAATTTACTGCAAGCGTTGAAAGGAAATATATTGTCCCATAACCGCCAGTTGCAAGTACAACTGCATGAGCCGCATGTCTTTCGATTTCCCCGGTAACGAGATTCCTGGCAATAATTCCGCGGGCTTTGCCATCAATGATGACCAGTTCTAGCATTTCCCGACGTGGATACATAGTTACAGTCCCTTTCTTTATCTGTCTGTTCAATGATGAGTAAACGCCGAGGAGACATTGCTGTCCGGTTTGTCCTTTTGAATAAAAAGTACGTGAGACCTGGACCCCACCGAACGATCTTGTATCAAGTGTGCCACCGTAATCACGGGCAAAAGGCACCCCAAGCGCGGTATAATGATCTATAACCTGGTTGCTTACTTCAGCAGCCCTGAATACATTTGCTTCGCGTGCTCTGAAGTCCCCGCCTTTTATCATATCGTAAAATAATCTGAAAGTGCTGTCCCCATCATTCTGATAGTTTTTAGCGGCATTGATTCCGCCCTGTGCGGCAACAGAATGTGCTCTTCTTGGAGAATCCTGGTAACAGAAGGTTTTTACACTGTATCCTAATTCGCCGAGAGTTGAAGAAGCCCCAGCTCCCGATAATCCTGTCCCGATAACAATGATTTCGAGTTTTTTCTTATTGGCCGGACTTACAAGTTTAACTGAGGATTTATAGCTTGTCCATTTATTTCTCAGCGGACCATCTGGTATTTTTGAAACTAATTTTCCCATGTACGTAAATTTATCTGAAAAGCCATAAAGTGATCGAAATTAAAGCAAAACATGCAGGTATTATAATTGCATAAATGGTTGCAATTACTTTTAATATCGGACTCCAATAACTGGTTCCTAAACCAATTGTCTGGAACGCAGAAAAAAAGGCATGGTAGAGGTGAAAGCCCAGGATTGTGAAACAGGTCAGATAAATAATATCGTATGCCGGAATTTTAAAAAGTTTGTGAGCGACAGAATAAAAATCTTCGGCATTTCCTGCAACCCAACCGAGTTTCATGAAAAAGAAATTGAACCAGTGAAGTACAAAAAAGGTAAGAATTATTGCTCCTGTCCAGATCATGAACCGGGAGAAGAATGATGTCTCCGATTTATTTGCTGAGACATAGGCAACAGGACGAGCAAGCCAATTCTTAATCTGTATGAAAATTCCCCAGGAAATATGCACAAAAATTGCAAGGAAAAGCACGACCTCCATTATTCTGACCAAAGGAAAGGTTGCCATAAAATGCGCAGCTGCATTAAAAGGCGCTGGGTCGCTTTTTAAAAGCAAAAGGTTAATGAAGAGATGCACCGGCAGGAATGTGAGTAAGAACAAACCAGCTAATGCCATTACCAATTTTTGGGTAATTGAGGAAAACAAAATTTTACTCATTGGCTATTAAATGTTTAGAGTTTATCTTTTTGTCCGGAGAAGGAAGTTTTTCAAAGTTAATGGTATTAAATTAAAATAGCAATAAGATGATTATTATCACAAATAACTTTTTAATGATCTGGTTTAATGCATTAAATGAGAATTGATACCTTTACAAAAACAATAAATTTTTAAGTATGTTTTTTGATTACAAGGGAGGAAGAATCAACTATTCTGATTCGGGTAGGGGACATGTAATTGTACTTCTTCATGGTTACCTGGAATCTTCAGAGGTATGGAATGGTTTTGCATCAGAACTGGCTTCAAAATTCAGAGTCATAGTTGTAGATCTGCCAGGAAGCGGGCTGTCGGATATTTACGGTGATACTCATAGTATGGAATTTATGGCTGATGTAATTAAAGAACTGATCGATCATCTTGGTATTACAAAAATATTTATTGCTGGCCATTCTCTTGGAGGGTATGTTACATTGGCTTTCCTTGAGCTTTTTTATGACCGGCTTTCGGGATATTGTCTTTTTCATTCCTCTCCCTTTCCGGATACTCAGGAGCTAATTGAAAAAAGGAAACGCGAAATTGAAATAGTGAAAATGGGGAAGAAGAATCTTATGTACCCGGATAATGTTGTGAGAATGTTTGCATCATCAAATCTTGAAAAGTTCGCAATGGAACTGCAGAGATCAAAAGATATTGCTTCACGGATTCCCGGGGGAGGAATAATTGCAGTTCTGAATGGTATGATGATAAGACCATCGCGTTTATCATTAATGGAGCAGGGGAAAGTACCATGTCTCTGGATTCTTGGGACGATGGATAATTATATTGCGTGTGAATTAGTTCAGACCAGGGTTAATCTGCCATCAAATGCCAAGACAGTTATTCTGAAGAACTCAGGACATATGGGATTCATTGAAGAGAAAGAAAATTCCCTGAAAGCTATTGCTGAGTTTGTGAATCAACTCTCGTGATTCTAAAAAAAAATTAACCACAAAGGTCACAAAGGGTAACACAAAGTTCACAAAGAATTTAACCTAAGCAATCTTTGTGTCCTTTGTGCCTGCTTTGTGTACTCTGTGGTTTAAAAGAATTCTTTAACGTAACCTGTCTATAATATTTATTTCTTCAGATAATCTATTGCATATTTGAGTGTAGTATCAATCTCTTCCCATATAGGATAGAACCCTTTGTTATCAAGGATATTACGTGCTATATATGCTTCCAGCTGGATATGAATTATTTTACCCGATATTTTTAATCCGGCCGGATCTTTCTTTATTTTGTTTGAAGCTGCAAACTGAATAAACTGATCAAGTAGCGGGAGCTTGTCGAGATACTTTTTCAATTCTGCAGGTCCTGTAAATTTCTTTAGTGCATCCCTGTTTTTCTCAGTATAGTTCAGCGCAAATCTGTAAATATAGGGTCGTACTTTAACAAAATAGGTTGATATCCCTGATGTATCAACAGGTACAAACTTGTCAGGCATAATACCGCCACCGCCATAAACTACTTTACCTCCTGGTGTAGTAAATTTCAAAGAATCGGAAAAATGAATACTGTCGGAAACTTCAAACTCTCCATGAGTATACCTGTTACTAATATCGTCGTAATATTTGTCAAACCCGTCTTTGTACGGTTTCTGAATTGAACGCCCGGTAGGCGTATAGTATCGGGCTACAGTAAGCCGCATTGCCGATCCGTCGGTGAATGGAATGGGTTCCTGAACCAATCCTTTTCCAAATGAGCGTCTGCCGATTATTGTACCACGATCATTGTCCTGAAGAGCTCCGGCAAGAATCTCGCTGGCCGATGCGCTCCATTCATCAATAAGTACAACAAGATCACCAGTTTTAAATTCTCCTTTTCCAGATGCTTTAGCTTCATTTCTTGGAGACGCACGGCCTTTTGTATAAACAATCAACTGACCTTCCTTGAGAAATTGATCTGCTACCTGTATCGCTGCTTCCATGATTCCGCCGGAGTTGCCGCGGAGATCGAGTATAAGCTTAGTCATACCGTGATCTTTAAGATCCTTTAACCCCTTCATGAATTCATCAAAGGTTGTCATTGCGAAAGTATTGATCTTAATATATCCGATATTTGGATTTACCATATAATCAACGTCAACACTATATATTGGGATTTTATCTCTTCTGATTTCAAATGGCAATAGCTCTTTCTGCCCGGGTCGGAGAACTTTGATTTTCACGAGGGTTCCCCTTGGTCCTTTTAGCATACCCATTATTTTTTGGTCATCAATATGTTTCCCGGCAACAAGCGAATCATTAACATACAAAATTTTGTCCCCGGGCAAAAGACCAAGTTTTTCTGAAGGGCCACCGGGAATCGTACTTATTATCAGAATTGTATCTGTAAGCATACTGAAGGAGATCCCAATACCTTCAAAGTTGCCCTGCAAAGGCTCATTTGCACGAGCAAGATCCTTTGCAGGAATATACACTGAATGAGGATCAAGTTTTTTCAACATAGCAGGAATAGCGCTCTCAATAAGATCATTCCTATTTACCGAATCGACATAATTTGACTCAATAATATTAATAATGCTGTTTAATTTATCATTTCGGGATCTTATATTGGAATGCTG
>Ga0075521_10000270_pt1 | contig 14163 bp, 10 predicted proteins | sample NGEPerD_FD_74785 | JGI IMG/M metagenome (GOLD analysis project Ga0075521, IMG submission 74785) | Arctic peat soil microbial communities from the Barrow Environmental Observatory site, Barrow, Alaska, USA - NGEE PermafrostAB12-D | ecosystem: Environmental > Terrestrial > Soil > Wetlands > Peat ...
GGATTGCGCAATGGTTGGAAATATCGGCATTTCCATAGCGAAACAGGTGGCAGAAGATCCGAAGGAATGGTACATCGCGGAGATCAGCAGCTTTCAGCTGGATGATATCAGCAATTTCAGACCCGATATCGCCATCCTGACCAATATCACGGAAGACCACCTGGACCGGTATGAATACAGGTTTGAAAATTATATCAGGAGCAAATTCAGTATTGTTAAAAACCAAACGAAAAATGATTTTTTTATTTTCTGTGCAGACGATCCGGTGATTCAGAAACATTTAAAAGATTTTCCATTTCAGTCTAACCCATTACCATACACTATGCAAAAGGAATCAAATCAGGGAGGTTTTATCAGAAACGGACAAATGAGTGTCCAGGCGGGGAATGAAACCCTGAGAATGAGTATTTATGATTTTGCGCTGAAAGGAATCCATAATCAGTACAACACAATGGCTGCGGGTCTGGCCGCTCTTACAATCGGAATCCGGAAAGACAAGATCCGTGAAGCCGTGCAGAGTTTTGAATCACTGGAACACCGGATGGAATATGTGAGCACAGTGCGTGGCGTTGAATTCATAAACGACAGTAAAGCGACAAATGTAAACTCTACCTGGTTTGCATTGGAGAGTATGCAGAAACCTGTAATCCTGATTCTTGGCGGCGTCGATAAAGGAAATGACTATACCCTTTTACGCAGCCTGGTAAAGGAAAAGGTGAAAGCTGTTGTATGCCTGGGAACTGATAACCGGAAAATCCACGACGTTTTTCAAAACGACGTGCCGTTGATTGTGAATACTTCTTCGGCCAGGGAGGCAGTGAAAAGCAGTTTTCATCTGGCAGCTAAAGGCGACGTGGTATTGCTGAGCCCGGCCTGTGCAAGCTTCGACCTGTTTAAAAATTATGAAGACCGGGGGAACCAGTTTAAGGAAGCAGTTAGGGACCTGTAAGAATGTGGAAGTGTGCAAGTATGGAAGTGTGGAAATGTGGGAGATGAAATTTAAAATTTATTTAAACATTGCAGGATAACAGTACGATAGAGATGCGGGCCTTTAAGCACCTGGGTTCAAGAACCAAGGGTGACAAAGTGATTTGGGCGGTGGTTGTATTGCTGGCTCTGGTCTCTTTACTGGCTGTCTACAGCTCCACCGGACTGCTGGCCTACAAAATGTACAAGGGCAACACGGAAATTTACCTGTTCAAACAATTTGCTTTTATTATCGCAGGGGTGATGATCATATATTTTGCCCATATGGTCAATTATATCATTTATGCACGTGTGGCAAAGATTCTCTTTCTCATATCCATACCCCTGTTATTCTATACCCTGTTTTTTGGAGTGAAACTGAACGAAGGCAGCCGCTGGATCCGCCTGCCCATCGTCAATATGACCTTTCAAACCTCCGACCTGGCCAAGCTTGCCCTGATCATGTATATCAGCCGGCTGCTCAGCAGGAAGCAGGATCAGATAAAAGATTTTAAAAAGGGATTTTTGCCCGTGATTCTTCCGGTGGCAGTGGTTTGCCTGTTGATCGCACCAGCCAATCTCTCCACTGCGCTGCTTATTGGAGCGACCTGTATGATGCTGATGTTCATCGGAAGAATCAGCGGCAAACATCTCTTACTGACCTTGGGCATCACCATGATTCCGGTATTGATCCTGATTATGGCAGCTGTAGTCAGACATAAAACATCAGAACCGACAACCGTCAACCGTCAACCGTCAACCCATTCGGGGTTATTCGTAAGGGTAGACACATGGATCAACCGGGTGGAGAATTTTATTTATGGCACCCGGTCTGATAAGACCGACGACAACTACCAGGTAAACCAGGCCAAGATTGCGGTGGCCAATGGTGGATGGATTGGCCTGGGTCCGGGCAACAGCCGTCAGCGTAATTTTCTCCCGCATCCCTATTCTGATTTTATTTATGCAATCATCATTGAAGAATATGGTTTGATCGGTGGCGCGATCATTATGTTTATTTACCTGGTTTTTCTGTTCAGGAGCATTCGCATATTTAAAAAATGCCCCTTTGCGTTCGGCGCCTTTCTGGCGCTGGGTCTGAGTTTTACACTGATGATCCAGGCTATAGCGAATATGGCGGTAAATGTGAATCTCTTTCCGGTTACCGGTGTCACCCTGCCGCTGATTTCCATGGGCGGCAGCTCGTTCCTGTTTACCTGCATGGCCATTGGGATCATTCTGAGTGTGGCCAGGAATGCGGAACGAATCGAGGGCGAGGAGATGGAAGCAGAGATGGAAGAAGACGTGGAGGAGAATTTGGTCCCGTCGGTGGCGGGATGAAAATTTTAAAATTGGGTAGGCGCATCATCATAGCTGGAGGAGGGACGGGCGGACATATTTTTCCCGCCCTGGCAATCGCAAATGCGTTGAAAAAAAAAGAACCGGATATGGATATTCTTTTTGTGGGCGCTAAAGGAAAAATGGAAATGGAAAAAATCCCGGAGGCAGGATATGCCATCAGGGGAATAGATATTGCCGGATATAACAGGAGTTCATGGATAAAAAACCTATCCCTTCCTTACAAACTGGTGAAAAGTTTTTTGCAGGTCAGGGCAATCTTTTCATCCTTTAAACCACAAGCCGCGATCGGAGTGGGAGGATACAGCACATTTCCAGTACTCCGGTATGCGCAGGCCAGGGGGATCCCCACATTTATCCATGAGTCCAACTCATTCGCAGGAAAATCCAATAAACTCCTCGGGAAAAATGCCACCCGCATTTTTACAGCCAGTGATGAAATGGAGAGATTCTTCCCGCCCGCCCGCCTGGTATACACAGGTAATCCCGTTCGCAGGCAGGTTGTGGCAGGTGCTATTTCAAGGGAAGAAGGAATTCGTTTTTTCGGACTGGATCCCCAATATACTACGGTGTTGATTACTGGTGGAAGCCTGGGCGCGCGTTCGATAAACGAAGCTGTCCATGCCGGAATCCCGGTACTAATAAAAAATCAGATCCAGCTGATCTGGCAAACCGGAAAATCCTTCGCTGCCGAAGCAGCGGCGCAGGCAGTGGAATCCAGGTTAATCTGGACAAGTGAGTTTATTTCAAAAATGGAATACGCATATGCCGCGGCGGACCTGGTGGTTTCACGTTCGGGATCGGTATTGTATGAATTATGCGCGGTTAAAAAACCGGTGATTTTTATTCCTTATCCTCATGCAGCTGAAGACCATCAGACGGTGAATGCTATGAACCTGGTTAAAAAAAATGCCGCCATCATGATCGCAGATAAAGACGCTGCAAACAAACTCATTTTGGAAATTGTGCGCCTGGTAAAAAATAAAAAGGAGCAAAACATATTAAAGGAGAACATTGGGAAACTGGCGATCACGGATGCTGACGAGAAAATTGTAAACGAAATCCTGAATTCACTGAATGGCTGATTTGAAAAACATACATAAAATTTATTTCGTCGGAATTGGCGGCATCGGCATGAGTGCCCTGGCGCGTTATTTCCGGTTCCATGGGAAATCAGTCAGCGGTTACGATAAAACTGAAACCGTTCTCACGAAATCCCTGGTATCTGAAAGTATACCGGTTACTTACCAGGATGATCCGGTTTCCCTTCCGAAAGATGTACAACTGGTGGTATTTACCCCTGCCATTCCAAAAGATAACCGGTCGCTGAATTTCTATCGGGATAACGGATATGAATTGATGAAAAGAAGCGAGGTCCTGGGATTGATCACGGCCGACACGAGAAATATCTGCGTGGCCGGCACGCACGGCAAAACGACCATCAGCACCATGATAGCGCATATCCTTCGGGACAGTGGCCTGGGATCCAATGCTTTTCTCGGGGGCATTTCATCCAATTACAATACGAATTTCTGGAGCCAGGGAAATGATGTCTGTGTTGTGGAAGCCGATGAGTACGACCGGAGTTTTCTCAGGCTGCATCCGGATATTGCCGTGATCAGTTCCATGGATGCCGATCACCTGGATATTTATGGAACGGAAGAAGCCGTACAGCAGGCGTTTATTGAATTCAGTAAGAAAATAAAATCAGGTGGCACCCTGGTGCAGAAACACGGACTGCCGATTCCCAGCCCCGCGGCAGGTATCCAGCAACTCAGTTATCATTTGACGGACCATAACGCCGATGTGTACTCGAAAAACTTGCGGATCCAGGAAGGGAATTATGTTTTTGATGTGGACGGGTCTGAAGTCCGCATGAAAGATGTGCGTTTGAATGTGGGCGGGTGGCACAACGTGGAAAATGCCCTTGCTGCCATAACAGCCTGCCGGAAATTGGGACTGGCAGGCGAAAAGATCATCCCGGCGCTCCACAATTTCAGGGGCGTACGCAGAAGATTTGAATACCACGTCAGGGGAGGAGGTCCGGTATACCTGGATGATTACGCACACCATCCTAAGGAACTGGAAGTGTTAATCAGCAGCGTACGGGAATTATTTCCGGAAAGAAAACTGCTCGTCGTATTTCAACCGCATTTATTCAGCCGCACAAAAGATTTTGCGGATGGCTTTGCAGAAACACTGGATCGGGCGGATGAAGTAGTCCTGCTGCCCCTCTATCCGGCAAGGGAACAGCCGATTGCAGGGATCAGCAGCGCCACCATATTGAATAAAATGGTCCGGGCTCCGGGACAGATCATGCAGAAACAGCAACTGCTTGAACGGGCAGCAGCAGTGAAACCCGGAGATCAGACCGTCTGGATCACCGCCGGTGCAGGGGATATCGATGAATTGGTGAAACCACTTACTGAAATATTGAAAGGCAAATGAATATAAAAAGCCCATTGAAGAAATTTTTCACTGTCATGCTCTGGTGCCTCGTGGGTGGCACTGGTCTGGCCCTGCTCGTGGCTGCCATCAATTCGAAAAACTCCAGCGGCTGCAGGGGCCTGGAAGTGGAAATCAACGAGGGGGGCAAGGCCAGGTTCCTGAATAAAAAAGATCTGGTGAACATGCTTGAAAATAACGGATTGCAGGACTGGCAAAATAAAAAGACTGAATCGTTTAACCTGCTGCAGATGGAAACCATCCTGAGAAAAAACAGTTGGATCCGGGATGTACAGATCTATTTTGACAACAACGATATTTTGAAAATCCGTGTTCAGGAAAGACAGCCCGCTGCCCGTTTATTCACCGTGTCCGGAAACAGTTTTCTGATAGACAGCAACGGAGTGCAAATGCCCCTTTCAGAAAAAGCTGTTTTCAGGCTGCCGGTATTCACCGGATATCCGTCTGAAAAATTTGCATCGGGAAAAGACAGTGCGCTGAACAGACAGATCAGGGATCTGGCCACCTTTTTGAACCAGGATGCATTCTGGTCTTGCCAGATCCAGGAGCTGCACATCAATGCCGCGAAAAATTTTCAGATGACACCCTTGATGGGCAACCAGCAAATTGACTTGGGAGACGGAACTGATTTTGAAAATAAATTTCACCGCCTTTTCATTTTTTATAAAGAGGTGATCACAAAAACGGGATTTGAAAAATATGTTTCCATCAACCTGGCATTTGCAAACCAGGTGATTGCAATACGCAAACAGGGATTTATTTCGAGGGCCGATTCCATCCAGGCGCGCAAAAATATTATGGATATGATCCGGAAGGCCCAGAAAATGGATGAGGATACCGCAAAAATCAGGGAAGTAAAACCATTGGAGAGAAATACCCTGACCGAGCAAAACCTCCGGAGTTATGATCTTCCGGCTGAAACCGACGAGCAAATTGAAACTGGCAATAAACATCAAAAACAACAATAAATTAAAACAAACCATGAACCAGGAACAACCCATTATTGTAGGACTCGACATAGGTACCACCAAGATTGCCGCCATTGCCGGTCGTAAAAACGAATACGGCAAGCTGGAAATACTCGGTTTTGGACGTGCGAATTCCAATGGCGTTAAACACGGCCAGGTGCTGAATATCGATGAAACCATTAAAGCCATCCGAATGGCGCTGGACAATTGTTATGCGTCCAATCCCAACCTGAGCATTTCGGAAGTATATGTGGGAATTGCAGGCCACCATATCAAAAGCCTGCAGACCCGGGGTGATATTGTGAGGCAGAACACGGAGAACGAGATTACCCAAAAGGAAATAGATCAGTTGGTGGCAGATCAGTATAAAACCTATATTCCAGCGGGTGATCAGATCATCGATGTCATTCCACAGGAATTCGCTGTTGACAATTTTCAGAATATCATCAGCCCGATCGGTTATGGTGGTGTAAAAGTGGGCGCCAATTTCCATATCATCACCGGCGATAAAAATGCCATTAAAAATATCAGCCGCTCCGTAGAAAAAAGCGGATTGCAAACCAAGGACCTGGTACTACAGCCGCTCGCGTCAGCAGCTGCAGTCATGGGTCAGGAAGACCTCGAAGCCGGTGTCGCAATTGTCGACATCGGCGGAGGCACAACAGACCTGGCAGTTTTTTATGAAGGCATACTCAAACACACGGCTGTTATTCCTTTCGGCGGGGAGAATATTACGAACGATATCAAAACCGGACTGGGCGTTTTAAAAACGCAGGCTGAACAAATGAAAGTACAGTTCGGATCGGCCCTGTCGAATGAAGCAAAAGGAAATGCCTTCATTACGATTCCCGGCCTGAGGGGTATGCCGGCGAAAGAAATCAGCGTGAAGAACCTGGCAAATATCATTCAGGCGCGTATGAGTGAGATCATGGATTTTGTTTCTTATCACCTCAAACAGGTCGGACTCGATAATAAAATGCTGAATGGTGGCATCGTCCTTACAGGCGGTGGCGCGCAGTTGAAACACCTGATCCAGTTAACGGAATATGTAACAGGACTGAATGCCCGGATCGGATATCCGAATGAACACCTGGCTTCAGGTCAGATCGAAGAACTGGCAAAACCAACCTATTCCACCTGCATTGGTTTAATTCTGAAAGGATACAGCGACTATGAACACAATCGAAAACAATTCGAAAAAACCCATGTGCAGGTCGATATCCCAACGGCCCTGAAAACACCGGAGCTCATCAGGGCGGAAGTTGCTATATCAGAAGAGGAAAAACAGGCTGCCAGGATAACCGGCCGGAAAGGCATCAAGGATTTCTGGGGGAAATTCAAAGACGGTATCATAGACCTGTTTAAAGAAGAAGAAGATCACGCACTCTAAAAATTTCTATACTAACCATTAATTCTTATTTATGATCCAGTTTGATTTACCCAAAGAAAGATCGTCCATCATTAAAGTGATCGGCGTAGGTGGCGGAGGAAGCAACGCAGTCAACCACATGTTTGGCCAAAATATAGAAGGATGTAATTTTATTATTTGCAATACCGATGCGCAGGCGCTGGCCCAAAGTCGGGTGGCAAATAAAATCCAGCTGGGTCCGCTGTTAACACAGGGACTTGGGGCAGGTGCCAATCCCAGCATCGGACGTCAGGCAACTGAAGAAAGCCTGGAAGAAATCAAGTCGATTCTGGAAGTCAATACGAAGATGGCTTTTATTACCGCAGGCATGGGCGGTGGTACCGGCACCGGTGGCGCGCCCATACTCGCGAAAATCTGTAAGGATCTGGGCATTCTGACCGTAGGTATTGTAACAACGCCATTTTCTTATGAAGGCAAGAAGAGGCAATTGCAGGCTGAAGAAGGCATTTCCTATTTAAAAGACTATGTGGATACCCTGCTGGTGATCAGTAACGACAAACTGCGTCATCAGTATGGAAACCTGAAAATGAAAGAAGCTTTCTCAAGAGCAGATAATGTACTGGCAACAGCGGCCAAATGTATTACCGACGTGATCAACAGTACCGGACAGATCAATGTGGATTTTGCGGATGTATGTACAGTCATGCGTAACGGCGGTGTGGCCATACTGGGAAGTGCCGCTGCATCCGGAAATAATCGTGCGCAGCAGGCCATTGAAGAAGCTTTGAATTCTCCCCTGCTGAACGATAATGATATCCGCGGAGCGAAATGGATTCTGATCAATATAAATTCTTCCGAAGGAGAACATGAATTCACAATGGATGAAGTTGAAATCATCCAGCACCACCTGATCAGTCAGGCGGGTGAAGATACAGACGTGATCCTGGGGTTGGGATATGATGCGGCCCTGAGCGATAAGATCGGAATAACCATCATCGCGACGGGTTTTGAATATAAGGATCCTTTTAAACGCGAAGAAAAACCTGAAGCGCCAAAAAAGGAAGAAAAAATAGTTATGCCGCTGCAGATGCCTGTTCAGGAAGCCATCAAACCGAAAGAAACTCCGGTTGTGGAAATGTCAACTAATGAAAAACCCTTAGTTGCAGCCGGCCTGTCCGCGGAAATGGCACCCAGGCTGGTGGAAGCAAAGGAGTCCCAGAGGCAGACTACAAAAACAGGACCTGTAGTGGTTATGCCGGCGCCTTCTGAAAAAAGAATAATTACTGAACCGGTTGTGGATAAAAAGATCACGGAGGAGCCAATAGAATGGATATTTTCACAAGACACCGTTCCAACAGCTGTATCCGGTGGTTACCTGACCCGGCCATCCAATATTTACGATGAAGAACCGATAGTTCCGGATTCTTTAACTGGAGAAATTCCAGCGAAAGACGAAATGATCTTTACCCCGATTAATAAAACTGCGGTCCATGATGAAAATCCTGGTACCGACATGCAGCTTGTATTTAAAGAGGCTAATCCAGCGGCGGATGTGCCTCGGGCCCATCAAACACCATCAGAATCTATGGCAGATCAGCCTGCAGAGGATCCTGCAATGCAGGACGAAGCAGAAGGCCTGAGACGCCGGGCAGCAGAAAGGATCAACAAATTGCGCAACTTGTCGTTCAACATGAATGCTGCGGATCCTAATAATGAGTTTGAAACTGTGCCGGCCTACATCCGCCGAAATCTGGAACTGTATAATACAGTTACCAGTGTGGAGAGTTTTTACAGTCAGTATGAAGTTAAAGCTGATAAGAATAGTCAGGGTGAAATTAGTACCATCAACAGTTTTCTCGATGGAAAAAAACCTGACTAACACAGGAACCTTGTTTGTTTTTAGTTGTTTATTCCCTTCCCGCTTTGTGCGGGAGGGATTTTTTTTGCAGACCATTCTTACAACATGTCATGGATACAGCGATCATTACAGGAGGTACAGGTTTAATCGGGAGAGCGCTTTCCAGATTCCTTGAATCCCGCGGAATACAAGTAATCATTCTCACACGTTCTCCGAAAGAACATCGCAGTGCTTCACCCGGCATCAGCTATGCTGCGTGGAATCCGGAAAAACAAACCATCAACGAGGAAGCCATCAAAAATTCCAAATACATCATTCACCTGGCCGGAGCAGGTGTTGCAGACAAACCATGGACTGAAAAAAGAAAAAAAGAAATTGTAGAAAGCCGCACACAAAGCAGTACGCTGCTTATTAAAGCCCTCAGTAATATTCCCAATCAGGTAGTGTCGGTGGTCAGCGCTTCAGCCATCGGCTGGTACGGCCAAAACCCTTCAGGCAAATCGGTCGAAACTGATCCTCCGGATTCAGGTTACCTCGGGGAAACTTGCCGCGCCTGGGAAAGTTCTATACAACCCGTGCGTGATCTGGGCAAACGTCTCGTTATTCTGCGCACAGGCATCGTACTGAGCAACGACGGAGGTGCTTTTCCTGAATTTGCGAAACCCATCCGCTATGGTATCGCCGGAGTTCTTGGATCGGGCAAACAGTTTATATCCTGGATCCATATAGAGGATATCTGCCGGATCTACATGGAAGCGATGATGAACACTTCCTGGTCAGGTGTATACAATGCCGTCGCCCCCAGTCCGGTAAACAACAGGACGTTTACATTGGAACTTGCCAAACTGATGAAAGGGAATTTTTTTATACAGTTGCCGGTGCCAGATTTTTTGCTGCGCATCTTACTGGGAGAAAGGAGTGAGGAAGTCCTGAAAAGCAGCAACATCAGTGGCAACAAACTGAAAGAACAGGGCTTCCAGTTTATTTATCCTACGATAGATGCTGCTTTCCGGGATCTTACACATCACTGATTAGTTTTTATTACCGTTGGAAATCTTGCTATCCGGCAATTTGGTTTCGGCAGAAGGTGAAGCCAGATATAAAGCCGGGTTCACTTTACTGGTATCACCCTGGTATACCCAGGTGATATCCTTTACATATTTATTGAATGCTTTGTTTACATCATCCACAGATACTTTTTTCAGGTCTTCATTGATACGCAATGATCTTTTCCAGTCGTTAAACAAAACTTCATTGGTAGCCAGGGAAGTCGCCTGTGCGGCATTCGTTTCCATTCTGTAATAGAAGGAAGTTGCATAACCGGTTTTGGTGTCCTTTACTTCATCAGCTGTAAATCCCAGGGTATGTGTTTTTACCAGCAGGTTATCCATGACACTGATGTATTTGTCAGGATTCGTGGTCGAAACCTGGATGGTGGTATAAGGAGTCAGACCGCCATTGAATCTTGTCCCGGGCGCATAGGATAAACCGTTATTGGTTCTGACCTCCAGAAACTGCCGGTCATAAAAAATGCGCATGGCAATCGTAAAGGCATTGAAGTCGGAACTTCCCGGTTGCGGACCGCTGGTGATACCCTGTATATAATTTGTGGCGAGGTCTTTCTTTTGATCGGCAAATGTATTTTTAGCCGGCACATAATTATAACGGCTTAGTTTCACTTCGCTACCGTCGGGAATGGCTTCGGTCAATTCCTTTATTTTTTTCTCGATGGTAGCACGGTCCAGTTCAGCGACAACCACAATCACCATTCTTTTGCGTGTTAATATAGATGTATAATAAGCATGGGTTTCAGCAGCAGTCAGCGGGATTATTGTTGACTCTTCTCCAGATGGCGACTTGGCATAATCCTTTCCTTTAAACGCCGTTTCCTTTGCCAGTTTTGAAATGGCAAAATCAGGTTGTGAAGCCTGGGATTTCAGTCTGCTGATGGCATCCTGTTTGATCCGGCTGAATTCACTGGTATCAAAAACCGGAATGGTCAGTGCATCAACATAAAGTGGCCAAACCTGGTCCAGATCGCTCGCGATACAATTCAAGGTGACAGTGGAGAAATCCATACCGGCAGATCCGCCGATTTCTGCACTTACCTTATCCAGTTTATCTTTGAAACTGTTTTTAGAATCCTTTTTTGTTCCGCATTCGGTAAGCCCGGTAATGGCCAGGCTTTCGATGCCGGCTTCGTCTGCCGGATAATTCTGAACACCGCCTTTGAATACCGTCAGGATTTCCACGATCTCATTTCCACTGGGCTGTACGATAACTTTTACACCGTTAACGGTCATCTCATAAGCCGGCTTATTTTGAGCCATAACCGGCAGCATGAAGCTGGCCAGAATCAGGGCGCCGGAAAGTTTTTTTATTAGGGATAACATGTGCATGATTGAGTTTTTAAATTAGAAACCGGGTTTAAAAATTTCGGAAGCATTTAAATTCTTATTCATAGTCGGGTTGAGGATCATCCCGGCCACATAAGGTTTACCTGAGATGTAGGTGCTAATAAACCTCTTAATGTCTTCCCGGTTTATTTTCTGCAGGTTTTTTTCATAGTCCGTCATATAGTCCAGCGAAGCGCTGCACCAATTGTACGTAACATAACTTGCCAGCGCTGAAGGTTTCTCCTTTTGCCGTATCGCATCCCTACGCAGGATTTCCTTTGCGTTTTTCAACTGTTCGTCTGTAAAGTAATCTGCGTCTCCCCATTGTTTGATCTGGTTCAATACCTCGTCGCTGCAGTTTTTCAGTTTACCCGGATTCGGCATTAAATATATAGTCACCGGACCCACATACTTTTCGGTCTGGTACTGGGCGGAGACAAAAGGTGTAAGACCTTTGTCCACCAGTGCCTGCTGCCATTTGGAAGAATTCATACCGAGAATGGTAAAGAAAACATCAGCTGCAATAGTTGATGCCGAATCATTGCGCGTATCCGGTCCCTGCCACATATACATGGCAATGGGCGTTTGGGCCAGCGTGGATTCCATTACAAAATAATCGGTGGATACCAGCGGCAAAAACTCAGGGATCGGGTATTTGACGAAAGGATCAAAGTCGCTCGGTGCCCAGCTGCCAAAAATGGCTTGCGCTTTCGCGAATGCATCGGCGTGTTTTACATCACCGCATATTACCAGGAGGGAATTATTCGGAAAATAATATTTGTTTTTGATGATCATCATTTTTTCCGGTGTTGCGGTATTGATCACTTCATGAATGCCGATCGGTTTTTTACGCGTGATCAGGTCTCCCCAGAGTTTTTTCTGCATGGCGAAATATAACTGGGCGGATGGATCGCTTTCCGCGCGCTGAAACTCGCCGTCTACCACCGGCCTTTCTTTTTTCATATCCTCCTGGCGGTATATCGGGAAACGGATGGCGGCATTCATAAACTTCAGGCCCGCATTCAGGCTGTCTTTGTCGAACGTGAAAAAATAATTTACACGTTCATCTCCTGTGGTGCCATTCCAGATGGCGCCGAGTTCCTGAGTGCGTTTCAGGAATTTTTCCTGGTCGGGATAATCCTGGTTCGCCTTGAAGAACATATGTTCAAACAGGTGGGAAAGTCCGCTGTACTCGGGCCCTTCAGTAAATGCGCCGTTTTTTACGGCAATTTCAATGGTGGCCAGTGGAACTTTATCGTTTTCAATAACGATTACCTGAAGTCCGTTGGGAAGTTTATCCCAGTAATAATGTTCAGGAAGCCGGGGTTGTGCAAAACCGGCAACTGACAAAAAGCCCAGCAAAATAACGCAGATGATTTTTTTCATTAATCGAAATTTAATTTTACCGAATACTGTTAGAGAAACGTTTTTCAGAGATCCGATTTATGGAACCTCCGGTAAATAAAAAAAACATATAGAAAAATATACAAAAGGGCAACAGCAAGATACAACGGAACATGTTTTTCCCAAAGGTTGTTATTCTCCGGCGACATCATTCTCCGGGCAAACGAATTGGGAATCAACCGGTCAGATACTTCTTCCGGCAGATAATCCACCCAGTCTTTTTTGTATTTGTTCCTGCCGACGGCAACCACGAATTGTTCTACGAACATATACAGGAAAAAAATGCCCATAGACAGCCCCGCTCTTCGGACCAGCATGGCAATCATGGCAGCAATCAGGGTATAATCGAGCATCTCGACAAAAAAATACAAAACGAAACGGTACTCCGGCCAGCCGGCTTTCGCATCCCCGATGGAATGGGTCAGCCATCCGAAATAAAAACAGGTCAGGATCACGATGCCGGTTACAATCCCGGTCAATAAAAATACTTCGGTGAGTTTGATTTGGATAAAGCGGGAACGGCTCCAGCCATCGATTACGTTTTGCCTGTGCGTGCGGTACGTATATTCATTGGAAAAAATGGTAATGATGAGTATGGCAGGCATGAACAGCAACATACCCGAATTAAAGGGGATCGTTCTCCAGACGTCGGGAAAGGAAAACGGTTTACCCAGCAGGCTTTGCCCGTTTATTTTTGGAATATTATTGTCCGTGAAATCATAAATGATATAATTAAAAGCCGGAACACAAACCAATATGATGGCCAGCAATATCCAGAAAGTTCTGTAATATTTCAGTTTAATCCATTCCACCCGGAGCGCCTGAATAAAATCGTGCATGATCAGTTGCTTGCGTTATTCGTAAGTTCAATAAATGCGGATTCCAGACTGATTTGTTTCACCTGTAAATAATTCAGCGCGATTCCACGCTCAAAACAATACTGGTTCAGCCAGTCTGCTTCAGGGGCGTTTTCCTCGAAATACACCTGGAAGGTTTTTCCGGCCCGCACAATTTTTTTTATATGGGGCAGCTGCACCAGTATCTCATTTAATTTTTCCATTTCTGAAGCCCCCAGTTCGAGCCAGGTTTCACGACGGAGGGCCGTTCCCACATCACCGGATTTGATCAGTACGCCCTGTTGCAGAATGGCAACATGTGTACATACTTTTTCAACTTCCGCCAGGAGGTGGCTGGCCAGAATGATCGTTTTCCCGGCTGCGGCCAGATCGATGATGAGTTGACGGATTTCAGCAATACCGGAAGGATCGAGGCCATTCGTCGGCTCATCAAAAACCAGCACCGAAGGATCTCCGAGCAGGCAGGCCGCGATAGCCAGCCGCTGTTTCATACCCAGGGAGTAGGTTTGGAATTTTGAAT
>Ga0075521_10000272_pt1 | contig 14155 bp, 12 predicted proteins | sample NGEPerD_FD_74785 | JGI IMG/M metagenome (GOLD analysis project Ga0075521, IMG submission 74785) | Arctic peat soil microbial communities from the Barrow Environmental Observatory site, Barrow, Alaska, USA - NGEE PermafrostAB12-D | ecosystem: Environmental > Terrestrial > Soil > Wetlands > Peat ...
AACGCGTAGATCTCGATCGATCCGTCGTCCCGGATTCTGTGAACCGCTTTCAGCACCTTGCCCCGCGGCGGCTCGAGGTCCTGCCGGAACGTGACCTCGATCGTCCCTTTGGCGGTGTCGTGAACGGGGCGTCCGACGAGTTGTCCCACTTGGAGCACGTCGTTCCGATTCAGCGTCACCGCTTGGCTGAGGCTTTCTCCAAGGGTTCCGTGTTCAACCTGTTCGGGAGTGAGCGCGCACGCGATGGTCTTCACCATCTCCTGATTCTACGGCTCAGCCCCGCGGCACTCTCCGCTGCTCTTCGAGCCGGCCCAGGAGCCTGAGCAGGCCGTCGAGAATCGTGAGCGGGTGCGGCGGGCAGCCGGGGATGAAGAGGTCGACGGGAAGCACGGACGAGGCGCCATCATGCTGCTCGGGATGGCCGGCGTAGGGCCCTCCGCTGATTGCGCAGGCCCCCACCGCGATCACGATCTTCGGCGGCGGCACCGCGTCGTACGTCTTTTGCAGCGCAAGCCGCATGTTCTCGGTCACCGGCCCGGTGATGAGAAGGCCGTCCGCATGGCGCGGTGAAGCGACGTAGTTGATTCCGAACCGCCCGAGATCCCAGCCGATCGTCCCGAGGACGTTGACATCCGCGCTGCAGGCGTTGCAGTCGCCCGCGCTCACGACGCGCAGCTTCAGCGAGCGCCCGAACAGCCGGCGGAGCTTCCGCTCGAGCGCGTCCGCGAGCGGCAGCGCCTGCCCCGTGAGGACGAGGTCCTCGCGCCGGCGGACCGCGAGCCGGAAGTCGTGCGTGAACGCGATCGCGCCGTCCGGGCAGGCGGTGACGCACTCCGTACAAAACAGGCACCGGCCGAGATCGAGCGCGAGCGGGCCGTCCCCGCCGATCGCGTCCGTCGGACAGACGTCGGCGCACGCCCGGCACCCGTCCGGACACTTCGCGGGGTCGAGAATGGGCGCGCCCCGGTACCGTTCGGGCATCGGGGGCGGCTCGCCCGCGGGATACGCCATCGTGCGGTGCCCCTGGTGCGCGCGCGCGAGCAGCGCTTTCAGCATGAAATCTCCCTCACAGGTCGTGGCCGCAATAGGAGAGGTTGAAGCTCTTGTTGCTCAGCGGGAAATCCGAGATCTGGCCGCCCCTCACCGCGAGGGCGACCCCCAGCCAGTTGTGGAAGGACGGATCGGTGATCTTGTAGCGCGAGAAGCGGCCGGCCGCGTCCGTCATCGCGACGTGGCAGATTTCCCCGCGCCAGCCTTCCGTGAGCGACACGACGAACGCGTCCGGTCTCATTGGCCCGGGTTCGGCACAGGCTCCCCCCGCCGGAAGCTTGTCGAGCTGCTTGAGGATGAACGAGATCGACTGCTGGATCTCGAGCCAGCGGACGTAGGCGCGGGAATTGACGTCCCCATGATGGGCCGTCATCACGGGAAGGTGGACGAAACGATAGATGCCCGTGGGAAAGTCGTGCCGCACGTCCCGCTGGATGCCGCACGCGCGCGCCGCCGGCCCGACAAGACCCACGGCTTCCGCGTCCTCCGGCGTGACGGTTCCCGTCTGGTCGAACCGCTCCCTCACGCTCGGCGTCTCCCAGAGAAGCTCCACCGCTTCCGTGACCTCGCCGCGCGCTACGGCGATTCGGGACTTCAGATCCTCGACCTGCCCGGGGAGGAGGTCGAATCCGACGCCGCCGGGCCGGACGAGACCGCGCCCGAATCGCGAGCCGCAGATCTCCGCCGTCATGTTCAGGAAATCTCCGCGCTGGCGTCCGCAATACGACGAGGTCGGGAGATACGCGACGTCGCCCGCCAGGGCTCCGAGGTCGCCGACGTGGTTCGCGAGCCGTTCGAGCTCGAGCGCGATGCCGCGAATCGCGTGGGCGCGCGCGGAGACCGGCGCGCCTGCCAGCGCCTCGACCGCGTGAGAGTAGGCGAGCGCGTGGCCGATCGTCGTGTCGCCCGCGACGGTCTCCATGTACGGTAGCGTCCTCTTCGTCGGCCCCCCCACGAGCGCGCGCTCGACGCCGCGATGCTGGTATCCGAGGGCGGTCTCGAGATGAAAGACCAGCTCGCCGTGGCACTGGAACCGGAAGTGGCCGGGCTCGATCACGCCGGCGTGGACCGGGCCGACCGCGACCTCGTGTACCTCGACTCCCTCGACCCGGAAGAATTCCGTCACGCCCGGCGGGATCGCAGCATCCGCCGACCGGCCCCAGGCGTCGTGGCCGGGACGATACGAATGATGGAAACGCACCGGTTTGAACCAGGGATGCCCCTCGAACGCCACGCCGTACTGCTCGGCGATCTCGCGTTCGAAAAGATGCGCCTGCGCGATCTCGGGAACGACGGAGCCGAAGGCCGCTCCGTCGCAGGTCGTGCGCGCGACGGAAAGGCGCCCGTTCGCGTCGTCCGCGAGCACGGCCACGAGACCGATGCCTTCGGCCGCCGGGCTGCCCGCCGCGTCCGGGGCCACGCCGAAATACGACGCGACGCGTCTTCCCTTGTCGCGCACGCCGTTGACGAGCCACCCGTGAAACTGGGAGGGCTCGAGAGAGGGCACGTCCTTCCACGCGACTGCGCGCCCGTTCCGGATCGTGCCGCCCGCCGTCACGACGCGCCGTCCAGGGTCTTCGCGGCCGCGAGGACCAGGCCGTAGACCGCGTCCGGGATCCAGATGCCCATGATCAAGACCATCGTGAGGGCCGCCAGCATCGGGGCGACTCTCCAGAAGCTGTCGCGAAAGTCGGTCGTCCCGCCCGCCGGGGAAACCGGCCCCTGGACCACCGCGAGAACCGTCGCACCCATGCCGATGAAGATGATGAGGAGGAAGATCAGGAACAGGGCCGCCACGACGAAGTGGCGTCCCGACATCGCGCCCGAGAGGATCGTGAACTCGCTGATGAAGGGCCCGAATGGCGGCGAGCCCGTGATCGCGAGGAAACCCGCGAGAAAGAGCGCACCGGACAGCGGGACGCGGCGAAGCGCGCCGCTCACCTTGTCGATCGTCTTGCTTCCGTATGCGCGGTGAATGTTGCCGGCGGACAGGAAGAGGACGACCTTCGTCAGGGCGTTGTTGATGACGTGCAGGAGCGCGCCGACGAGCGCGATGCCGCCGACACCGATGCCGATGACGAGGATTCCCATGTGCTCGACGCTCGAGTACGCGAGCATCCGCTTGAAGTCGCGCTGCCCGGCCATGAACGCCGCCGCGACGGCCATCGAGAGCAGCCCGAAGCCGAGAAAGAGCTCGCGCGCGAAGGCCCCTTCACCCGCCGCCTGCATCACACGGTAGACCCTCAGGAGCGCGAGAAACGCGCAGTTCGTCATCCCGCCCGCGAGAAGGGCCCCGATGATCCCGGGGGCCTCGCCGTAGGCGTCCGGCTTCCAGGTGTGCATCGGCGCGAGCCCCATCTTCGTCCCGTAACCGACGACGAGGAGGACGAAGCCGGCCCGGAGCCAGGGCCGGGACAACCCGCCCGCGTGCTCGAGCAGGGCCCCGAAGAGGAGACTCTCGTCCCCCGAGGCGCCGTGAAGCGCGGCGTACGCCACGAAGAGCGAGCCGAGAAGCGCGAGCGCGATCCCGACCGACCCGATCATGAGGTATTTCCACGCCGCCTCGAGCGAGCGGGCGTTCTGGTTGAAATAGATGAGGACGGCCGTCGAGAGCGTCGCTCCCTCGACCGCGACCCACACGACGGCCAGGTGCTGCGCCACGGTGATCGCCGTCGTCATCGACAGGAAAGTCAGGAGGCATACGCAGAACACGAGGTTCGGGCGCTCCTTCCGGACGCGGAGATATCCGACGCCGTAGAGCGCGCAGAGCGTGAAGAGCACGGAGACGACGAGGAGGATCAGGCGCCCGAGCGGGTCGGCCGCGAACCAGCCTCCGAAGATCGCGTCGCCCGAGCGCACGGAGAGCGCGCCCGCGAGGTGGAGCAGGGCGGTCCCGGCGACGATCAGCGGCCGCACCCGCGCCGAGGGCGTCAGGGCGGTCACGAGGGCCGCGAGGAGGGGCAGGAGGATGAGCCCGAGCAGCAACATCGGGTCAGTCCCTGAGCTCCGAGAGGCGCTCCGTGTCGAGCGAGTCGAACTCCCGCTGAATGTGGTTCATGACGATTCCCATGACGAAGATCCCGACCAGGAGATCGAGGAGGACGCCCACCTCCACGAGAGTCGGCATCGCCTCGTGGAGGAGCTGCGCGAACACGAAGATGCCGTTCTCGAGAATGAGGTATCCCGTAACCTGCGAGATGGCCTTGCGCCGCGTCGTCAAGAGGAGGAATCCCGCGAAGAGCGTCGCGAGCGCCACCGGAACGACCAGGAGATCGCGGTGCGACGCCGTGAGCGGAAGACGGTCCGCGAAGAGAGCCGCGGCGCCCGTCCCGACGGCTAGGAGGAGCACGGAGGGGACGAGGCCCAGGTAGGGCTCCACCTCGTGCTGGATGTGCACCTCGCGGAGAGCCCGCATGAGCATCCCCGGGATCACGAAAGTCTTGACGATCCCGGCCACGATCAGGAGGCCGAGAAGGCGGGCCGTCGGCTCCGGCGAGAAGAACAACGGGAACACGCTGACGAAGAAGCCCTGCAGGGCCGCCGCCCGGATGCACGCTTTCAGGTTCGAGGAGCCGAGCGCGAGGAAGTTCATCGTGACGGCGAGGATGAGGATGGACGAAGCGGCTTCTCTCATCGTCTACCTCAGGACCAGGACGACGGCGAATGCCGCGAGGAGCGTCGCCGTGACGAGGAGCTGGGGGACGCGGACGAGCCGGAGCCGCGCCATGCTCGACTCCACGAGCCCGACGACCACGCTGACCCCGATGAGGCCGCCCGCGAAGAGGACGAAGGCGAGCGCGTGAGAGCCCGAGCGGGACGGGATCAGGAGCGTCACGAGCAGCGTCGCGAAGACGGTGAGCTTGAGGGCGGCTCCGTAGACGATGAAGCCGAACGCGGGCCCCGCGTGGTCGAGGACCATCACCTCGTGGATCATCGTCAGCTCGAGGTGCGTGTTCGGGTCGTCGAACGGCACGCGCGCGTTCTCGGCAAGAAGAACGATGAACCAGCTCGCGAGGATCAGGACGATGGAGGCGCTCGCCTTCCGCCAGGCCGACGCGGCGCCCAGGTCGAACATGACCGTCAGCGACAACGAGCCCGTCATCCGCGTGAGCGCGAGCATGCCGAAGAGGAGAGCCGGCTCCGCGAGAGCCGAGAACGTCACCTCGCGCGCCGCACCCATCCCTTCGAACGGCGAGCCCGTGTCCATGGCCGCGGCGGCGACGAAAAACCGCGCGAGCGCGAACACCGAGACGAAGAGAATCATGTCTCCCGTGAACGATAGGACCGCGGGCCCGCCCCCGAGAGGCAGCAGAAGCGCCGCGACGAACGGCGCGACGACGGACAGGACCGGGCCGGCGTAGAACACCCACGTCGTCGTGCGGCTCACGACGAACCCCTTTCGGAAAAGCTTCACGAGATCGAAATAAACCTGGAAAAGTGGCGGCCCCTTGCGCCCGGCCACGAAGGCCTTCGTCTTGTTGATCACGCCGAGAAGAAACGGCGCGAGGACGAGCACGGCAGCGAGGTTCGCGATCGAGCTCACCATGATGCGCTCCACGCGAGCAGCGCCACGAGCGTGACGACGATGTAGAGCAGATAGACCTGAAGGCGGCCCGCCTGAATCACATGCGCCAGGCCAAGGAGCGCGCGCCCGCGCGAGAAGAGAGGCAGGAGGAAACGGTCGAGCACCGGATCGGGCGCATGGCTCTCGAAACGCTGGCCCGCCGCGGGGAAGGGGCCGTTCAGGCGAGGGCGGTGCTCATCCGGCAGCACGGCCCAGCGGAACAACCCCACCAGCATCTGGGCGAACGACGAGGCCGTGTACTGGATCCGCGGGCCGCCCGCGGCGTAGCCGCAATCCCACGTCGTCGTCCGCGCCATCGGCCGCATCAGGAGCTTGCCGACGACCCCGGCGGCGGCGATCAAACCGAGCAGGAGGAGAGGCAGCCCGCCGAGAACGCCAAGGTCGGCGCTCGCGGCCGGCGACACATGCGCCCCGAGAAGGGCGTCCGCCGCGCGGCGGCTCACGCCCGCCGCGCCCGTTGGCCAGAGGCCGATCACGGCGCACGCGAGGGCGAGAGCCCCCATCGAAAAGCGCATGGATCGACTAGCATCGGCGACGTCGCGTGTCGCATGGAGTCCCCGCGGCATTCCCAGGAAGACGGCCGAGAAGGCCTTCACGAAGCACGCGACCGCCAGCGCGCCGATGAGCGCGAGCGCGGGCGCGGCGGCGGCGGCCCCGAGCACCTCCACGCCCCCGCTCGCACCCGTGAGCGCCCGGAAGCTCGCGAGGGAGATCAGCCACTCGCTCACGAAGCCGTTCAGGGGCGGCAGGCCGCAGATGGCCACGGCGCCGACGAGGAACGCGGCTCCCGTGAAGCGCATCCGCCGAAACAGTCCGCCGAGGGCGTCGATCTCACGGGTCCCGGTCGCGTGGATCACGGCGCCGGTCGAATAGAAAAGGAGCGATTTGAATGCCGCGTGGTTCCAGACGTGAAGGAGGCCGCCGACGAACCCGAGCACGGCCCAGTCGAACCGGTGCCGCGCCATCCCGAGCGCGCCCACGCCGAGCCCGATCAGGATGATGCCGATGTTCTCGATCGAGTGGTATGCGAGGAGGCGCTTGAGGTCGTGCTGCGCGAGCGCCATGACGACGCCGAGGATGCCGGACGTGACCCCGAGAGCGACGAGCGCGAGCCCGAACCACGTCGGATACGCCGGCAACATCGAGAGCACGCGAACGAGCCCGTAGATCGCCATCTTCAGGACGACGCCAGAGAGCAGCGCCGAGACATGGCTCGGAGCCACCGCGTGCGCCTCCGGAATCCAGACGTGGAGCGGGATCACGCCCGCCTTGAAACCGAAGCCGGCGAGCGCGAGAAGCAGAATCGGCCGGAGGAGCGGGGAGGAGCCCAGCGCCGCCGACGGCAAGAGGAGCCATGCGCCGGTGGCGTCGCGAAGCAACGCGAACATCGCGAAGAGAATCACCGTGCCCGCGTGGGCCGACACGAGATAGATCCACCCCGCGCGGAGCGCCCCGGCGTCGTCCTGATCGGTCGTGACGAGGAAGAAGGAGGCGAGCGAGACGAGCTCCCAGCCGACGAGGAAGCTCCAGGCGTCGCCGGCGACCATCACGAGCGCGAGACTCCCCGTGGCGAGGCCGTAGAAACAGCGGAGCTTGCGGCCGTTTTTCGGATGGTGCGCCTCTGCCCAGTAGCCCTCGCCGTAGATCGCGCCGAGGCCGGAAACGACGAAGACCGGCACGAGGAAGAACGCCGAGAGGCGGTCGAGCGAAAAGGTCACGGACCCGCCGGGCAGCGGCCAGGCGAACCCCGCCGTCACCGTGTCGCTGGCGAGCGCCCACGCCGCCGCGACGGTGCCGAGGGCGCACCCGAGGACGTGCAGCACGGTCACGATCCGCTGCGCCGCCGTCGATCCCGCCGGGAATAGCAGCCCCGGGAGCCCGCCGAACGTGACGAGCACCGAGGCGACGGCGAGAAGGTCGAGACTCGTCAGCGTCACGCCGCCGCCCCTTCGGCGTTTCGTGCGGCCTCGATCAGGCGGGCGGCCGGCGCGCGGCCCTGGATCGCCTCGCGGAACGCCGGGTCGCGAAGGAGGTACGCGATCTTCGCCAGCATCTGCAGATGCACGCGGGTCGTCGGGCTGACGAGAAAGAACAGCGCGAAGACAGGCTGGCCGTCCGGCGCCGCGAAGTCGACTGGCTGCCGGAGGAAACAGAGCGTGAGGGAAGGCTCGCCCGTGGAGAGGGCGATCGGATTCCTCACGTGCGGGATCGCGATCCCATCGCCGACCGGCACGACCGCCGCGGCATCGCGGGCGAGGAGAAGTTGAAGAAGCGTCTCGCGGTCTCCCTCGTCCTCCAGCTTCAACCGGACGAGGATCGACCGGAGGACTTCCTCGCGGGTCGTACCGCCGACGTCGTGGAAGACCCCGCCGCGTTCGAGGCTTTCGGCCGCCGACGGGATGCGTTCGTCCTCATCCCCTTCGTGAAACAGGGCCGGTGCGACGGGGAGATTCCGTTCGGTCGCCCACTCGAGGAGCTCGCTCCGGTTGATCCGGTACTGGTCGTTGATCCGGTACGCCGGCAGGTCGCCGGACTCGATCCACGCGTACACCTTCGCCTCGGCGGCGTTCAGGAGAGCCGCGGCCTCCCGGACCGTCACGCGCATGCCGAGCCCCGCCTCACCGGGATACGGACGCCATGAGGCGCTCCTCCGCGTCGCGGATCGCGGCGATCACCTCTTCGGAGCTGCCGCTCCGGGCGATGCGCCCGATCAGGGCGGGGTTCCCGAAGAGCTTGACGGCGCGCGAGATCGTGAGGAGATATCCCTGGATCGTCCGCGCGAGGATGACCACGATGACACGGGGCCGGTAGCCGTTAGGGTCGTTGAAGATCACGGGTTCGCGCGCGACAGCGAGCAGGACCCGCTTCTTCTTGAACCCGAAGTCCGACGGCTCGTTCGGATGAGGGAACGCCGCGTCCTTGACGAGCGCGGTCGAGGAGAGCTCCTCACGGGTCCGGATCGACTCGTAGAGGGCCTGCCGGTCGACGCCGGCATCCAGTGTCGCGTGCATCACGATCCACGAGAGCAGCTCGTCTCGCGGCAATTGCGGCACGCCCTGCCACACGTTCTTCGGCAGCAGGAGCGGGAGAACGTCGATTTCCGACGGAGCGAGCTCCTCGAGGACCGCCTTCTGCCCTCCGATCTCCACCTTCTTGACCTGCTCGTCCAGCCAGGCGTCGATGTCCCTCTTGCGGAACCGCCACTGCGCCCCGACCCGCACCGCGGGCAGGAGGCTCTTGTCGAGCATCCGGTAGATCGTCTTCTCCGAGACCATGAGGTACTCGGAGAGCTGCCTGATCGTGAGGATGTCGCCCGTCGGGGTGAGCGGACTCAAGCCTTTTTTCTCACCACCGATGGACAACACTGGACAACAAAGTACACCGATACCCTCTCTAGCGCAATCGCGATGGACCAGCCGTTCAGAGCGTCCGATGCCGGAACGGACGGGCGTCTTTCCCGCTGTACGTCGCCACGATCTGGCCGCTGCCCCTGAGCAGGTATTTGTACGTGACGAGCCCATCGAGGCCCACGGGGCCGCGGGCATGGATACGGCTCGTCGAGATTCCGACCTCCGCTCCGAAGCCGTAGCGGAAACCGTCGGCGAAGCGCGTGGAGGCGTTGTGGAAGACGCCCGCGGCGTCAACGTGACTCAGGAACGCCTCCGCCGCCGACTTGTCATCCGTGACGATCGTCTCCGTGTGGTGCGAGCCATAACGGTTCACGTGCTCCACGGCCTCGTCGAGCGACTCCACGAGCTTGACGGACAGGATCGGCCCGCCGTACTCGGTCCGCCAGTCTTCCTCCGTGGCGGGCGCGAGATCGAGTGCCGGCGCGAGCGCTCGAGTCTTCCCGCAGGCGCGGATCTCCACGCCTGCCTGAAGGAGCCGGGCGAGCAGCGGGATTGCAAAGCGCGCCGCCGCGTCGCGGTGGAGGAGAAGCGTCTCGGCCGCATTGCACGCCGCCGGGTACTGGAGCTTGCTGTCGAGGACGATCGCCATCGCCATCGCCTCGTCCGCCGCGCGATCCACATACACGTGGCAGACGCCCTCGGCGTGGCCGAGAACGGGGATGCGCGTCGCCGCCTTTACGTGCCTGACGAGGTCGTATCCGCCGCGCGGGATGACGAGGTCGATGTGCTCGTCGAGCGCGAGAAGCGCGTCCACCTCGGCCCGGCCCGCCAGGGAGGAGAGCACGCCTTCGGGGATCTCGGGGAAGGACGCGAGGGCTTTCACGAAGACGTCGAGAAGCGCCGCCGTGGAGCGTGCGGACTCGCGCCCGCCCTTGAGGATCGCCGCGTTGCCCGACTTGAGCGCCAGCGACCCGATCTGAGCAACCGCGTCGGGGCGCGACTCGAAGATGACGGCGAGAACGCCGAGGGGGCACGTCACTTTCTCGAGAACGAGGCCGTCGTCGAGGAGCGTGCGCGAGAGGACGACACCCGAAGGATCCGGCAGCGCCGCAACAGCGCGAACACCTTCGGCCATCGAGCGAATCTTGTCCGCGTCGAGCGAAAGACGTTCCAGGGCGGACCGGGGAAGGACACCTGCTTCGAAAAGGGGACCTGAGGCGGCGAGGTCGGCGGCGTTGGCTTCGAGGATGGCGCCTGCGGATTGCTCGAGGCCTTCGGCCACCTTTCTCAGAAAATCATCTTTCGTTCTCGTCGGGACGACGGCCAGCTTCCGCGCCGCCTGGCGCGCACGCAGGGCGATCTCGAGGACCGCGCTTTCTCTCATGTCCTGGTCCCGGCCCGCGGCACGAAGACGGTCCCGACGCGCTCGCCCGCGAAGACCCGGTCGAGGACTCCGGGCGTCCGGCCGTTCGCGATGATCGCGACGCCGCCCGAGCCCGTCGCGATCCTCGCCGCCTCCAGTTTCGAGGCCATGCCGCCGCGGCCGCGCCCGCTTCCGCCGTCGGCGTACCGCGCGATCTTTTCCGTGAACTCCCGGACGAGCGGAATGAGCGTGGCCGCGCGGTCGTGCGCCGGGTTGCCCGTGAAGAGGCCGTCCACGTCGGAGAGGATGACCAGGACGTCCGCCCTCACCTTGCTCATGACGAGCGCCGAGAGCCGGTCGTTGTCGCCGAAGAGACTGCGCGCGCCCTTGCCGTCGGGCGGCTCCAGCTCCAGCGTCGAGACCGTGTCGTTCTCGTTCAGGATCGGCACGGCATCCAGCTCGAAGAGCTTCTCGAGCGTCGCCGAGAGATTCTGAAAACGCGTCCGGTCGGTGAAGTCGTCTTCGGTGAGAAGGACCTGCGCGGTGAGGAGGCCCATCTTCTCGAAGCCCTCTTCATACACGGACATCAGCCGGCTCTGCCCGATCGCGGCGCAGGCCTGCTTGAGGGCGAGCGAGCCCGGCTTCTTTTCTAGACGCAGCCGTTGCGCCCCGAGTCCCACGGCGCCCGAGGAGACGATCAGAACACGCCGCCCCTGTTTCTTCAGGTTCGCGACGGACTCGATGAGCCCGTACAGGCACCCCAGCGCGACCGCGCCGTCGTCGCGCATGATCACGTTCGTCCCGGCCTTCACCACGATCCGCCTCGCCGCGGCCACGCGCTGCCGTATCCGCGCCTCGTCCATCCGGGGATTGTAGAGGCCGGGAGCGAGAGTGAGCCGCCAGCGAACTTTCTTGCCCAGCCTCCGTATATCCCGTCAAGAGGTCTCGTATGTCGAAGAAGCTCAAATGGATCCTGGCGTCCGCCGGCGTGCTCCTGCTCGCGGGAGGAGGCGTCCTCTTCGCCTCCCGCGGCAAAGACAAAGGCAAGGAACCCGAGCCCCCTCCGTTCCGGGTGGGAAAGGTGCAGGCGGAAGATCTCCAGGTGAGCGTTCGCGAGGTCGGCGTCGTCGAGCCCGAGACCAAGGTGGACGTGAAGTCCGTCGTATCGGGCCGCGTCGTTTCGCTCAAGGTTCGCGACGGCGCCATCGTGAAATCCGGAGACGTCCTTGCCGAAGTGGAGCCCGACGTCACGCAGGCTCAATCCCTTTCCGACGTGAGGGCCGGCGTCACGCAAGCCGAAGTCGCGCTGAAGGACGCCGAACGCCAGCTCGCGTCCCAGGAGCGCCTCTTCAAGGAGGGCCTCATCGGGAGCGAGACCCTCAAGGACTTCGTCACGAAGCGCGATCTCGCGGCCGAGAACGTCAAGGCCGCCCAGCAGCGCTACGAGATCGTCGAGCGCCACGGCATCCCGATCTCCGGCGATGCGTTGACGCAGCGCGCGCGCGTGACGAGCCCGATGTCCGGCGTCGTCATCACGAAGGGTGTCGAGCTGGGCGAGACCGTCACGTCCGGCGTGTCCTCGTTCAACGCGGGAACCGTCCTCTTCACGGTGGCCGACCTCAAGACACTCCTCATCCGGGTCAATCTGAACGAGGTCGACATCGCGAAGGTGAAAGTCGGACAGCCCGTGAGGATCACGCTCGACGCATATCCGCAGAGGGTCTTCACGGGGAAGGTGCGCTTCGTGGCCCCCGCCGCCAAGCTGCAGGACAAGATCAAGGTCTTCCCGGTCGAGGTCGCGCTCGACGAGCTCGGCGACTCGTACCGCACGGGCATGAGCGCGAACGTCGAGATCCTCGGCGAGAAACGCGAGAAGGCCGTCTCGATTCCGCTCGAGGCGCTACAGCGCGCCGACGGGAAGACCGTCGCCTACCGCCTCAAGAGCGATCTCAAGCCGAAGCTTCTCGTCGCGGCCAAGCAGGGGCTCAACGGGCGTGGCAAGTACGTGTGGCTCTCGGACCACTGGAAGGACTACTACGAGGCCGTCCCCGTCGCCGCCGGCATCGCGACGCTCGAGCGCGTCGAGATCCTGTCGGGCCTCAAGGGTGGCGAGCAGGTCGCGCTCGAGGACCCGACGAAGAAGAAGGTCGAGAAGGACGACGACAACTGACATGCGCCCGATCATCGAGACACACGGGTTGACGAAGGTTTTCGGGTCGAACGGCATGGCCGTACACGCGCTCTGCGGCATCGACCTCACCGTTTCGGCGGGCGAGTTCGTGGCCCTCGTGGGCCCCTCGGGCTCCGGCAAGTCGACGCTCATGGCGATCATCGGCTGCCTCGACTCTCCGACGAAAGGCTCGTATGCGATCGACGGCACGAACGTGGAAGGCCTGTCCGGCGCCGCGCTCGCGCGCATCCGCAACGAGAAGGTCGGGTTCGTCTTCCAGAGCTACAACCTTCTGCCGAGAGCCTCCATCGCGCGAAACGTCGAGCTGCCGCTGCTCTACGCGGGCGTCGGCCGCAAGGAGCGCCGGCGCCGCGCACTCGAGCTGCTCGAGCGCGTCGGGATCCCGGAGAAGGCGAACGTGCTGCCGGGCGTGTTGTCGGGCGGCCAGCGGCAGCGTGTCGCGATCGCGCGCGCCCTCGCGAACACGCCTGCGCTTCTCCTCGCCGACGAGCCGACGGGCGCGCTCGACTCGAAAACGGGCGAGGAAGTCCTCGCGCTGTTCAAGGAGCTGCACCGGCAGGGGAACTCCGTGATGCTCGTGACGCACGACCCGCACATCGCGTCCCTCGCGGAACGGCGGGTCGAGCTGCGCGACGGCCTGATCGTCTCCGACGTCACGGAGAAGCGGGCGGCGTGATCCTGAGCGGCGCCTTCCGCGAGCGCCTCTTCGGCGCCTGGGTCGAAATCCGCGAGAACCTCGGCCGCTCGACGCTTCAGACGCTCGGGGTCATCCTCGGCGTCGCGTCCGTGCTCGGCGGTTTCTCGATCTCCGACAGCCAGCGGAGGCGCTCGGACGAGCGCTGGATGAAGCTGGGCGGCATGGACCGCCTGAACGTCCAGCCCTCGGAGGCGATCCGCGATGGGCAGCCCACCGCACTCCAGGCCGCAAATCTCGGCCTCCGGAACGAGGACGCGAACGAAGGCGGCTCCCTCGACACGAAGGCAGTCTCCGGCGTCATGCAGCAGAAATTCGCCCGCGCGCGCGTGCGCTCGCCGTACGCCGACCAGGACCGGCAGCTGACCGGCATCGGCGGCGACTACATGGCACTCAATGGTTACGCCATCGACATGGGCCGGCAGTTTTCGTCCGAGGACTTCGAGAACGGTCGCCCGGTCGCGATCCTCGGCGCCGAAGCCGCCGCCACGTTCTTTCCCACGGGCGACGCCGTCGGTCAGACGATCCGGCTGGGAGACATCCCCGTCTCGGTGGTCGGCACGTTCGCCGAGAAGGTCTTCCGGTGGCGCGACGGACAAGGCAACCAGTTCGCGTGGCGGAACCGGATCGTGGCCGTTCCGTCGACGCTCGTCGCGCGCCGCATGCAGGGGGACAGGTGGCAGCGCGTCGACCGGGTCGCGTTCCGCATTCGGGACCTCGGCGCCATGAAGGCCTTCAGCGAAGGCCTCACGGCGATTCTGCGGGGGAACCATCGCCAGCAGGAGGACTTCCGCATCGACGACGTCGCCGCGCGAATGCGCAAACGGCAGAGCCAGGGCGACGTCTACAACATGGTCTTCATGCTGTCGGGCGTCCTGTCCCTCATCGGCGGCGGCATGGTGAACGTGAACATCCAGATGGC
>Ga0075521_10000276_pt1 | contig 14061 bp, 9 predicted proteins | sample NGEPerD_FD_74785 | JGI IMG/M metagenome (GOLD analysis project Ga0075521, IMG submission 74785) | Arctic peat soil microbial communities from the Barrow Environmental Observatory site, Barrow, Alaska, USA - NGEE PermafrostAB12-D | ecosystem: Environmental > Terrestrial > Soil > Wetlands > Peat ...
TTGGCAGTACGCTCATTTCCTCAAAGTCTATTACGGCTTTTTTATATGCATGGCATTGCTGACCATTGGTCACCACCAGGTATTTGACCGGAATGGCCAGGTTATAGTGGAGTGCCTGCCAGAGCACGGTTTTGTCCAGCGCTTTATTCATGGCCTTGCATTCAATCATCATCCAGGGTTTGGCTGCCTTGTTAAAAACCAGGATGTCAAAACGCTTGTTCATCTCGCCCAGCTTCATTTTCTTCTCTACGGCAATATAACTGGATGGATATTTTTTAACCTGGAGCAGGTATTGTGCAAAGTTCTGCCGAACCCATTCTTCTTCCGTAAGACGCACCCATTGTTTTCTTTGCTCATCAAAAATGAATTCCTTTCGGGATTCCTCTTCTTTGATCTTGAAAGCGTAATGAGGGTAATAGATTTTAATCATACCTCAACTATTTGCTAAATTACAGAATCTTGTTTGGCAAAATCTCTTAATGAGTTGAATCCAGTAATGAATTTATGAAAACTAAAGAAGAAATAGTAACAAATTGGCTTCCCCGGTATACTGGTGAGTTGCTGGAAAATTTCGGGAATTATATCCTCCTGACCAATTTTTCCAACTATGTGCATTTGTTTGCTGAAATGCATAAAGTGAAAGTAATCGGGGAAGACAAACCTATGCAATGTGCAACAGCCGGGGACATCAGCATCATCAATTTCGGAATGGGCAGCCCGACTGCTGCAACCATCATGGACCTGCTCAGTGCCATTTCTCCAAAAGCTGTTTTATTCCTGGGGAAATGCGGAGGTCTTAAAAAAAGAAATAAACTGGGCGACCTGGTATTGCCCATTGCTGCTATCCGGGGCGAGGGAACTTCCAACGATTACTTCCCTCCGGAAGTGCCGGCTCTTCCGGCTTTTGCATTGCAGAAAGCCATTTCAACCACCATCAGGGAAAACGGCGTAGACTACTGGACAGGTACAGTGTATACGACCAACAGACGGGTCTGGGAGCACGACGATTTGTTCAAAGAATACCTGAAAAAAATCAGGGCATATGCCATCGATATGGAAACAGCTACTATTTTTTCAGTTGGATTTTACAATAAAATTCCGACAGGGGCCCTGCTCCTGGTGAGTGATCAGCCGATGATTCCGGACGGTGTGAAAACGGCCGACAGTGATCAGCGCGTTACCGGCGATTTCGTGGGCACGCATTTGAGAATCGGCATCGATTCGCTCAAACAACTGATCAATGGCGGACTTACAGTAAGACATTTGCGGTTTTAATGAGTTCCTTGTATCCCCTTATTCAAATAAAAAACCTGACAGTTGATTTTCCTGGTACAGGGTCGGAAACTCCGGCACTGCAGGATTTTTCCATGGAACTCAACCGGGGCGAAATGCTGGCCGTGGTAGGTGAATCCGGATCGGGTAAGTCAGTCATGTCGCTATCGGTAATGCATTTGCTGAGTCCGGCCGCCCGGATAAAACAGGGTTCCATTTTATTTTCCCCCGACGGAACCCAATCGATCGACCTGCGAAGCCTGACAGAAAAACAATTCCGGACTTACCGGGGCAATCAGATGGCGATGATTTTTCAGGAACCCATGACCTCCCTGAATCCTGTGATGACTTGTGGTGCCCAATGCTGTGAACCCCTGATACTGCATAAAAAGTTAACACGACGACAGGCCAGGTTGGAGACTTTGATTTTGTTCGAGAAAGTCCATTTGCCGGAACCCTCAAATATTTTCGGAAGATATCCTCATCAACTGAGCGGTGGACAAAAACAAAGGGTCATGATTGCTATGGCCATCAGTTGTCGTCCATCCCTGCTGATCTGTGACGAACCTACGACCGCATTGGATGTCCGGGTTCAGAAAACCATTCTGGATTTACTGAAAGAATTGCGGAGAACGGAAAATATCGGTATGATATTTATTACCCACGACCTGGGATTGGTCGCTGATATGGCAGACCGCGTGCTGGTCATGTTAAAGGGCCAGGTGGTGGAATCGGGACCTGCGAAAACTTTGTTCACCCATCCCCAATATCCTTATACCAGGGGATTGCTGATGTGCCGTCCCGCTCTGCACAAGAAAGGAGAAAGACTTCCCGTAGTTTCAGACTTTCTTATACCTGGGAGCGAAGGCAAAAAAACCCATTTCGAACCGTTGACCAGGGGCAATCTGTTGTCTGCAGATGAAAATCTTCCAACAATTCGTGGAGAAATATCACCCGTTGTAGAAAAAGAGATATTGATTAAAGTGAGGGGGATACAGGTTAGCTACGCATCTGGTTATAACTGGTTCGGGCGATCGCGACCAGGCACAGACGTGATCAGGGACATCGATTTTGATGTGTATCGGGGAGAAACCCTCGGCATCGTGGGTGAATCCGGGTCCGGCAAAACCACTCTGGGAAGAACCCTGCTGGGATTGAACAAACCGTCAAAGGGTCGTATTGAATATAACGGAATAGAATTGCTGTCTCTTCCTAAGCGCGAACTACTTGCCTTCAGGTCTAATATTCAGATGGTATTTCAGGATCCTTACTCTTCGCTGAATCCAAGACTTATGATCGGAGCGGCTATTGCCGAGCCGGTTAAAGTACACAGTCGTGATGGCAAAGCGGAAAGAAACGAACGGGTACACAACATGATGTATAAGGTAGACCTGCAACCGGAACATTTCAACCGTTATCCGCACGCATTTTCGGGCGGACAAAGACAAAGAATCGTGATAGCCAGGGCCCTGATTTTGAAACCCGGATTCGTTGTTTTTGATGAATCCGTCTCCGCCCTGGACGTCAGTGTTCAGGCCCAGGTCCTGAATCTGATCAATGACCTGAAAAAAAATATGGGATTTACGGCAGTTTTTATTTCGCATGATTTGTCTGTAATCCAATATCTCTGCGACAGGGTTCTGGTGATGGAAAAAGGGCGCATTGTGGAAGCGGGTGATGCGGATACCATTTATAAAACCCCTCAAAACAGTTATACGCGCTCGCTGATAGAGGCGATTCCGGGTAATCCCAGGGTTCTAATACCTTGAAATCGTGGATATTCTCCCCTATAAAGGGAAATTTATACCCATTATTGTAAATTGATTATTCTTTAGTACCTTCGCACGCTTGTAAAATCATGCCGTAACATGACCGAATCGGGTGCCGTAAGACCTGGTTTGAGAGACCAGCCATAACTTGCTTCATTCGTCTCATGTACCGGGAACTATTTAAAATTTCTTACTGAATGAAGCTTTCCCAGTTCAAATTCGATCTCCCCCTGAATCTGATCGCCCAGCATCCCGCCAAAAGAAGAGAGGACAGCCGAATGATGGTTGTTCACCGCAAAACCGGTCAAATTGAAAACAAACATTTCCGGGATGTCATGGAGTATTTTAACGATAAAGATGTTTTTGTCGTAAACAATACCAAGGTTTTCCCGGCCAGGATGTATGGCCGTAAAGAAAAAACCGGTGCGAAGATTGAAGTCTTCCTGCTTCGCGAACTCAATAAACCCAACAGACTCTGGGATGTGATCGTGGATCCCGCCAGGAAAATCAGGGTTGGTAATAAATTGTATTTCGGAGACAATGACGAGCTGGTAGCTGAAGTGATAGACAATACCACCAGCCGGGGTCGTACCATTCGTTTTTTGTGGGATGGGACAGATGATGAATTTCGCCAGGTGCTTGAAATCCTGGGTGAAACACCGCTTCCGAAATATATCAAACGGAAACCCGACGAAGAGGATAAGGAAAGATACCAGACAGTTTATGCAAAACACGAAGGGGCTGTGGCAGCTCCGACTGCCGGCTTACATTTTAGCAAGGAACTTATTAAAAGACTGGAAATAAAAGGCATTCGCTTTGCAGAAGCCACGCTGCATACCGGCCTGGGTACATTTCGTCCGATCGAAGTTGAAGACCTCAGTAAGCACAAAATGGACGCTGAATATTATCGTGTAGACGACGAAGCCTGTAAAATTGTAAATAAGGCAAGATTGGGCGGCCATCGTATTTGTTCGGTTGGTACTACTACGATGCGCGCGCTGGAATCTTCCTTTACAGCTGAAAAACTCCTGAAACCTTCAGAGGGATGGACAAACACCTTTATACATCCGCCATACCAGTTTAATATTGCCGATGCGCTCATTACGAACTTTCATCTTCCCAAGACCAGTCTCCTGATCATGGTGTGTGCATTTGCGGGTTACGATCTGACTATGGAAGCGTACAAGAGGGCGATCAAGGATAAATACAGGTTCTTCAGTTATGGCGATGCCATGCTGCTCGTTTGAGTATTCAGAATACATTCAGCCGGGAACTTCCTTTTTGAATAATTTCTTTGTAATTTCAGATAGAAGGAATAATAAAAGGAATGAAATTTGATTTTCCCAAAAAGATCAGAAGTGGATACCTGGCTGCATTCATCCTGATGCTTCTTTGTTATTTTCTTTCCCTCTCCTCATTCATTCAGCTCAGAAAAGAAAATAAATGGGTCGGTCATACCCGGGAAGTGATCAACGAGCTGGGTGCGCTGAACGCTAACCTGAAGGATGCTGAAATCAACTGGCATGAATATTTGCTCAGTAAACAGGCTGCTTACCTGAATGCATACCGCGAAAGCCGCGAGCTGGTCGATTCAGTATATATGGTGCTGTCCAAATCAATCAGCGATAACCCGCCTGAAAAAGACAGACTGGAATCCATGCATCAAATCATTGAAAGGAAATATCATGTACTCGATGAGGAGATGGGCATCCTGGAACGTAACCGTTTACAGGTAAGTGATTCACTCCTGGGTCTGGATCAGCGGAATAAATCCATGATTGATTCCATTGGCCTGGTTTCAGATTCAATCAAGCTGAGCGAAAACAAACTGCTTGTTTTGAGAACGCAAAAAGTAATGTTCTACAGTAAAATTGTGTTCTGGATTATTATTGGAGCGGGCCTGATTTCTATCCTGCTCATTATGTATTCCCTGATAACATTCAATATTGAAAGCCAGGCCAAAAGAAAAGCCACCATCCAGGCAGAGTCCTATCACGATCAACTGGAAAAAAGAGTTACCGAACTCGCTTCGGCAAACAGGGAGCTGATGGAACTCCGGAGTCTGGAAAGATTTACCAGCACGGGGCGTGTTGCCCGCGTTATTGCGCACGAAATCCGGAATCCCCTCACCAATATTGACCTATCAGCAAGTCATCTTGAAAATGACCGTTTGGGCGGAGAGGATAAAAAAACTTTTCTGGATATTATTGCCAGGAATTCCCGGAGGATTAATGAGCTGATTAACGAATTGCTTTCTGCGACCAAATTTACGGATCTTCAGTATGAAGAAATCCGGGTTGATTCATTGCTGGACGAATCCCTTCAGGAAGCATTCGACCGTGCGCAATTAAACCAGGTGAGCATAGAAAAAAATTATTCTGCTGAACATATCTGGCTGAATGTAGACAGGACGCGGATGAAAATTGCCCTGCTGAATATCATTGTCAATGCGATGGAAGCCATTACGGGTGAACAGGGCTGTCTGTATCTGGATACATCTGCAGTTAACAATCATTGCCTGATCACGATCAGGGATAACGGAAAAGGAATGGACGGGGAAACCCTTGCAAAGGTTTTCGACCCTTATTTTACCTCAAAATCAAATGGGAATGGTCTGGGAATGACCAACACGCAGAATATCATTTTGAATCATAAGGGCAAGATCGAAGTATTCAGTGAAGCAGGTAAGGGGACATCCTTCATCATTTCGCTGGATATTCTAAGGAAAGAAAACCGCGCGTCCGTTTAGGGAAATCTGATTGCGGGTCAGTTGAGCTGGACCGGATCTTCCATCCATTTTACTTTTTCGCGAAAGGGTTCCGTATCAGTAAATATCGCCTGAAGCTGTTCCATCCAGCAGGCCAGTTCCTGCATCAGCGGATCCTCGGTTGGTGCAGGCTTTTTGGATGATTCTTTTTCTTTAATCTTATTCCAGACGCCTATGCCATTCCTGAATTCCTTTTCATACAACATGATCACCCGCGTCAGAATTTCTGAAGAAATGGGCATGTATCTTTCCATCTCATCATTCTTCCATGAAAGAATGCCATTGATCACTTTGAATTTATACCTTCCTTTACCGCGCATATTCCGTTTTTGAATAAAACCTACTACGGAATTACATAGGATTTTCAGAAATGAAGGTAAGCGTTTGTTTGATAAAGAACTGTTATTTATGCACCAGAAATTTTTCCAAAATTGGGAAGGGTTGAACTTTTTATACGTTAAGCGTTAAGCGTTAAGCGTTCAGCGTAACAGGAAAATCACTACGCTCACGAAAGCCAACTTTTCGACACTCAGTCACTTCCATGGAATAAACTCCGAATTCATCCACTACTTTTCCTTTCATCGCATAAAATCCTTTTCCGGTCAGTGCGTGGTAACGATTGATTCCGGGAAAGAAGACGGTATCCAGCCATTCACCTTCTGAATCCAGAAAAGTATGAAAATGCATGGTTTCATTGGTGATGGTATTTACCGTTTTGGAGGTAACCAGATAACCCAGAACAGATACCATCCTGCCGGAATGGTTGGAGAGCTCACGGGCTGGCATGAAATTTTGGTGGTCTTCTTTAGCAAGTTCAAAAACATTACATAAGGGGAAACCAAGTAACTCAATTTCATCCAACGCATCGTCCAGCGGATGCTGTTTAAGTTCGGGCAGGTGAAACGATTGCGGGTTTTCATGGAAGAGAAAACCGGTTCTTTCCGGGGCAGATTTTCTCCTGTGCAAAAAATTTGCTTCCCACAACATTTCCTTTTTTGATTTTCCGGTAAATCGGAACGCTCCGATGCGGATCAGAATATTGAGTTGTTCAATGCCCGGACTCAGTCGTTCCAAAAAATCAGACAGGCGTAGAAAAGGTCCATGCTGTTTTCTATTTTCCAGCAGATTGGTCACAAATTGTTCTTCCAGACCCTGTACGTGTACAAAACCTATAAAAACCGAATTCCCTGAAACCGATGTACAGTAATCGCTGTGGTTCAGGCAGGGAGCCTGAATGGAAGCACCTGTTTTTTTTAATTCGTGAAAATATAGTTCGCGGGAATAGAAACCGCCGAAATTATTGATCACGGCCACCATAAATTCCACCGGGAAATATGTTTTCAAATATAAACTCTGGTAACTTTCTACAGCAAAACTGGCAGAATGTGCCTTGCTGAATGAATAACCGCCAAAACTTTCTATCTGCCGCCAGATTTCTGCCGTGGTTGCTGGCGGATAATTCCTTTCTTTACAGTTCTGGAAAAACTTGGCCTTAATTTCTTCGAATTGTTTTTTGCCCCGGTACTTGCCGCTCATTGCTCTGCGCAGTACATCTGCCTGATCCAAATCGAGCCCGCCGAAGTGGTGAGCGACTTTGATCACGTCTTCCTGATAGACCATCACGCCATAGGTTTCTTCGAGTAGTAATTTCATTTTTGGATGGAGATAATCAAAATCATCCGGATGATGAAAGCGGTAAATATATTGTTTCATCATCCCACTCTGGGCCACGCCGGGCCGGATGATCGAGCTCGCAGCAACCAGGGTAAGGTAGTCGTCACATTCAAGTTTTTTAAGCAGCTGACGCATACCCGGGCTTTCAATATAGAAACACCCGACCGTATCGGCCCTCCGGATCCGTTCAGCCAAACGGGGATCCTTTTTAAATGATTCTATATCGTGAATATTTATGGAGACCTGCTGATTTTTTTTAACGATATCCATGGTTTCCCGGATATGTCCCAGACCGCGCTGGCTCAGCACATCCAGTTTAAATAAACCTATTTTCTCCGCCAGGAACATATCGATCTGTGAGGTGTTGAAATTTTTCGGTGGAAGTTCTGTGGCGGTATATTGGCAAATCGGCAGGTCACTGATCAGGATGCCACCGGCATGGATGCTCAGGTGATTGGGAAAATTACGCAGCAGGTTGCCATAATAACCGATCTGGCGCTGGATCCTGTCGTCATTCAGATTACCTGAGTCCAGTTGGTCTATTTCTTCCTTTGGCAATCCAAATACTTTGCCCAGTTCGCGAAGAATGGCCTTACTCTGAAAAGTGGTATAGGACCCGAGCAGGCATACATGTTCCCGTCCGTATCGTTTAAAAATATAGTCTATGATCTCGTCGCGGTCTTTCCAGGAAAAATCGAGATCAAAATCGGGCGGTGAGGAACGTGAAGGATTCAGAAACCTTTCGAAATACAGGTCGAGTTCAATCGGATCCACATCGGTGATCTGTAAACAATACGCGACGATGGAATTGGCACCGCTGCCCCGGCCAACAAAGAAGAAACCGCGGTTCTGTGCATACCGGATCAGATCCCAGGTGATCAGAAAATAAGCATTGAAACCCATCTGATCAATGATAGCCAGTTCTTTCTCCACGCGTTCTATTGCCGTATTGTTTTTCAAACCATACCGCTGCTTCATTCCCTCCGATGCCAGTTTTCGGAGTAAGAGCCGGTCATTTTCTTTTGAATCCGAAAATATCTTTTTTGTTTTATCGGAATGAAATTCCATATCGATGGAGCAGTTCTCCATCAGGTTGAGGGTATTGGTAACGATGGTGGGGTATTGATGAAATGCTTCCAATAACTGATCCGGAGCGTGGAAGGTTTCATTTTTGCCGGCAAGATCGGCAGGGTTCTGTTTACTGAGAATGGTATTCTTATCAATCGCTCGTAAAAGCCGGTGCAGATTATAGTATGTCGAATCCTGAAAACTGACCGGGTGGAGCATCACATATTTATGGGCATGTATCTGCACACTCAGTCCGAACAATTTATTGATATCCGAAATTTTAACGCCGATCAGTTCGTTCGCCTGCAATTCATTTACTGCCATGGACCCGAACGGATAGATACAATACACATCTGACAGGTCCGGTCTTTTCGGGAAAGTTTTTTTTTCATGTACATATGCAGAGATAAAACGGTTGATTTGTTCAAAACCCCGGTTATTCCTGGCCAGCAGAATATAACAGCAGGTATTTCCATTCCTGATTTCCGTACCTGCCACGGGTTTGATCTGATGCTGTTTGCAGAAATCAACAAAATCCCAGGCGTCGCAGGTATTGTTGATATTGGTAAGCGCGAGTTGGGTTATGCCCAGTTCAGCAGCCTGTTTGACCAGTTCTTCAGTTCCATAGGTTCCATAACGGAAGCTAAAATACGTTTTGCAATTCAGATACATGCGGCACGGAATAAAAGTTTTTCGCCAAATTGTTTTTTGACACTGTCGATGGCCCGGTAGAGGCCGATGATTTCCTGGCTGTCTTCGAAAATGTTGATCTGATAACTTCCTTCAACCAGGTTCGTAAATCGTACGCCGATCAGTCGCACCAGCTGACGCCTCTCGTAGAGTTTGTCAAAGATTTCCCTGACTTTCTGCAGCAACACGTGATCATTCGCAGTATAGGGGATTGTTGTTTGCATGGTGAGGGTTTGAAAATCGCTGTATCGGATTTTTACAGTCACACATCCGGTCAGTTTATTATTGCAACGGAGTTCGAAGGCAATCTTCTCTGTCATCCTAACCAATTCCTTTCGCAGGAATTGCATATCGATGGTGTCGGTTTCAAAAGTATTTTCTGTTCCGATGCTTTTTTGTTCGTGATAAGGGACAATGGGTGTTTCGTCGATCCCATTTGCCTTTTTCCAGAGTTCGATTCCGTTTTTCCCCAGCAGATTGATCATCATCTCCACGGGGATCTGGCTCAATATCGAAATCGTTTCCACCCCCATACGGCGCAACAGGGTTGCTGTTTTGTTTCCAACCATCGGCATCTTCTCAATGGGCAAAGGAGCCAGGAAAGTTTTTTCAAATCCGGGCCTCACTTCAAGCTGGCCATTGGGCTTGCATTCATTGGTAGCCACCTTACTGATGAGTTTATTGGTGGCGAGGGCATGAGAAATGCTAAGACCGCTTTCTTTAATGATTTTTTTTCTGAGATGTTGTATATAACGCGTGGTTCCGAAAAATTTGTCCATACCGGTCATGTCCACATAAAATTCATCGATGCTTGATTTCTCGAAAACAGGTACTTCACTGCGAATGATTTCGGTAACCAGGTTTGAAAACCGGGAATAACTATCCATATCCCCCCGGATGATAATCAGTTCGGGACAAAGCCTTTTGGCCAGTCTGGTCGGCATGGCCGAATGCACACCGAATTTCCTGGCTTCATAACTGCAGGACGCGATCACGCCCCGGTCGCTATGGCCTCCAACGGCAATGGGTTTGCCCCTTAAACGCGCATTACCGAGGTATTCGACGTTTACGAAAAAAGCGTCCAGATCAAAATGTACAATGGAGCGTGTATCGGCTGGTGTGAGCATACTAGTCTTATTAGTACAATAATACTAATTATTTTAGTAACGGACAAAACTAGTATGGGAGTATAGGAGTATGGGAGTATGGGAGTGTGGGACAAATACCGTCAACTGTCATCCGTCAACCGTCGTCCTTCATCCTACTCCGCCAGCAACGCGTTCACGATTTCATTAAATTCCTTTTTAAACATATCATAGTGCGCGCCCGTACCCGGACCATTAAAGCCGGTATGGATTTTACGAACCATTCCTTTTTTATCGATAAAAATGGTTGTCGGGAATCCCACGATTTCCCGAATTTCCGGAAGGGTTTTCTCCGTCCGCAGGGAATCCTCGGTCATCACACCCGTAGCCAGAATGGGATAGGTTACGTGAAACCTGGTGACAAAGGGTTGCAGTAATCGTTTCGTATCGGCAAAAGATGTGGTCCTTTCGTAGGCCAGCCCGACGATTTCCACACCCCTGGATTTATTCTGAAGATACCAGGGACTCAGGAAACGGGTTTCATCCATACAATTGGGACACCATGAACCCAGGATCTGTACTATGACGACTTTATTTTTAAAAACCGGATCGCTTAAGCTGACTGGTTTCCCGTTCAGATCCGGAAAGGTAAAATGGAGACGGGCAACAGACGAATCTTTTAATCCTGTAACACTGAATTCGTCAGGTAGTTTTGCGCCTGCATCTTTTTCAGCCACCCAGGTTTCGACTGACGTGGCGCCGGAATAATAAAACCCCCGCATCCTGGCGGTATCCAGAATCCTGCTTACGAATGAATAAGCATGCCCTCCATCGAATGTGGAGAGCCTAAGTGTATCCCCGTCCACCACGCCGTCGAGAAACCGGTAATCGCCAGTGCTGGTTAAAAAAGTTCCGCTCACCTGGTCACCCATCTGTCTGAATTCACCTATCGCTTCTGTGGAATCGTTATCGCCACGAAAATGAGCAGACCACCTGCCCGACACATCGAAAGCAGACGCTTTGGGATTTGGAAACCGGGTCACCTGGTTAAAAATTGCGCGAAACGGAACAATGGTCTTCCCGGCTCCTGAAATTTTAATCCAGTTACCTTCCAGGGTTTTTTCATCAACGATACGCAGCGAAAAATGGGAATCAAAAAAGGGCATATCGATAAAAAGGGAATCTCCAACTTGCCGGATATCATCCACCAATAGCCGCTCGGTACCATTGATTACATGGATGACGATCTTTCCGTACACCTCCCTGGTCTGAAAAATAAAAACAATGGAGTGTCCATCCGAACGAAGTATTTCTCCCCGCCAGAGTCCCACGGATATTTTAATGTTGCCCACCCCCGGGCTTTCGGGATTTGCCTTTGCGGCAGAACTTAGAAAAAGATTTATCAGGAAAAACAAAAAAGACACTGACCTCTTGAATGGATGGGGCATAAGTGAAAATAGGGGCAAAGTTAGGGCCAATTGATGGATGATTTATTGCCGGGCTTTCTTAACTTTATTCGAATGGGGAAAAACGTGTCCGCTTTTATTTTCTTTTATCTGCTCGCCACATGTTTATTTTTTTCTGTGCAGGCGCAAACCGTGATCCCTTTATATGCCGGAGAGATTCCCAACGCGAGGCTAACGCCAGACAAAGAAAATTCAAGGTATGAACGGGACAGTGTTCTGATTGTCAGTAAGGTTTCCCGCCCTTCACTGACCCTGTTTTTTCCGCTTAAAGGAAAAGCAACGGGCGCAGCAGTTATCATATGTCCTGGTGGTGGTTATACCAATCTGGCCATGGGCTACGAGGGAACGGATGTCGCATTACGGTTTAACCAATCCGGCATAACTGCATTCGTGTTGAAATACCGGATTCCGGACACCACCACCATGATCCAAAAAGAAGTCGGTCCTTTACAGGATGCGCAGCGTGCGATACAACTGGTGCGGTCCCGGGCGCAGGAATGGGGTATAAACCCTTCAAAGATCGGCATCATGGGGTTTTCCGCAGGAGGTCACCTGGCCGCAACAGCAGGCACGCATTTTCAAAAAGATTATATTCCCAATCCTGAAAACATTTCCCTTCGTCCCGATTTTCTGATCCTGATTTATCCGGTTATTAGTTTTAGAAAACCGATTGCACATATGGGATCCGCCAATAATCTGATCGGCCCGGATCCTTCGCCGGAAAACATAAAAGTATTTTCTAACGAAGAGCAGGTTACTGATCAGACACCTCCCGCCTTCCTGGTTCACGCAAAAGATGATGACGCAGTCCCCTATGAAAACAGCGAATGGTTTGCCGAGGCCTGTAAACTGCATCATGTTCCCGTGGAAGTATACTATTACGCAAAGGGAGGTCATGGATTTGGCATGACGAATAAGACCAGCGACCAGTCATGGATGGAACTTTGTATCGGCTGGCTCGGGAAAGAACATTTTTTGCGAAAATAATCAGGGTATCGCCGTGCAACATTTTTCCAGGCACCAGAGTCTATCTGTTTATACATTCCTGTGTTCAAAAAATAATAAATAAACCCGGCTATGTTAAAGAACTTCTTCAAGATTGCTTTCCGGAATCTCTGGAAAAATAAAGGGTTCAGCATCATCAATATCACCGGCCTCGCCATCGGTATGGCCAGCGCGATGCTGCTCCTGCTCTGGATTTATGATGAAGTGAGTTATGACCGATTCCATGTGAACAGAGACCGCATCTATGAAGCCTGGAATCGGGCAGAGTTCAGCGGGGAACTCCACAGTTGGAATACCACACCCAAAGTGCTGGCCCGTACGATGGAACACGATTTTCCTGAAGTGCAGGTAGCCGTCCGGGTGAACTGGCCTTCAAACTATCTATTTACCGTTGGTGAAAAACGGATCATGGTTGAAGGAGATATAGTAGACACCGCATTTCTGGAGATGTTCAGCTTTCCCTTGCTCAAGGGCAATCCGCATACTGCCCTGAATGATCTGCATTCTATTGTGATCACGGAAAAATTGTCAAAGAAATTATTCGGCAATGAAGATCCGATGGGCAAACTCATCCAAATAGACAATAAAGAATCTTTCCGGGTAACTGGTCTCGCTAAAGACCCTCCCGGAAACACGCGCTTCCAGTTTGAATACCTCCTGCCCTGGGCTTACCTGCATAAGCTCGGAGGTGATGATATCTACTGGGGGAATAATTCGACAAGGACCTATGTGATGCTGAAGCCCAACGCCAGCCTCGCCGCGGTTCAACAGAAAATGAAAACCCTGAAAGGGAAATACGATAAGGAAGAAACCAAATGGCAAATGTTTTTATATCCGATGAGCCGCTGGCGTCTTTATTCTGATTTTAAAGGTGCCGTGGAAGACGGCGGACGGATCGAATTCGTAAAACTCTCCGCCATCATCGCCGCATTCATTCTGTTGATTGCCTGTATCAATTTCATGAACCTGAATACAGCCCGGAGCGAGAAAAGGGCTAAGGAAGTGGGTATCCGCAAAGTGGTGGGAGCACGAAAAGGCGGGCTGATCAGCCAGTTCCTGGGTGAATCTGTGTTATTGAGTTTTTTTGCCGCGCTGGTGGCCATCGGACTGGTTTTGCTTAGTCTTTCAGCATTCAATCAGGTGACGGATAAAAATATGTTTGTTCCCTTCGGCAGTTTCAGATTTTGGCTCTTGGTTATTGCGTTTATTCTTTTTACCGGTTTACTGGCGGGCAGCTACCCGGCTTTTTTTCTATCATCCTTCCA
>Ga0075521_10000277_pt1 | contig 14055 bp, 10 predicted proteins | sample NGEPerD_FD_74785 | JGI IMG/M metagenome (GOLD analysis project Ga0075521, IMG submission 74785) | Arctic peat soil microbial communities from the Barrow Environmental Observatory site, Barrow, Alaska, USA - NGEE PermafrostAB12-D | ecosystem: Environmental > Terrestrial > Soil > Wetlands > Peat ...
TAATGCGTAGGTGCGGTATTACGCTGCCGTGAGTCGCACGCCACTGAGAAAAGGGGAATGATCTTAAAATAGGAGCGGGGCCCTCCCACCTACGGCACTTGGTGCATACAAAGGAAGCGGAATCGCTGCTAGTTAGGTATTGCCCTCATGCGTCTCCGTTTGGCTATCCCGATCTGTGTGCTCGTGGTGACGCTATCGTTACTTGCTTGGCTTCCTACTAAGCGCGGGCACAGCGTCACATCTTCGGTCTCAATCGTTCCCGCCATCTCGGGTTCGTCAAGAGCAGTTGAGGAAACTTCTACTTCTGCCGACCGCGGTCCGACAAAAGTGCATGCGCACAATCTGATGCTGCGAAAGGGGCCTGACTTCCGGGTCTACGTTCGCTGGCTTCGTGGGCAGATGGTGCGGACTCGTCGCGACGATGCCCCTTCCTTCGACGATCCCGAATCGTTCAACCTGGTTATCACGAACGGCGTTCTGCGTGCGAATATCGGAGACATCACCCACTTCCTCAACTCGAGCGGAGTTCCGAATTCTCCGCTAAGAAACGTTACTCTCTCCGGCGACGGAGATCGGATCAATCTCCATGGGACGCTGCACAAGATCATTCCTTTGCCGATCGAATTGGTGGGCACAATTTCGGTTGCGTCGAACAACCAGATTCAGGTGCACGTTACCAATCTCAATGTGCTGAAGATTCCGATGAAAGGCCTGCTGGGCGGCTTTCACGTCGAACTCTCCGACCTCTTCCATCCTCATCTCCCTGCTCAAACGGTGGCTGATCGGAACCCACCAGGGAGCGGTCAGCCACAAGCACCTCGATCACTATCTGGATGAGTTCACGTTTCGGTTTAATCGTCGGCGCTCAAAAAGTCGAGGCAAGCTCTTCTTTCGTCTCGCGCAGCAAGCAGTGGCTGTCGATCCCGTCACCTATGACCGGATCGTCCACCCGACCCCCGGGAAAGCTAAAGGCAAACCACAATCTGTAGGGGCTACCTGAGTCAAGGGGATACCCATCTCAACTTGTTAAAGGTGATCTAGAATTGCATTCGATGCGCTGTTGCAAACTACAACCTAGGGGTTTGCAACTAATGAGGATGAGTCTGCCCTGATGACACTTGGCTGGAGACGCAATTCCCATTATGGAACCGACGAGTCATGAATTAGGTCATGAGAGGTCGTGCAAGGTGATCCTCGTAAGCTTCCTTCAATTCGCTTCCCAGCTAACAGCGCTTGAACTCAGATGGTAGGAATAGCCAACACTGTAAGCCCCCGCTTGCGGGCTTCGGCGCCAAACTGGTCCGTGTAATCATCTTTCCCTCGGCAGACGCCATCCCACACCAGCACAGCGCTGACCGATTCACCGCGCAGTTGTCCCCAGGCAATCCCTTCATCAAGGATTGCCCTATTAGTAGCAGAGTAGGGATCGTCATCTCCTGTTGCGTCCAAGACGACCAGATCTCCCTTGGTTTCGACCTCGTCGAGGATCGTATCGTACAGTTTTCCCCACTCGCCGGGGCGATCGACGACCGAGGTTTCGCGAAACTTAATGCGATCGAACGGCAGCACGATCCTGCGGCGGAGGGCAAGGTTCCCTGCTTCTGTCAGGCCGACAAGATCTGCGCCGCATGCGGCTGAGCTCACCAGCGCGGTCGCGCCTTGTTGCACCAGCAAGGCATGCACGGCAGCACTGACGTACTCGACGTTTTGCAGGGGAAATCTTGATCGGCTGGCATCCGTCGCATCGATTCTTCGTCCTGCGAGAGCTATGATCATGTCCGGGTTTCCACCTTCGTCTAGTCTCGCACAAGAAGACGACCAGTAGTTCGATGAGCGGTCGTCTAAGAGGCCCTGGACAGCGAACAACATACAGCCCTGCGGCCTTGCGAAGATCGAAACGGCGCGCAGCCAGAGGCTGCATGCAGACTGGAACACTCCCAGGCCGAACAGTATCGACCTCACTGCGCGGCGACAGGTCGAGCCTGCAAGTTTCTATGCTGTCCCATGGAACTCGCCTAGCGCTTCTTGCTGCCTGTTGGCTATGCGAAAGACTCGCCAACGTCCTGCGCGAAATAGACTCAATAGAAAAATCCGACATAGAAGTTAGGGACGCACACCGCCGCTGGAGGATAATGTTGTCGCTATGAAGCACCCGGAAATATCGCGGCGCGACTTTCTGCGACGGGCGGCAGTGTTGAGCGCCGGTCTGGCGCTTCCGGGCGGCGGCCTTTGGGCAGCGGACGAAGTGCAGGCGAGTGGTGCCCACCTGAAGACGTATGCCTATGCCGACGTCACCCTCAACAGCAGTTTGCATCAGACGCAGTTTGACAATACTCAAGCGGTCCTGATGGCGCTGAACGAAGACAGCTTGATGAAGCCCTTCCGCGAGATGTCGGGGATGCCTGCCCCTGGCGAGGAATTGGGCGGCTGGTACATGTACAAGCCCGACTACGACTACCGCAAAGACAGCGCGGGGCTGTGTCCAGGAGGGACGTTTGGACAGTGGTTGTCGGCGCTGGCAAGGGGCTACGCGATTTCAGGGGACCCCGCGACTCGCGAAAAGGTTTTGCATCTGAATCGCGCATTTGCGAAGTCATTCGCGAGCGGGTTCTTCGAGAAGAACCGCTTCCCTGCTTACTGCTACGACAAGTTGGTCTGCGGGTTGATCGACTCGCACCAATTCGCCGGAGACCGCAAGGCTTTCGAGATCCTGCAACAGACGACTGACGTCGCGCTGTCGTACTTGCCAGAGAAGGCCGTGGATCGCGAGCAAAGCTGGCGAACCGGCAAGGACATCTCCTACAACTGGGACGAGTCGTACACGCTGCCGGAGAATCTGTTTCTTGCTTACCAGCGGGGTGCGGGCCAGCGGTACCGCAATCTGGCCGTCCGCTACCTGGACGATGCGACGTACTTCAATCCGCTGGCCGCGGGCGAAAATGTGCTCCCGGGCAAACACGCCTATAGCTACGTGAATGCCCTCAACTCGGCAATGCAGGCCTACCTGACGCTGGGCAGCGAGAAGCATCTGCGGGCGGCTCACAATGCCTTTGAGATGCTGGTGACGACGCAGAGTTTCGCCACCGGCGGCTGGGGTCCGGATGAGATGCTGCGCAAGCCGGGCAGCGGGGTGCTGGGCGACTGCCTGAGCGACAGCCATAAGAGCTTCGAGACGCCGTGCGGCGCCTACGCGCATTTCAAGCTGACGCGATCGCTGTTGTGCGTTACGCGCGATACTCAATACGGCGACAGCATGGAGCGGGTGATGTATAACACGGTGCTCGGCGCCAAGCCGCTGCAGGCCGATGGAACGTCCTTTTATTACTCTGATTATAACTTCGCAGGTCAAAAGGGATATTCGAACCATCGCTGGCCGTGCTGCTCGGGCACCCTTCCGCAGGTGGCCGCGGACTATGGCATTAGCACATACTTTCACGACGCACAGGACCTGTACATAAACCTGTACATTCCGTCCAGCGTGCGGTGGATGCGCGCCGGGTCGCCGATCGAGATCTCCCAGACTGGCAACTATCCCTTTGACAGCGCGGTGCAATTCGAAGTGAAGAAGGCCCGGAACGAGCAGTTCGCGCTGCATCTGAGAATTCCGATGTGGACAAGTGGAGCGACGGTAGCGGTGAACGGCAAGCGGCAAGCCATCGAACTGAGGCCGGGGAACTTTGCGGCGCTACGCCGGCCGTGGAAAACCGGCGACCACGTCGAAATTGATCTGCCGATGACGACTCGGTTGGAACCTATCGATGCGCAACATCCGGAGACGGTCGCGCTCATGAATGGTCCACTGGTGCTATTCGCTATTACGAGTGCGGCGCCTGCAGTGACGCGAAAACAGTTGTTAGCTGCCAAACGCGCTGGAGCGCAGCGCTGGCAGGTCGAAACGGCGGGAGCTTCCATGACTATGCTGCCATTCACAGAGATTGGCGATGAGCGATATTCAACCTACCTGCAAGTCAGCTAAAGATGCGGCAGTGTGTGCAGTCATTCGTGGCACTCAGGTCTGACTTGACGCGAATGTCCTGCCGCGGCGACCTGAAGGCCGCAGCCGCCTGCGTTGCTGGAGCGTCGGGACGGGAAGTCTTGCTTTCACAGGAAGGCGCTGACCCCGGAGCTGGAGAAGGAGGTGGACAACGCACTGAAAACTGCGCTGGCCGCATCCACAAAGCGAGGATGGCTGCCAGTGGCCGACATCCTTTCTTGACGGCCTTGCGGTACGAATACAGCAGCGGCCCCTCAAAACCAGATACGTCAACCGTGAAACGACGGCTAGTGTCCGGCCAAGTTAGCGGCAATGTCTCCGGCGATAGGGACCATGAATCGCTGACCCTGATACGCCTTGATCATGCACACGATCCATAGCACAAACGACACAAGTCCGATGAGACTCAGCAACATCAGTCCAATGCCAAATCCGGCGAAATGACCAACGCCGTAGCCGCCGAACGGGGCGAATGCCCAGCCCAAACCGAAGATCATGGCCAGCACGATGCGGATGATATGCAGTCCGCCGAAAGTCACGATGGACTGGGCGGCATGAAAGCGCACGTAGGGACGGCTATCAATGAGGTAGAAGATGATGCCGGTCAGCCATCCGAGCACATAGCTCAGGGTGGCGGCAGCGTTCTCCGAGAGCCCGGACGCCGCCGGCTGATAGGGTGGCGTGGCGGGCCGAAACCCACTGCCGGGCTGAGGCGCGTTTTGCGACTGCCCACAGCTTTGGCAGAACTGCGCAGTGTCTGGTAACTCGGCGCCGCACTTGGTGCAATGAGCCATACTTGCCTCCTTGTTCGTCAGAGGCATGATAAGTCAGTTTGGCTGCCTGCGGTGGACCAATCTGCGATCCGATACGGCGTATGTCCAAAAAAGGAAGGGCACGGAATTGCTCCGTGCCCTTCGGATTGGTGGGGGGAGAGGATACTAGGCGCCGCTGCCTGAGTGAAGCACGCGGAAGGTACTGCCGCCGTTGCCCCATACCAACACCATCGCGTCCTGTCCTTGCGGGACACTGGCGAGGGCCTTTTGGACATCGGAAGCGCTCTGCGTCGGGCGACGATTCACGCTAACGATGACTTCCCCGGGCTGTAGACCCGCCTCTTCCGCGGGACTGCCGGGCTGAACGCGCTGGATGACCGCTCCGTGCAGGTCTTCCGGTGCCCGGAGTTGCTCTCGGACCTCAGGGGTGAGGTCGCTGATGCCGACTCCCCAACGCGGCTTGCCGCTGGCGCCGTTGGAAGCCAACTTGTCCTTGCCGTCGCGGCTGCCCATCTCTTCGAGGGTCACGGGCACGTTGACGTTCTTGCCATCGCGCATGACTTCGAGCTCGACCTTGGTTCCCGGACGCTTCTGGCCAACTTCCATCTGGAGTTGTCCGGCATCGGTGACCTTCTTGCCGTCGAGGTCGGTGACCACATCTCCGACTTTCAGGCCAGCTTTGGCTCCCGGCGAGTCGGGCTGCACTTCAGTGATAACCGCGCCGTTGGCGTCCTTGATATCGAAGAACTTGGAGTTTTCGGGGGTCACGTCGGTAATGCCGATTCCCATATAAGAGTGGCTTACCTTGCCGTAGCGAATTAGCGAGTCGACAGTGGGTTGCACGATTTGGGTAGGAATGGCGAAGCCCATGCCGGAGAACGATCCTGAGGGCGAAATCAGGAAGGTGTTGATACCAATCACTTCACCACGCGCATTGACCAGTGGACCACCCGAGTTACCGGGGTTGATCGCGGCGTCGGTCTGGATAAACTCGCCGGGTTTGCGGGCGTCGCTGTTATCGGGGTTGGGACGGTTCAGCGCGCTGACGATCCCACGGGTGACGGTGAATCGGAATCCAAAAGGATTGCCGAAGGCCAGTACGGTCTGTCCGGGATGAAGCTGCGAAGAATCGCCTAGCGGGATGTTGGGGAAATTGCTGCCTTCGACCTTGATGACGGCAAGGTCGGTGAGTGGATCCGTGCCAATCAGTTTCGCTGGGAGAATGCGACGGTCGCTCATCGTCACCTTGATGTCAGTTGCTCCGTCGACGACATGGTTGTTAGTGATGATGTATCCGTCGGGCGAGATGATCACGCCGCTACCAATGCCATGCGCGAACTGCTGCTGCGGCATCTGGCCACGCTGGCCGAACTGTTGTCCGAACTCTTGCATGCCTTCGGGCATGCCTTCGGCGGCAGCCTGTTGCTTAACCTTGGCGGTCACGGCCACGTTGACGATAGCGGGAGTGACGCGAGCAGCGACCGTCTCCATCGCCTCGTCAAGCGAAAGTAACGGGGCGATCTTGCTGTCCTCGAGTGGGGTTGCGTTGGAGGTGGCAGCGGCGTGGGCCCGGTCTGGCTGGAGGCAATGATAACCGGCGACGCCGGCCACCAGTGCGATAGCCAGAACGGCGGCTCCGATGCTGCGCTTGGCGGTCCGGGTGGAAAGTGGATTCATGCTTTGCTTGCTCCTATATTGAATGTTTCCGGGTTGCTCAACTGTTTTGTTTGTTGTTGTTTCTACTTGCAATTACAACTAACTAATTAGTTGTTCATAATACGGTTTTGGCGAAAACGCCAGAAAGACTTGGCCTAGGTTCGCTTGCGATCGCCTCCGGTGAGCCTGCGCTGTTGGTACTGGGTCAAGTGGACGATGGAGAGACGCCAAAGAACAGGACCGTTCACGCCGAACTGCTTGCCTCGCATGACGACCAGTACGGCAGTCGGAACTTCGGAGTTTTGTGGCAGCGTGCCGCTCGACAGAACCATCCTGAGCGGCGCAACAAAATTGCCTTCGAACAATTGGTGCTGAGCGCCACTCTGCGCAAGCGCTGCGTGTGGCTTCGGTGCAATCCCGGGCGTCATGCGGGGACCGGTTGTCGAAGTCTTGTCGGAGGTGATTCCGGTTTCGCGTGCAGCAGCATTTTCGAAGCTCAAATTCAAGGGGTGGAGCCGAGCGTCGATGGGAACCACCTCTGAGTTTGCGCTGGCGACGGAGGGAGCTATCTGCAATTGATCGCTGGAAAACGCGAACAAATGCGGCCCGTAGGAGACGCTGTATCCGCTGACGATGGCTGCAACTGCCATCAGAGCGATGGCGGGCTTCCAGACGCGGCCACTGGCTTCGCGGTCCTTGCGCAGAATCGCGACGATGCGGGTTTTCAGTTGCTGCACGTGGCTCACTGCGGCTTGCGCCAAATGGACTCCGCGGCGGAGAAAACTCTTCTCGGCCAGGCCCAGCAGGGATTCTGCGTAGTCGCGCGGGCTGAAGTCGGCCGCCAGTACGACGTCGTCGCAAGCCATTTCGCGCTCGAGCGAGAGGCGGTCCTCGATGAACCAGACAGCGGGATGAAAGAAGAAGCCCGCCTCGACGATTTTCTGGGCAAGGTTCGTCCAGTCGTCCCAGCGACGAATATGAGCAAGTTCGTGCAGCAGGATGGCTTCGAGTTCTGCGGCAGGAATCTCTTGCAGTGCCCAAGCCGGAAAAACGACGATGGGGCGAAAGTATCCCATGGCTGAGGGGACGCGAACCGCGGCAGAGGAGCACAACACTACCCTGCGATGAGTTTGAATTTCGGCGAGCCTGCTGTTCAGTCTTAAGCCCAGTTGGCTGAGATCGACTGGAACGCAGGTTGCGCGCAACTGCTGCAACCGGTAAAGGCTGCGGCCGACCCTCATCAATCCCAACGAAGCGCCGACTGTCCAAACTGCGAACAGGTAGGATGCGAACGATATGGGCAACGTCACAACACTTCGTGGAATGCTGGAGGTGGCGTTAACGCCGCGGTATGCGAAATGGCATACCCAGGGCAGGATTGCAATCGCGACCAGAGCGGAGAACCAAACGGCGAAACGGGTGCCTGAACCGTGGCGACCAAAGCGCTGGGTGACCGCCCACGCCAGGAGGGCGATCGCGATTCCGGCTGGCACACTATTGAGGATGCCGGTGATGGCGATTTGGGCTATCGCGTACAGGTCGTGAGATGAAATCAGCATGATTACCGGCTACTTACGATCCTTCAAGTACTGCTTTAGGCGTTGCAGTTCATCTGCATTCAGGCCAGAGTCTTCGAGGATGTTCAAAACCAGCAATTCGTGGGAATCACGAAATAACCTCTGCACCAGGTGACGGACTTCAGAACGGGTAGCATCGGAGCGCTCGACCACAGGCATGAAGACATGCGCGCGACCATCCTTGGCATGGGCCACGTATCCCTTTTTCTCGAGAATGCGGATGATCGTCAGGACCGAGTTATAGGCCAACAACCTATCACCGGGGAGGGCGTCGAGAACCTGTTGAACAGTCGAAGGGCCACGCTGCCACAACACTTCCATCAGGGGCAGTTCGGCTTCAGTCAGGGTCACAGATCGTTTCGGAGGCACTGGGCTGTTGCTCCCGTAATAAAGGCGTTACGGAGGCTTAGACGGGGGCAACGAAAAAAGGTAACTAATGCTTTAGTTGTTGAGTGACGGGAGGGTAGAAAGTCGGTAACGTTGCTTACCTGGCACCGCGCGAAATTGCAATTTCCGGCACCAAGGGCCAGATAAGAACTAGAATCGCGCTGCCGGGTTCGTGGGTAGCACGCAGAGCCTTCGTCGAGTGGGGAAAAGATTGAAAACCAGCATTTTCGAGATCTTCAAGATCGGAATTGGGCCATCGAGTTCACACACCGTCGGCCCGATGCGGGCAGCCCGCCGGTTTGGATTGGACTTGCAGGAACGAAGATTGTTTGGCCGAGTTACACGGGTGCGGACCGAACTGTTTGGCTCACTAGCCCTGACCGGTCATGGTCACCAGACGGACCGGGCGATACTTCTGGGGTTGTCCGGTGAGGAGCCGGACAAGGTCGATCCGGCGAGCATTGAGGAGAAAATCCGGACTATTCGGGAGCGATGTGCGCTTCGCCTGCTGGACTCGGTAGAGCTTCAATTCCACGAAGACGAGGACCTGCTGTTCCTAAGAACCCAGATGTTGCCCGGGCACTCCAACGTCATGCGCTACACTGCATTCGATCGGGATGGAAGCGAGCTTTATTCGGAAATCTTTTATTCAGTTGGAGGAGGCTTCATCGCACGTGATGGCGAAGATGCCGGTCATTCGGAACTGGAGGCGCCTCCCTTCCCGTTCTCCAGCGCCGACGCGTTACTGGAAATTGGCGATCAGCAAAAGTTGGCGATGTGGCAGATCGTGCTGGAGAACGAGAAGACGTGGCGCGACGTTTCGAAAATTCGCAGCGACCTTGAGCGAATATGGGAGGTCATGAAAGCTTGTGTGCGACGCGGACTTGAGACCGAAGGAACCCTGCCGGGCGGCTTGAATGTGAGGCGGCGCGCTCCGCGGCTGGCGCGAAAACTAAAAGAACAAGGAAGTGCCGATCCTCTGGCGCCGATAGATTGGGTCAACGTTTACGCCATGGCGGTAAACGAAGAGAACGCAGCGGGCGGAAGAGTTGTTACGGCTCCCACGAATGGCGCGGCGGGAATTATTCCAGCCGTAGCGCATTACTACCAGCGGTTCGTCGAGGGCGCGTCGGACGAAGGACTGTTTCGCTACTTTCTAACTGCAGGGGCGATCGGCATCCTTTATAAGGAAAACGCTTCAATTTCTGGCGCGGAGGTGGGATGCCAGGGGGAAGTAGGTGTTGCGTGCTCAATGGCGGCGGGCGGATTGGTTGCAGCGCAAGGCGGATCGAACCGGCAGGTAGAATATGCCGCCGAGATCGGCATGGAACATAACCTGGGGATGACGTGCGATCCGATTGGAGGGCTGGTGCAGATTCCGTGCATCGAGAGGAATGCAATGGGATCCGTGAAGGCGATCAATGCCAGCAGGATCGCGATGCGCGAAACCGACGAACACAAAGTGTCGCTCGACCAGGTGATCGCTACGATGTATCAGACAGGACTCGACATGCAGTCGCGATACAAAGAGACGTCGCTGGCGGGACTAGCGTTGAACGTGATCGAATGCTAGAAATCAAGTCGTGATCACATAAATAGCGCTTTTTGTTTTCCCGAATCAAACACTTGCGTCTGATGCGACTGCCTCTAACGAACGCTTAACCGTTCGTAACAAAACGACACAGCGCGTACTTCATTCCAATAGGAAAATTAAATAGTAGCGTCGGGTTCCTTCCCTGGCGGGACTTGCTGCGATAAGGGTCGTTCCGAGCGAGGCGCTGTGCGCAAAGCTTGGTGATGGAGTGCTTTCAGTTCTGTGTCCAGGGAACTTAGTGAAGCAATTTAGGGAATATGGGAGTGGATAGTTTGTTCGACAATTCGGGAAAGTCAATGGGTCGATCGGTCTTCGAGCATGCTATTGCGAGTGTAGCTCTGATCTTCATCCTCAGCGTCGTTGCGCAGCCTTTTCCTCAGCAAGCGCCTGTTGCGAGTGCGCAGGCAAAAGCGGTGGGCGAGATCAAGTCAATCAGCGGCAGCACGCTTACCCTAATAACTGACGATGGAAAGAGCGTAAGCATTTCCCTTCCCGACGCCACGCGCATCGTTCGGATCGCGCCGGGCCAAACTGACTTGAAGAATGCGATAGCGATCGCGCTCCAGGACTTGCAGGTGGGCGACCGTATTCTGGCACGAGGGAAGGCCTCGGACGATGCCAAGTCATTGACCGCATCGACTGTCATCGTGATGAAGCAATCGGACGTAGCCGCCAAACAACAACAGGAGCGGGAAGATTGGCAGAAGCGCGGCATAGGCGGCCTGGTGAACGCGGTCGATCCGGCTGCCCGGACAGTGACAATTTCGGTGGCGACGCTCGGCGGCAGCAAGACAGTGTTGATCCAAACGTCAAAGAAGACGGTTGTGAGGCATTATGCGCAAAACTCGGTGAAGTTTGACGATGCTAGACCGAGTACTCTGGCGGACATTCATCCGGGCGACCAGTTGCGGGCGCGCGGCACAAAAAATGCAGACGGTGCCGAGTTCGCGGCCGAGGAGATTGTGAGTGGCTCGTTCCGCAACATCGCGGGGACGGTTACTGCGATGAGCGCCGCAGACAATTCGATCACGGTCATGGACTTACTCACCAAGAAACCTGTGGTGGTGAAGGTGACGTCGGATTCGCAATTGCGCAAGCTGCCGCAGATGATGGCCCAGCGCATTGCGATGCGACTGAAAGGCCAGACGGGCGAAGGACAGCCGGCGACTGCTCCGACACCTGGTGCGGCAGGCAGACCGGAAGGTGGTCCTCCGGCGGGTGCGGCGGCTGGGAATGGGAATGGTGGTGGCAACGGGCGCGGCGGCGATTTGCAACAGATGCTGAGCCGCTTGCCAGCGGCCACGGTCAACGATTTTCAAAAGGGCGATGCGGTGATCCTGGTCTCAACCCAAGGCATGGATTCCGAGGTCACGGCGATCACGCTGGTTGGCGGCGTGGAGCCGATCCTCACGGCGGCGCCAGCCGGCAGCCCGGCAATGGTGCTCTCTCCGTGGAGTTTGAGTGGCGGCTCTGCTGAAGGTCCTACTCAATAAATATGCTCACAGGAAGAGCCAGTTTTCATAAGGCAGGGATATTCATGAGATGTTTTACGTTCCGGAGCTTTGCACGGACCGCATACGTTGCGCCACTGCTGATCTTGCTGCTGGGTAGTCAGCTTCGGGGACAAAGTGTTGAAGGATCGCTTCACGGACAGGTCACCGATCCCTCGGGAGCGGCGGTCACCAAGGCGGACGTGCAGATTATCGCACCGGATGGAAAGATCGTCAGCACAACAACCAACCAAATTGGGACGTATGAAATGAAGGGGCTGGCTCCCGGCAAGTATGGGATCAAGGTCTCGGCGAAGGGTTTCGCGTTGTACGAAGTCGATGGGATCGACTTTGTGTCCGGTCAATCGCAGAAGATGGATGTATCGCTTTCGATTGAAGTGCAACAGCAAAACGTCAACGTATCGGATCAAGGAATTGGGGTCGATACGTCGGCCTCAAACAACGCTACGCAAATGGTGCTGAGCGGAAAGGACCTGGACGCGCTATCGGATGATCCCGATGAGTTGCAGTCGGACCTGGAGGCGCTGGCGGGGCCGTCGGCCGGACCGAATGGCGGCCAAATCTATATTGACGGATTCACCGGAGGGCAACTGCCTCCGAAGTCTTCGATTCGGGAGATCCGTATCAACCAGAACCCATTTTCGTCTGAGTACGACAAGCTAGGCTATGGGCGGATCGAAGTATTCACCAAGCCGGGGACGGACCAGTATCACGGACAAGTTTCGACGATGGGCAACTCTTCGTATTTCAATTCCATGAGCCCGTTTGCGACAACTGCCCCGGCGTACGATGCGTTGCAGTATAACGCCAATTTTGGCGGACCACTTGGCAAGAAGACCTCGTTCTTCATCAATGCCGAGAGACGCAACATCGGCGACAACTCGGTGGTGAACGCTTACGTTTTGGACCCAAACTTCAATCAGGTACCATACAACACGTCGGTTTCCACGCCGCATACTCGCACCAGCGTCAGCCCTCGCATGGATTTCCAGCTCACGCCGAAAAATACGCTGAGTGTGCGATACCAATGGTGGCAAGACAACCAAAACAACAATGGAGTTGGACAGTTCTCGCTTCCCACCCAGGCGTACAACCAGACCAGTACGGAGCAGACGCTGCAGCTCAGCGACACCCAGTTGTATGGAACTAAGGTCGTGAACGAGACGCGCTTCCAATACCTGCGCGATCGCAACAACCAGAATCCAGTCGCGACGAACGCGACACTTTATGTGCAGGGCGCTTTCGTCGGAGGGGGAAACAGCTCGGGATATAACGTCGATAACCAGGACCATTACGAAGTGCAGAATTACACGTCGTGGCTGGCCGGGAAACATATGTTGAAGTTCGGCGGACGGCTGCGGGCTACGCGCGATGCCAGCTACTCAAATTCAAACTTCAACGGGACCTTCACATTTACCTCGCTCGACGCATATCAGATAACCGAACAAGGCCTGGCCAACGGCTTGACGCCGACGCAAATCCGCGCGGCGGGCGGTGGCGCGGGACAGCTCTCGGTCACCTACGGAACCCCTTCCACGACCGTTACCATGTACGACGTCGGACTGTACTTTGGCGACGATTGGCGGCTTCGCTCAAACTTCACAGTTAGTTACGGATTACGCTACGAGACCCAGACTGACATCAACGATCACGGTGACGTGGCGCCGCGACTTGCATTCGCGTGGGGTATTGGGAGAGGCAATGCTTCCTCACCGAAAACTGTACTGCGCGCCGGTTGGGGAATGTTTTACGACCGCTTCAATGAGCAGTATGTGCTGCAGGCCGACAGATTAAATGGCACGACTCAGCAGCAGTACATCGTGAACCAGCCGAACTTCTATCCGCTGGTTCCGCCGCAGGGCAGTCCGCTGTTGAATACGGCGAAAGTGTCTCCAACCGTGTACCAGATTTCGCCCAACTTGCGAGCGGGCTATGTGATGCAGACTGCAGTGAGCGTGGAACGGCAAATTACCAAGAACGCGAACGTCGCCGTCTCGTATCTCAACTCGCGCGGCGTACACCAGTTCCTCACGCGCAACATCAACGCACCGTTTCCGAATACGTACAACCCCAGCGATCCGACTAGCGGCATACGACCGTTCGGCGACATTGGAAACATCTACCAGTACGAATCAGGCGGAGCTTTTGAGCAGAACCAGTTGATTGTGAACGCTAATGTGCGGGTTGGTTCCAGGGTCTCGCTGTTTGGCTGGTACACGCTGAACAACGTAAACGCTAATACCAATGGGGCCAACAGCTTTCCCAACAATCAATTCGACCTGGCAGAGAATTATGGACCAACCGCCTATGATGTGCGTAATCGCGTATTTGTCGGGGGGACGATTGCTTTGCCGCGCGGCATCCGACTGAGCCCGTTCCTGGTGGCGAGCTCGGGCATACCGTTCAACATCACGCTGGGGCAGGACTACAACGGAGACTCAATCTTCAACGACCGTCCGACATTCGCCACAGACCTGACGCGACCGAGCGTAGTTGTGACACAGTGGGGAACATTTGATACGGCCCCAATGGCGGGACAGAAAGTGATTCCTCCGTATTATGG
>Ga0075521_10000278_pt1 | contig 14026 bp, 13 predicted proteins | sample NGEPerD_FD_74785 | JGI IMG/M metagenome (GOLD analysis project Ga0075521, IMG submission 74785) | Arctic peat soil microbial communities from the Barrow Environmental Observatory site, Barrow, Alaska, USA - NGEE PermafrostAB12-D | ecosystem: Environmental > Terrestrial > Soil > Wetlands > Peat ...
ATGCATCGCGGCAGTCGTTAGGGCTTACGGGATTCGAGAGCTACGATCTCGAGGGCTTCGACGATTCGACGAAGCCGCGCGCGCTGCTCACCGTGAAGGCGACGGCGAGCGATGGGAGTGTGAAGCGATTTGCGGTGCGGTCGCGGATCGATACGCCGGAGGAGGCGACGTACTATCGGAATGGGGGGATACTGCAGTACGTGCTACGGAGCTTAGTCAAGCGGAAGTAGCGTCGGCCCCGCACGGTCTCACACGCGAAACTCCCCAACACGCTGCATCGCCCGCGCAGCAATACGCTGAAACTCAGCGCTGCCGCGCAGCGGAGCGAGGAACGGGCAGTGGATGGCGATGAAGTCCGCAGGATAGAACCCGCCCTCGATGGCGTCCTCCAGCATGCGAAGCGCCGTCGCCGTGTCACCTGCCATCGCATACGGTTCGCTCAGGTGAAACGTGAGGTGCGCGTCGAATTTCATCTCGTCGATCGTCCCCAGCGCGGCGAGGGCCTCGTCGTGTCGTCCCTCCATCGTATGCACCAAGGCCATGAGCTGCGCTGAGTAAGGCATCCGCGGCGCAAACGTCTGCATCCACTCGGCGTGCTCGCGTACGATGTCGCGATGGCCGAGCAGCGCGTGGGTGTAGCCCAGAGTCCAGCGCAGGATGGGGTTTTCCGGATCGAGCTTCGTGGCCTGCTCCAGCACATCCATCCGCTCGCCCGGGCGTCCCACGAACCAGTAGCTCGAGACGAGCAGCATTCCCGCGAGTGGTGAGAGCGGGTCGAGCTCCCGAAAACGAAGACCTGTGGCGATGGCCGCGTCGTTCTGCCCCGCGGCCTCGAGCGCAATACCGAGGAAGAACCTCGCGTCGGCGTCGCTGGCATCGCGCTCCAGTGAGTTGGTGAGTCCTCGCACGGCGCCCGGGAGATCGCCGCGCTCGTAGGCGATGAAGCCAAGCAACGCGTGACCGTACGGAGCGCTTGGCGCCTCCTCCAACAGCGCGCGCGCGGTAGACTCGGCCTCAGCGAGGTAGCGCGAATCGGTTCTCATTCCGGCACGCATTTGCATGACCTGCGTATACGCGCGCAGCGCACGAAGCGGCAGCGACGGACCTTCGATCTCGTCCGCACGGTCGAGCAGGGCGAAAACGCGCTCAGTCGGGGCGCCGTAGCGGCGGACCAGCTCCTGCGCCTTGAGGTACAGCTCGAAGGCGCGAACGTCACGGATCGGACGTTCAGCGAGCCGCGCGTCTTCGAGCGCCGACAACGTCACCTGTAGCGCACCGACGATCGCCCGGGACACGCGCTCTTGCACGTCGAAGACATCGTCCATCGTCCCGCTGAACTTCTCTCCCCAGAGTTGAGCGTCAACAGTTGTGTCGACGAGTTGCGCGGTGATACGCAAGGCGTTGCCGGCCTTGCGGACGCTGCCGGTCAGCAGATAGCGCACACCCAAAACGTGGCCGATCTCCCTCATCCCCCTTTTCGTTCCCTTGAGCTGCCGCGACGAGGCGGCGGAGATCACGCGTAACGCTTTGACGCCGGAGAGATCGGTAATGAGCTCGTCGGTGAGCCCGTCGCTGAAAAACTCGTTGTCCGGATCAGCGCTGAGATTGACGAATGGAAGCACGGCTATCGATCGGTCGTGTCGCTCGTTATTGGCCGGCACCGCCACCGGCAACCCCGTCGGTGTCGCGCGCAGCGCCGCGACCACCTCCGCGCCCGACGCAAAGCGATCCTCGGGACTTCGCTGTAGCAAGCGTGCGGTGATCGCATCAACAGCGGTCGGAACGTCGGCGCGCGTGACAGTCACGGACGGTGGCGAATAGAAGAAGCGTTTCGCGATCACCGCGGGAGTGCTATCACCGGTGAAGGCGACCGTTCCCGTGAGCATCTCATAGAACACGCAACCGAGCGCGAAGAGGTCGCTGCGGCCATCGACCACGTCGCCCGCAGCTTGCTCGGGGCTCAGGTACGCTGGCGTCCCGACCGTCATGCCGATCTGCGTGACCGTCGCATCGTGCGTGGACGCCGCGACAAGCGCTTTGCCGATGCCGAAGTCCGCGACGACGGCGTGCCCCTCGTGCAGGAGGATGTTCTCGGGCTTGATGTCGCGATGGACGATATCGTGGCGGTGGGCGTAGTCGAGTGCATCGGCCACCTCGATGACGATACGCACGGACTCTTCTACCGACAGCGGCGTGCCGGCCGCGAGGCGCTCCCGCAGTGTCTGCCCCTGCATCACGGGCATCACGAAGTACAGAACGCCGTCGGCCTCCCCGGAGTCATAGAGGGGGAGAATATGCGGATGGCTGAGCCGTGCGGCGAGCTGGATTTCGCGGAGGAATCGTTCCCGGCCGAGCGTTTCGGCGAGTTCGCCGCGCAGGACCTTGATCGCGACCTCGCGTCCGTGTTTGCGGTCGTGGGCGAGATAGACCGTGGCCATCCCGCCATGCCCGAGCTCACGATCGAGGCGGTAGCGATCGGCGAGCGCGTCGGCGAGAGAGTTGGGGTGAGCCATCCGACTAACATGGGGTCGCGTGCGAATGCAGGCGAGAGGCGCGAGACGATTCAGCTTCGTGCTATTCGGGCGACAAGCGCGCGACTACGCCGCGCTACTACGCCGCGCTACTCCCCGCCTTCGCCGCCGCCTCCCGCTCCATCACTCGCAACGCCTTACAGATATACACCGTCCGATACACCGCCGTCCCCAAGCTCCCAATCCCTATCAACGTCACCGCCGCCAACAATATCGCCCCCGGCACCCACCCGAGCGCCGTCGTCACCGGCGCGTCGAGCAACGCCGCCACCGCGAGCACCACCAACCGCTCCGCGCGCTGCATGATTCCGCCTCGGCAGTCCACACCCACCGCCTCGCCCTTCGCGCGCGCGTACGACACCATCATCGAGCCACCACTCGCAAGCACCGTCGCCGTCATCGCCCACCACGACGGCTCGAAATAGAGCGCTATCCCGATGAACACGAACATCTCAGCGAAGCGGTCGAGCATCGAGTCGAGAAACTCGCCGTAGTTCGAGCCGATCCCTCGCGCGCGCGCGATGCGCCCGTCGAAGATGTCCGACAGCCCACCAAGAAGCGTCAGCCATCCGCCGAGTGCGAGCTCGTTCTTCGCGAACGCAACGCCGGCGAAGAGTCCGAACGCGCCGCCTACGTAGTTGAAGATGTCCGGCGACAGCTTCCACTCGACGAACTTCCGCTCGACCGGCCCGATTGTCCACATCAACCAGTCGCGCACCCACGTGCCGAGAATGATCGTCGTCGGCCGTCGCGCGACATCCGCGTCGACTGGTCTGCGGCGTGCGATCACCGCGTATACCGGCATGGTCAGGATCGCGAGCGCCATCAGGCTGAGCGCGACCCACGTTGTCGTGGACATTATTGATCAGGACGGCGTTGAGGACGGGAACGAAGATACTGAATGGCTTTTGGCCAGAGAAAGATGAGCGGCCAGCGACGTTCGCGCGCGGTCAACTCCAGCGTCACGCCACTGCGCCGCGCGATCTTGCCCACCACGTACTCCAGCCAGTCATCGTACAACACCACGTACTTCGCCCACCGCGCCGTCGCGCGCACTTTGCTCTCGCGAAAATACAGTCCGGTGCGAATGGCACGCAGCGCGCCCACCGCCTTCGACACGCGGTAGACTTTCCCGTCAAATGCGAGTATTCTTTCTCGTTCAAGTTGTTGAAGCAAAGCATCATAGACGCGTAGCACCACCTCGCGTTGCGCACCGAACAGGGCGTCGATCCGGCCCCCGCGCTCGGGGCGAATCTCGCCCGAAAACGATCGCTCCAGTAGTGCCCGAAAGTACTGTTCCGCATCGAAGGCAGCCGGCAGCGATGCAGCTCCCCACGCGAACGACCCAACGCGCGCATCGATGATGGCGTCGGTCACCGCCAACCGAGCCTGCGCGTCGCAAGTCCACGCCAGCTGCACGTACTGAAAAAGTCGCCCGCGCACGAAGTGATCGCGCGCCTTGGACGAGCACTCCCGGCGCAGATCCGCGAGTGAGAGCACGGCACATTTCGCGGCGAGCGGCGGCACGTGTGCGCTGTCGTTCACCGCTATCACATTTGGTGGCAGAATCTTGTTCAGCGTGGCCGCGGTGCGCGGCGAGTAGCTGGTGCCCACCGTGCGTGCGAGCGATTCGTACGCGTCACGGTACCGATCGACGATGACGAAAAAGTCGTAGGCGCTCTCGCGCTTCGCGTCCGAGTGCTGCGCGTGCGATCCGTAATGGATGATGGCGACCGTGCCATCGCCGAACGAGCGGGCCAGCATCGCCGCGAGCTCCGTCGCATCGGCACTCGGCGCGTTGTCGAGCCCCGCCGCGAGCGCGGCACGAAGCTCGGAGTCAACCAACGGGTTGCGTCTCGCGCACGCCGGCGGAACTCTCGGGCAAGGTTGTTGAATTTCGGCGAATGTCGGCGAGCGTTGCAGTCATGCTCGCGTGGAGCTCATCGATGAACGTGTCGATGTCTTCCTTCGCCGGAGGCGGAAAGGGACCACGAATCACGACGTCGACCTTGCTGTTCGCGAACGAGTGCACAGTTTCCTTGAGCGTTCGCGCGTGCCAGAGACCGTCGGAGACCACGTAATAGATTGGGCGCTGCGCTCGCGACAAGAGCAACTTGAGACCGCTGCGCATGAAAGGCTGGATGCTCCCGTCGGTCGTTCGATGCCCTTCTGGGTAGATGATCAAAGTCGTTTCGCCATCCGCCAGATCCGTGGCAGCCTGGAGAAACGCAGCGACCTCAGCCTTAGGTGGCCGTGACTGTTGCGTCACCAGGGGGAAACGGCCGAGCTTTATCAGGGAGGATACGCCAGGGATGCCATGGCCGTATCTTTCACGCGTCGGAATGACCGCCTGCGGGCCTTCCACCGCTTTGACCGAGATCGCAATGTCGAGCAGCGATTGGTGATTCATCACCAGGAGGCAGCTCTCCGTAGGTGCCGTGCCGTGCCACGTAACGCGAACGCCGCCGAACACGCGCGAGATCCAAAGGGATCCTTTTGCGAGGAAGCGAAGCCAGCGGCGCACTATGGCCCGGCGTTTGACAGGAAAGAGCCAAACGGCAGGCCAAATCACCAGGCGCTGTCCGAGATCGAATAGAGTTAGCGTAAAGATCGAATATGCGACGAAAAACATGCCGCTTCTCAGCGTACGCGCGAGTCCAGTGCGCGCTCCGCTGTGAGCGCGAGAGGTGGACGGCGATGAGCTGTCGGCATTCATGTGGGGGTCACCAATGGCAACACGAGTCGAAGCGCAGACGAGCATGAATCCACTGGACTACGATTACAGCAGTTTTTTCTACTCGTCGAGCGACGACCCGTTTTCGATTCTCGAGCCTTACAACGAGTGGTACAACCAGGCCGTTCCGGAGGGGTACTACCTCTTCGCACAAGCCATGTCGACGCCGCCCAGCGGAACCGTCGACCTGACCGAAGGGCTGCACCACGAGCACGTCAAGCTCATAAATCTATCCTCTTACAACTATCTCGGCCTGTCGTATCGCCGTGAAGTGATCGAGGCTGGAAAGGCGGCAATCGAGAAGTACGGACTCGGCGCGGCGGGCTCTCCGATTCTGAGCGGCACGATGGACATTCACTGCCAGCTCGAGGAAGCGCTCGCGAAGTTCAAGAAGAAGGAAGCCGTGATGGTCTTCCCCACCGGCTACAGCACGAACGTCGGCATGATCTCGGCGCTCATGCGGCCGGGCGATTGGGTGATAGCGGATCAGAACGCGCACGCGAGCATCGTCGACGGCGCGATCCTCTCGAAGGCGAACGTGCGCTTCTTCCGCCACAACAATCCGGCGGATCTCGAGAAGAAGCTCAAGCAGACGACGGGGAAGAAGCTCGTCGCCATCGAAGGCGTCTACTCGATGGACGGCGACGTCTGCCCGCTCCCCGATCTCGTTGCCGTCGCCAAGAAATACGGCGCGCGCATTCTGCTCGACGAGGCACACTCCGCATTCGTCTACGGCGCCAACGGCCGCGGCGTCGCGGAGCAGTTCGGGCTCGAAGACGAAGTCGACGTCCACATTGGCACCTTCTCCAAGGCGCTGGGCGGACAGGGCGGCTACGTCGGCGGCTCGCAGAATCTGTACAACTATCTCAAGGGGTTCGCGCGCTCGCGCGTGTTCTCCTGCGCGCTCTCGCCGGTGGTCACGGCGGGCGTGCTGAAGGCGCTCGAGCTCGCGACGGCCGAGCCGGAGCTGCGTACCAAGCTGTGGTCGAATGTCGCGCACATGCGCGCTCGCCTCGAGGAGGAGGGCGTCGATGTCGGAGACTCCACGTCGCAGATCATTCCGATCATGGTCCGCAACGACCGCCGCGTGTTCGAGCTCGGTCACAAGCTGCTCAAGGCAGGGATCTATCTGCAGCCAATCATCTTTCCTGCAGTCGCCAAGCACCGGTCGCGTTTCCGGGTTTCGGTATCATCATCGCACACAATTGAACAGCTCGACGCCGGCGTTTCTATCATCGCCCGCATTCTTCGTGAAGAGGGAATACTCGTATGAGCAAAACAGACGGCATGGTGCAGTACCACTTTCGTGATGCGATCGGCGGCTTCTTCGAGTTCCCAACGGAGAACGCCCGCGCGATTCTGCCTCCCGAGCTGCAGCCGATCGAGCCGCACCACGGCTCGAGCGTGCTCTCGGTGATGGCGTTCGACTTTCACGACAGTCCGGTGGGCGACTACGGCGAGCTGATTCTCTCGATCCTGGTGTCGCCGCGCGTCGAGTCCGGCGTGCCGATGCCGCGCTCCGCCTTCTACCCGTTCCGCCTCGCGACCACCACGCGGGAGTCGCGCGAGCATGCGATCGAGCGCTGGCACCTGCCGCACTACATGCAGGACATCTCGCTCACGTGGGAGCGCGGCGACGGTCACATCACCATTCACGCGACGGACCGCGGCGAGCCGATCGTCGACATGCGCGTGACGGAGCACGAGTGGTCGAACGTCGATCACCGCTACCAGGCGTTCATGAACGATGAGGACGGTGCGTACACGTCCACGATCATGATGGCCGGCCAGTTCTCCGAGAACGAAGAGGAGCGCGGTGGGATCACGATTCACTCGCAGGCGATGACGGGGCTGCTCGAGGACTGGGACGTGGACTTCACCCCCTTCCGCGAGCTGTGGATGAAGAACGGACTACAGACCTTCCATCCGCTGCAGACGCTGGCCTCCTACGCGCGTCGATGACCGACCGCGTCACGGTGATCGTGAACCCCGCCTCCGGAAGGGGGCGGGGTTCGCGTTTACTCCCCGACATTCGTAATACCTTTGCTGCCGTCGGCGTTACCGATGTGCGGGTTACCGAGCGCCCGGGCGACGAGAAGCGCCTCGCGGCGCTCGCGCTGCAGGACGGGGCGACGACGATTGTCGCGTGCGGCGGCGATGGCACGTGGAGCAACGCGGCGAACGCGATTCTTTCCTCGGACTCCGACTGCAGGCTCGCGCTCCTCGCCGCCGGAACCGGTAACGACTTCGCCAAAACCGTGGGCGCGCCATCGCGCGACCTCGCCGCCACCGCGAAGCTCGCTGTGGAAGGCCCCGAGATGCTCGTCGACGTCGGCCGCATCGAGGATCGCTACTTCCTCAACGTGACTGGCTTCGGCTTCGACATCGCCGTCCTCGATGATCTCGAGAACATCCCCTTCCTCACCGGCGACCTGCTGTACCTCAGCGCCGCGCTCCGCCAGCTCTTCAAGTTCGACGGAATGTCCGTCGACATCACCACCGCCGCCGTCGCTCGCGGCGCACGCGCACATCTCATGCTCATCATCGCGAACGGCCGCAACTTCGGCGGGATGTTCCAGATTGCCCCCGACGCGCGCATCAACGATGGGCTCCTCGACGCGATCGCGATCCTCGACGCGCCACCGCTCACGCGCATCTCGATGCTCGCGTCGGCGCCGAGCGGGAAGCACGTGCGCAATCCGCTGGTGCTGTCGGAGCAGGCGAGCGCATTCATTCTCAAGTTCGATTCGCCGCCCGCGTACGAGACCGACGGCGAGTACAATCAGGCCGCATCGTCGACCATCGAGATCTCGTGCATCCCCGGCGCGCTCCGCGTAGCGACGCCGGCTGCATCTTTGAGCGTGAAGGCGTGAAGGCGATCCGCTTCGCGGCGCCGATCCCGACCTATCTCGCAACGCTCGCAGCCGGAAAGATCTCGCGCTCCCTGTACACCGGCGCGCTCGCGTGCACGCGCTACACAACCATCGAGCAGCCGAAGCTGCCCAGCGAGCGCTGGGTGCGCATCCGCACGCGACTCGGCGGCATCTGCGGCAGCGATCTCAACGTCGTCGCGCTCGGCGCGAGCCCGTCGACGTCGCCGTTCTCGAGCTTTCCCTTCGTGCTCGGCCACGAGAACGTGGGCGAGGTGATCGCGGTCGGCGATAGCGTCACCAAAACGAAGATCGGCGCGCGCGTCACCGCGAATCCCCTTCTCTGCTGCGAGCCGCGCGCGATCGCGCCCAGGTGCGCGCCGTGCGAGAGCGGCCATCACTCGCGCTGCGCACACTTCACCGATGGAAGCATCGCGCCGGGAATGCTCATCGGCACCACGCGTGGGCTTGGCGGAAGCTGGGGCGAGGAGTTCGTCGCGCACGAGGATCAGCTCGTGCCGATTCCGGCCGGCATGAGCGACGAGAGCGCTGTGCTCATCGAGCCGTTCGCGTGCTCGGTGCACGCGGTGCGCGCGAATCTCCCCGAGGCCGGCGAGCGCGTGCTCGTGATCGGCGCGGGATCGATCGGGCTGTTGACCATCGCGGCGCTCCGCGCGCTCGCCCCATCTGCGCGCGTCACATCGCTCGCGCGCTACGACATCCAGCGCACGCACGCCGCGCGGCTGGGCGCCGCCGAAATAATTCCCGCGCGCAGCGACTATACGAAGGCGCTCGCGGATGCGGGCGGCACGCGCCTCCTCAAGCCGATCATCGGGAAGGATGTCGGCGTCGGTGGCTTCGATCGCACCTTCGTGTGCATCGGCGGCGCGCGGGGGATGGACGACGCGATGCGCGTGACGCGCGCGGGCGGAACGATCGTGCTGCTCGGCAACTCGAGCACGATGAATGGGCTCGACTGGACGCCGCTCTGGCTCAAGGAGCTCACGGTGCGCGGCTCGCTCTGCTACGGATCGCCGGTGCACGCGAGCGCCGAGCGGGGCGCGTTCGCGGAGGCGGCGTCACTCATCGCGAGCGGGGCGGCGCCTCTCGCGCCGCTGCTCACGCACACCTATCCGCTCGGCGACTATCGCAAGGCGCTCGCGACCGCGTCGAACAAGCGCGGCGGTGAGAGCATCAAGGTCGCGTTCAAGTACTGAATCACCAGACTAAGGAGAGCGGCGCGACGTGGCGCACGGGCGATCAACCGCTCTGCGCGAGGTAGAGCGACCTGTCCGATCGGCCGGGTGTAGGGGCGTTGCCTAGCACACCGCAGGCTTTCAAATTGCGACGTACCCGCCCATGGAGCCCAACATGTTCACGTTCGTCAGTCTGCGGCGCACCATCGCTGCCGCCGCCGCGTTGGCAACCGTTCCCGTAGCCGCTCATGCGCAGGATCCGAATCCGGCCAACATCCCCAACGTTGGCCAGCAGGCGCCCGACTTCACCGCGCCGGCATCCACGCGCTACGGCCTGCTCAAGAGCCCGCTCCACCTCGCCGACCTTCGCGGCAAGACGGTCGTCATCGCCTTCTTCCCGCGGTCGCGCACGAAGGGATGCACCGTGCAGATGGAGTCGTATCGCGATCGCTACGCGACGCTCTTCGCGGGCGGCAAGGGCATCGTGGTCGTGTCGATCAGCACGGATGCGGACACCATGCAGCAGTCGTGGGCGCGTGACGCGAACTTCCCGATGGTCTTCGTGAGCGACTCTGCTGGCACGATCGGCAAGGCGTACGGCGTGATCGATGAGAAGAACCACTACGACACACGCGTCGCGTTCGTGTTGTCACCAGATGGCAAGATCGCGTACCGCGCCCTGCCGTTCAAAGAGCTCACCGAAAGCGCGTACTCCGAGCTCGGCGGCGCGGTAGCGAGCACGTCGCACGCGGGCGCAGGAAGTCGTTGAGGGGTCGCACCGCCAGACTTTTTTCGCGCTCCACGTCGAAGCGCGAGTCCGGAGCCGACAAGTCGGACCGGACGGCGGCGCATGGACTGCTGCAGGCGGCGGAGCGTGACCTGCAGCAGGTGGTGCTCGACATTCACGACGGACCGGTTCAGGACATCTTCAGCGCACTGTCACAGGTGCATCTCCTGCGCATGCGACCGGAGCTGCAGGCCGGAGAAGCATCGATCGGGCTGCGACGCGTCGCCGCAGCACTCGAGCGTGCGCTCGGAGAGATTCGCAGCTTCATCGGCACCTTTCGGCCGCCGGAGTTCGAGCGGCGGCCGGTAGGCGCGATCATCGAAGGACTTGTCGTGCAGCACGAGTCGATCACGGGGAACACGGTCGATCTCGAGGTCGGAGAGAACATCCCCGAGGTCTCGGTATCGCTCAAGATCGCGATCTATCGGATTCTGCAGGAGGCGCTGGCGAACTCGACGCGGCATGCGCAGGCGTCGGAGCATTCGGTGCGGCTGATCGTCGAGGGCGAGGAGCTCGTGCTCGAAGTGCGTGACGATGGGCACGGCTTCGATGTCGCGGGAATTCTCGAGAGCGAGAGCGACGTCGGCGTCACGGGCGGACACTTCGGGCTGCGCGGCATGCGCGACCGGGTGGAGATCATGAACGGAACGCTCGAGATCGATTCAGGTGAAGACGGCACGAGCGTCGAAGTCCGCTTTCCCATCCAATGACCGAGGTACCGCGGTGATGACGCTTTCGGTGACGCTTTCGGTGATGCGATGATTCGTGTGATGCTGGTAGACGACCATCCGCTCGTCCTCGAGGGGCTTCGTGCGATGATGGACGCCGAGCGCGACATCCAGGTCGTGGCGACGACGACGGAGGGTGAGCGCGTGCCCGAGCTCGTGCGCCTGCATCGTCCCGACGTCGTCGTGCTCGATCTCGAGCTTGGCACCACGAACGGCTACGAGGTGCTCAAGAAGCTGCGGAGCGAGCAGATCCAGATTCGCGTGCTCGTGCTCACCGCATACGGCGACGGCGAGTCGCTGCGCGCGGCGCTCGAGCATCAGGCGGACGGCATCGCGCTCAAGACGGACGCACCCGCGCGCACCGTCGACGCGCTGCGCGCCGTGCATTCGGGCGTGCTCGTCTTCCCGCAGGCCGCGCGGCGATGGATGCGGAAGTCGAACGAGCGCGCGATCGTGGGCCCGGGATCGCTGAGCGATCGCGAGCGCGAGGTGTGGGCGCTTCTGGCGGCGGGACTCTCCAACGGCGTGATCGCGACGCAGCTCGGCGTCAGCGCGAGCACGATAAAGTTCCACACGCAGAACCTCTTTCAGAAGCTCGGCGTGAACAACCGCACGGCGGCGGCAGTGGAATACGAGAAGCAGATCCCGGCGGCGGCGCGCGTGCGGGAGAAGCTGGTCTAGCCGTTCGCGGGCGCGATGTCCACGCGGATGCCGCGCCACTTTCCCTGATTGAAGCGCCAGACGCTCAACAGGCAGCGCGTCGCGTGGCCGATGAGAATCGCGACCCAAATGTGGATCGGCTCGAGCGTGCCCACGTGACGAATCGTGAAGCAGATGCCGAGCGGGATGATCACCTGCGAGACGATCGAGATGTAGAGCGGGCTCTTGGTGTCGCCGGTGCCCTGCAGCGCTCCCGTGTAGGTGAGCGCGACCGAGATGAACAATCCCGACACGCTGAGCACGCGCAGGAGCTGCGTGCCGAGCTCGATGACCGCGGGATCGTGCATCCCGAAGACCGCGAGCAGCTGGCGCGGGAAGAAGAAGAAAATCAACCCGATGGACGCGGCAGTCATCGCGCCGACCTTTGCGGCGATGTGCACGGCCTTGATCGCGCGATCGGGATGGCCAGCGCCAAGGTTCTGTCCGCACATCGCGGATGCGGCGCCCATGAGCCCCATCGACGTCCACGTGATCAGCGAGAAGAGCTCGGAGTACGAGACGGTGAACACCGCCTGCGCGACGGCGCTCTGCGCGAGTGAGCCGATGAACGACAGCATCAGCACGCCGCCGACGTTCATCGCGATCCCCTGAATGCCGGTGGGGAGCCCGAAGCGGAAGAGCGACTTGATGATCGTCCAGTCGGGGCCCCACCCGTGTCCGCGCGGGAACTGCACCACCCATCCTCCCTTCCACAGCTTGTAGAGCGAGTAGATCGCGATGATGCTCGTTGCGGTGACCGTGCCCATCGCGGCGCCGGCGGTGCCGAACGCGGGAATGGGGCCGAGTCCGCGAATGAGCACGACGTTGAAGGCGATGTTGAGCACGGTCATGGTGACGCCGAGGATCATTGGCGTGCGGGCATCCCCCGCGGAACGAAGAGCGCCGCTCAGCATGAAGAAGAGCAGGAGGCCGGTGCTGAACGTGAACATAATGCGCAGAAAGGGCAGCGCCTGGACCTTCACTTCGGGTGCGGCGTTGACCATGTCGAGCAGCGGCGACGCGAAGAAGAGTCCGACGGGTGCCATGACGAAGAGCGACATCCCGATCGCGGTGAGGAATGCCTGATAGACGGTGCGGTTGACCTTCGCCTCATCGCCGGCGCCGGCGAAGCGCGAGACGAGCACGCTCATCCCTGTGAAGAGCGAGGAGATGAAGACGATGACCATGATGAAAATCTGATAGGACACGCCGATGGCGGCGTTGCCCGTGAAGCCGACGAGATGGCCGACCATGATGTGGTCGATGATGCCCTGGAGTCCGCCGATGATGTTGGTGAGCATCGTGGGCCACGCGAGCTTCCAGACGGCGGGGCCAATCGGCCCTTCGACGAGGGAGCGGTCGTATTTGCGCGTTACGGGCGCGGCAGGCGGCAGCTTATCGGCGGAGGCTGCGCGCGGTGCGGGTGCGGCGATATCGGTCAAGGCTCGGACGACAACATGTATTCGTGTTCTCTTGGGTCTCGAGTACGTGTCAGTCGTCGATCGCCTGATACGTGGACGTGCGGAAATCCCGGCTGACGCTGGGCGGCGTGGGTGAGGTCCACATCGCCTGCGTCATGAGAACGCTGACCATACCCTCGCGCGGATCGCAATACCAGGTAGTGCCATAACCGCCGTCTCAGCCGAAAGTTCCGACGGAACCCGAGTGGTCGCCAGCCCGCGTGACGACGGACATGCAGAAGCCGAAGCCGTGGCTGTCGAAATAGCGGCCCTCGAGCCCCCAGGCGGGCCTTTCCGTGCTCGAAAGATGATCGCGCGTCATGAGCGCGACGGATGCACGCGACAGGATTGGTTTGGCGCTGCTCTCGGCCCCAAGCATGAGATGGGCGACGGCGAGGAGATCGTCGGCGGTCGAGACGAGTCCGGCGGTGCCGGACGCGAATGCGGGTGGCGTGCTCCACTGGCCGTCGAGCGGACCGTCGAAGAAGGAGAGGGCGTGGGTGGGAAAGTCGGTGCTGTACTGCGTTGCGAAGCGGTGTTGTTTGTTTGGCCGAACGGAGAAGGCGGTGTCCTGCATGCCGAGCGGCTCAAAGACTCGCTCGCGGAGAAAATCGGGAAAGGACTGGCCTGACGCGCGCGCGATCAGGACGCCGAGGACGTCGGCGCCGGTGTTGTACATCCACTGCTCGCCGGGGTGGTGCATGAGCGGGAGGGTGGCGAGGCGGCGGAGCCACTCATCTGGCGGAGGGAAGTGCTGCGGATTCGGCGGCACCTGACCGAGCGCGAGCGCCTACCCCGTAGTCCCAAACCCCGCCGCAATACAATTGATCGACAACAGCAGCGCCGCCAAATCATCCTCCCGCTCCGCGCTCCCCTCCGCCGGCCCCCGCACCCGCCGCAGCAGCTCGATCTGCTGATAGTGCGCGCGCTCGAGCATGCCGAGCCTCCGCGTCATGCGCCGACGGAATTGCGGGAAGCGCTCCGCTAACGCCTTCTCTCCCGTCAGCCGCAGCACCGACGT
>Ga0075521_10000279_pt1 | contig 14024 bp, 15 predicted proteins | sample NGEPerD_FD_74785 | JGI IMG/M metagenome (GOLD analysis project Ga0075521, IMG submission 74785) | Arctic peat soil microbial communities from the Barrow Environmental Observatory site, Barrow, Alaska, USA - NGEE PermafrostAB12-D | ecosystem: Environmental > Terrestrial > Soil > Wetlands > Peat ...
ACAAGAAAGATGATGAAGATTCGTCACCAAGATTCGGGTCGTCGGAGGGGGTGTTGGCCTTCGCGACAGATGAGTTCCCGACCGGCCAGTTGATCTCACTGGAATCGCCTTCGATGGCTCCCGTTCGGCTAACCCTCGTTGTGATTTTGCGTCCTCCAACCACCCCCGATGTGGACGCCATCGGATGTACGCTGATGATCAGAGCGGAGGTCGCCCCATGACCGTGAAAAAGATCGCCAAGATCCTTTGGTCACCCGTCAAGCGCGTGGATGAGTTGCTCCGCGTCGACTCAGACGTCGCCGAGCTCTATCCCGAAGCGCACCTGAGCAAGAAGGACACCGCCGTCACCGACGGGATCATCGGTATGCAGGCGCAGGCACACACCGGACACATCGGAATGTGATCATGATTCTTCGAATCCTCAAGGCCATCGCGTACCCGTTCCGGCGGTTGTACGACCTCGTCCACAACGGCCAGGAAGACATCGAGGGTGTGTACCCGGAGGCGTTCCACCCGACCGGTGAGGAAGCGGCTCGGCAGGGCGCAGTGATCAGCGGCTTCATGGCAGGGTTGAACGGCGGACGCTGACCGAGCCCGCCTATCGAGCGCTCGTCGCTCCGCAGGACGCGCACAGTCCGTACAGTTCCACGTCGTGGGTGACGTCGGTAAAGCCATGCTCGGCGGCGATGGTGGCGGCCCAAGCTTCGACGGCCTTCGCCATGATCTCGTCCGTACGTCCGCAGTTGCGGCACACCAGGTGGTGATGATGGACGCTGGTCGCGCAGCGCCGGTAGGCGGACTCGCCGTCGGCCGTACGGACCATGTCCACATCGCCGGCCTCGGCCATCGTCTGGAGCGTCCGGTAGACGGTCGCCAGGCCGACGGGGTCTCCGCCGGCTCGTAGCTGTTCGTGGATCTGCTGGGCAGTACGGAAGTCGCCCGCGCCGGAGAGGAACTCGCGGATCGCGGTGCGCTGTCGCGTCGTACGTCGCGTGGGCTGCTCAGGCATCAGTGCTCGTCGTAGTGGTCGGTGTGGGCCACGTGGCGGTGGCCGTCGTGAACGTAATCCACGTGGTCGCCGTGCTCGACCACCCGGTGGCCGCAGTTGGGGCCATGCACGTGGACGTGCTCGGGGGTGGGCTCGTGGGGGAGCGGCTCCACCTCGTCGACCGACGCCAGGGGACGGCGGCGGTGGCGCAGTGACGAGATCGGCCAGGACAGCGCGAAGGCGACGATCGCGAGCACCACGATGAAGGCGCCCGGCGGTACGTCGGCGTAGAACGACCCGACGACCCCGCTCAATGCGACGAGCACGCCGATGCCCATCGCCCCGTACAACCCGGCGCGGAATCCCTTGAACAGGTTCTGCGCGGTCGCGACAGGGATCACCATGAGCGCGCTGACAAGCAGCAACCCGACCGTACGCATCGCCGTCGTGACAGTGATCGCGGCGAGCACGACGATCAGCAGGTTGTACATGCGGACGCGCAGCCCGAGCACCCGGGCGAAGTCTTCGTCCGCGCACACCGCGAACAGCTGGGGGGCAAGTCCGATCGCGGCCAGCAGCACGACCGCGCCCAGCACCGCGACGATGATCAGGTCCGAGGTGGTGACGCTCGTCAGCGACCCGAACAGGTAGTTCGACAGGGTGCCGGCCCCCTGACCCGCGGCACCCGCCATGAGCACGCCGGTCGCGAGGCCTCCATAGAAGAGCACCGCCAGCGCCACGTCGCCGGTCGCCTTGCCACGTTCGCGCAGCAGCTCGATGCCGACCGCCCCGGCGACGCAGACGACGACCGCCACGGGGAGAGGGTTCGAGTGAGTGAGGAGGGCGAGTCCGACGCCCGCGATCGCGACGTGGCCGAGGCCGTCACCCAGAAGGGAGAGCCTGCGCTGCACGACATAGGTGCCGATCGACGGCGCGACCAACCCCGTGAGGATCGCGGCGATGAGCGCGCGCTGCATGAAGGCGAGCGTGATCAGTTCCATGGCCGTACCTCCTGGATGATCCGTACGGTTCGGGCTGGCGGCTCTGTCTCGTGCCCATGGCCGAGGTGCGGCTCGAGGACACCGTCCTGGGCGACCCGTCCCTCGCGGAGGACGATCGCCCGGTCGAGCAATGGCGCGAACAGTTCCGTCTCGTGAAGGACGACAAGCACGGTCATTCCCTCGTCGTGGAGACTGCCCACCAGATCGGCGAGCCGTTGCTGGGTGGCGAGATCGACGCCGGCGAACGGCTCGTCCATGACGAGCAGTTCGGGCGAAGAGACCAGGGCACGGGCGATGAGAACTCGCTGCTGCTGACCGCCGGAGAGGTGCACGAACGCGTCGTCGGCCTTCTGGTCCAGCCCCACCCTTTCGATGGCCTGGGTCACACGGACCCTTCCCGTCCTGCCAAGACCCGTGAACGGACGCCGCGTCGACAGGGTTCCCGACGAGACGAGCTCGCGGACCGTCGTCGAATGCATCGAGACAGAGGCCCGCTGCGGGACGTACCCGATCCGGGACCAGTCCCGGAACTGGGCCAGGGGAGTGCCGAACAGGTCGATCTGACCGTGGTCGTGCGGTACGAGTCCGAGCAGGGCCCTGATGAGTGTGGTCTTGCCGGAGCCGTTGCCGCCGAGGAGCGCCACGACCTCCTGCTGCTCCACGACCATGGAGACGTCTCGCAGGATCGGTACGCCACCCAGGCTGACGCCCAGGTCGGTGATGGCGACGGGAGTCACTGACATCCTCCTGCCGTCCGTAGGGCGCTGAGGTTGCTGCGCATCACCGAAGGGTAGTCATTGCCTCGGGACTGCGACGTGATGCCTTCGAGCGGATCGAGCACGTCGGTCTTGAGGCCGAGGTCCTTGGCGAGTGCATCAGCCAGGGCCGGGGAAGCGAGTGTCTCCGAGAAGATGGTGGTCACGCCCTTTTCCTGAGCGATCTTCTGTACCTCCGCGAGGTGGGCGGGCGTCGGCTCCGCATCGGGGGTTAGCCCCGCGATGCCGACCTGCTCCAGGCCGTACCGCTCGGCGAGGTAGCCGAATGCTGCGTGCGATGTGACGAAGACCGTGAGCTGGCAGTGTGCCAACCCGGTCGTGAAGTCGCTGTCGAGCGTGGACAGCTCCTTGACGAGCGCATCGGCCCGCTGCTGGAACACGGCTGCCGACGCGGGACGTACCTGCGACAGCTGTTCGGCGACCGCCGACGCGTACTTGATCATCGTCTGCGGGTCCAACCACGTGTGAGGATCGAGCGCGCTCGTGCTTGGCGTAGTGCCCTCACCCGTGAAGCCGGGCGTCGTGCGGAGCGGGACGATCGTGGCCGCGTCGAGGACACGCTTCGGCTTCTCCGTGTCGACGGCGCTGTCGACCGCCGCCTGGAAGCCCTTCTCGTAGAAGACGAGGTCGGCCGTCGCGACCGAGGCGACCTGCTTGGCGGTGAGCTCCAGATCGTGCGGCTCGACACCGGGCTTGGTGAGGCTCGTCACGCTCACCTGGTCGCCTCCGACCTGCTCGACGACGTACTGCAGGGGATAGAAGGCCACGACGACCTTCAGAGTGCCCGCCCCCCCGGCGGTGGAGGACGTGCAGCCCGCCGCGAGGAGCACGAGCGACAGCGCCAGCATGGACAACCGGGTAACCCTCATGAGAATGATTATCGATCACATCTCCAGGGGGACGAAATCAAGCGCGACGCTGATCGCCGTGGAGCCCCTCAGCCCGGCAGGGACTCACGGATCAGCGCCAGGTTCTGGATGGCGGCGAGCCCGTACTGGGCGGCGTGGTTGGTCGACACCCAGGGCGCCTCCTGCACAGGCTTGAGCACGTCGAGCCCGTCCGCGACCGACACTTGGTGGACCACGTCGGCCGGGTCCATCCAGACCCGAAGGTCGAACGGCGTGAGGAAGTGCCGCCAGGCGGCGTCGGCCAGGTCGGCGCGTCCAGTCCGGGCCGCGACCCAGGCGGTCAGCCGGGAGTGCCCCTGGACGAGGGAGATGCCCGACAGGGGCCGCCCGACCTCAGCCTCCTGCTCCTGCGCCGTGGCGAGGAACAGCCGGCAGTACTGCTCCCACGCCCGGACGAAACCGGGCTGCTCGTCGGGCGTGCCGTCGGTCAGGCGTACCAGCTCCGAACACGTCTCGACAAGGCCGAAGACCGCGGACAGATGCGACACCTGGACCTGGTCGTGGTCGCGGTCGAAACGGCGGGTCTCGAGGTCCATCTGCGCCTCCCCGGTCAGGAAGCCCTTCGGGAGCGCCCCAATGTCGGCCATCGTCCCGAGCAGCTTCTCGCGGGCGGCCGCCCGAACGCGGTCGCTCCCGACGCGCTCCCAGGCCGTCAGCCAGGCCGACGCCAGCGCCGACCAGTCGGTCCCGAGGCCGATCGAGACAGCGTGGACGTCGCGGGCATACCCGTCCTGACGTACCTTCCGGTTGGGGTCCAGGGTCGAGAAGGTCTCCTCGGCGTCGACGAGCTCCGTCAGCAGGTCGCCGACCCGCTCGTCCGCGGAGAGGTAGTAGAAGATCCGCCGGTACGCGGCCGAAGAGATCCTCACCTGCTTGGCAGAGCACCCCCAGTGCTGGACGTTGTGCCGCGAGCCGAGACGCGCGAAACGCCCGAGGTGGTAGACGTCCACCTCGCCCGTGTGCCGCGTCATGGCCTCGGCGAAGCGATAGACGTCCGCCCTGCCGGTTCGCAGGAACTGGTACCAGAGCCACAGGTCGGGGGAGAGCTCCGAGTTGTCCCAGGCGAAGCCACCGACGTCGTAACGCCACTGGTGGCGGTCGGCGTCGTAGGTGTGCATCACGTCGCCGTAGTCCCAGAACCCGTACCAGCGCCGCTCCTCACGCTGGGTGACGTAGTAGTCGAAGAACCAGTCGAGCCTGTCCTCGATCACCGCGGCCGCGGGGGAGGAGCGGTCCGGCAGGTCCCAGTCGCCGAACACGCGGCAGTCGCGCAGGTACGCGGGTTCGGCGGCCGCCACACCCGGGTCGTCGGTACGCCGCGCCGCCTCGGCCAGCACGTCGTGAGCGGGCGTCGCCGCATAGGCGACAAGACGCAGCTCGTGGGTCCGGGCGATCCCGTGCGGCGAGGGGAAGCCGGGCTCGTAGTCCTCGTACGTGATCTCCATGGCCTCGACCTCGTCACCCCACCCGTGGGTCCCCAGGTCGTCGTGCCACGCGTGGAGGTCCATCGGCTCGGCCCGCGGGGACCACAGCCAGGCGGTCAGCCGGCCGTCGGCGCCGGCGGCCCCCGCGATCTCGAGCGAGGCGGGGCAGGATCTCCAGAAGTCGCGGACTCCGAGGGCGACGCCGCCGGAGACCCCGCCGAGGTATGCCAGACCCGCCGCTCGCGTCCCGCCGGGGATCGTCACCCAGGGACGGTCGGGAGCGGTGCGCTTGGCGAGCGTGAAACCGTCCGGGGACAGCTGATCGAGCCGCCAGGCGTCCCAGGTGGGAACCCAGTGGAGCAGTCCCGCCACCGGCTCGCTGAGCTCGCCGACCGGTCGTCCGGCGATCTGGTTCGCCCTCGCTTCGCGGCCTGGATCTCGGCGCAGTCCCGTGATGCCTCTGACGGCTTCGGTGCAGAACCCGGGACCGCCCTCACGCATCGGTCCGGCGATGCGGATGTGACGCTCTGTCGGGTCGTCGACCATGGGCACGCCGACCTGTACGCCGAGCGCGGCGAGGAAGTCGCTGTCCGGGTCGCCGTCCCACACGAACGAGTGCATGATCCGGACCTCGTCGGTATCGGCGAACCAGGCCAGTCTGACGGTGAAGGGGAGCCATTCCCGGGTCGGTCGCGCCTCCGTCGGTCGGTGGGTGCCACGCAGGCGCACAACCGCCCGCACCGGCCCGGACTGCTCGACGGTCATCTCCGTGACGTGGCCGACCCAGTCTTCCCGGTCACCCGGCCCTGCCTGCGACGCCCGTTGGCTCACGAGGCGGATGGGTCCGGCCACCAGGCGTCCATCCACGAGCACCCGGTCGATGAGGGCGCCAGTCGGGGCGACGTGCCAGACATGCGTCCCGACGCTCACCGTCACACCCTCCGGCCCTTCCTCGACGACGACCGGGACGTCAGGGGTTGCCGGCTCACCGACCTCGAGGGTCCCGGACACGACGGACGACGCGGCGTGGCCGCTCCACTTCAGGGAACCGTCCGGCCACGTGGCCAGGGGCCAGGATTGCACGGGGACCTCCCCGAGGCGGAAGGAAGCGTCGGCGCTGACCTGTCCCCGTGGCCACGGCACTCCCCAGGTGGCCGACCCGGTACCGGTGACGCGACGGACGGGTATGGTCATGCTCATGCCTCCTCGATGAGGGGAACCAGCGCGGCGGCCACCTCGTGCGCCACCGCCTGGGCCCCGGTGATGCTGAAGTGGGTGTCGTCGGCGATCCCCATCCGGTAGAGCGGATGCTGGTCCGCGAGGAACTGGGTGAACAGGGCTCGCGAGTCCTCGTCGCCCCAGGTTTCGTAGAGGCGTGAGGTCGCCGCATGGAGGTCCACGACGGGCACGTCCAGCCGGGCTCCGAGCTCGAGCACGGCGTCGGGATAGTCCCCCAGAGTGGGGACGAGCCGGCCCTCCACGAACCGACGCCGCGCCACCGACGTGCACAGCACCGGCCGCAGGCCCCGCTCCCGACATTCTTCGACGAACCGCTCGAGGTTGCGGGCGAACCCTTCGCGTGGCGCCAGCGTCGGGATCTTCTGGTCGTTGTGACCGAACTGCATGATCACGAGATCCCCGGTTGACGCGGCCAGGAGCAGCGCGTCCCACAGACCCTCGCCACGGAAGCTCGACGTGTTCGCGCCCCCCTTTGCGACGTTGACGACGCCGACCACCTGCGCCTGGCGACCAGCCTGCGACGCGCGGAAGGCCAGCGCCGCGTTGAGCGGCGCGCCGAGGTGGGCGCCCCAGCCAGACATCGGCGTCTCCCCAGCGGGGCAGCTCGCGACCGTCGAGTCGCCGGCGATAAGAACCTGCATGATTGCTCCTTGGTGTGTTTCCGACGGTGTGTTCCAGCGCCTGCTACTTCACGTACAGCTCGTTCATCTCTTTGATCACCTGGTCGCCGCCCTCGGTGTGCCAGCGCTTGATCTCAGCCGTGTACTGGTCCTGGGTGAACTGGCCGGCGAAGTACTTCAGCCGGGCGTCGCCGATGATCTGGTCCAACTGCGCACCCTTGGACATGTACGTGTCCGAGACCAGGGCGTTCGCCGGGTTCTGGACCGCCGAGGTCATGTCGCCCTCCTGCGTCTTGAGCCGACGTTCGTACACGGCCTGCTCGGTCGCGTTGGCCGGCTTGGTGACGTAGTAGAGGTTTCCGTTCGGGTTCGTACCGAGCTGGGCGAAGCTCTTCACGTCGTTGTTGACCACGTCGGCGTCGCCGCCCTTCGTGAAGACGGCGTAGCTGCCGTCGACCGTGAAGCTGGTCCCTTCGATCCCGTTGTTCTCGAGGACCTGGCCCTTCTTCGCCGACATCGTGTCGAGGAACTTCAGGACCGTGTCGAGGTCGGCCGCTGTCTTCACCGACTGCTTCGAGACCGCGATGAACCCGTTGTAGCCGATCGTCGGGTACGAGTGCATGCCGTGCGGCCCGGCAAGGTTGCCCGTGAAGTCCACGGACCGGCCGTAGTCGGTCGCATCCAGGGCCTTGAACAACCCGTAGATCTGCGTCGTCCGCGAGAAGGTGTCGAGAATGATGCCGCCCTTGCCCTGCACGAAGGGGTCGTTCCACTTGGTCGGGTCCATCGTCGCGAAGTCGGCGTTGATGAGCTTCTCGTCCACGAGCTTCTTGATCCATCGATCTGCCTCGAGGTACTCGTCGGTGTCGAACGAGGGGACGAGCTTGCCGCCGCGCTCGCCCCAGCCGTTCGGAGCGCCGAACCACGTCTCGATGATGTCGAACGGGCTGCCGTTGCCGTAGCCGTTGAACTTGGGGATGATGATCGCCCCCCCGGAGAGGCTCTTGAACGCCTTGGCCACCTCGTAGAGGTCATCCGTCGTCTTGGGCAGCTGCAGTCCGAGCTTCGTCAGCCAGTCGTTGCGGTACGTCACCGAGGTCCTCATGGGGTCGCGCAGCCGGAAGACTCCGAAGCTCTTTCCGTTGACGGAGGCGTTCTTCGTGATGTCCGGGTTCGCTGCCACCAGGTTGGGGTACGCCTTGAGCGTGTCGGTGAGGTCCCAGAATGCCCCGGCCAGCGCCGAGCGGACGAAGGTGGGCGACTTGCTCGTCACGACCATGAGGTGCGGCAGCTGGTTGCCGGCCAACGTGACCGTGAGCCGGTCGGTGTAGTTGGCGTTCGGCACCCATGTGATGTCAAGGGTTCTTCCCGCGTACTCCTGGATCGCCTTCTGCAGCAGGCCGTCCTTGGATGGTGCCTGGACGTCCAGGACCGGTGCCATCACGATCAGGGTGGACAGGTCTGAGGACGTGGTGGTCTTGTTCGACGTGCCGCAGCCGGCCAGCGCCGCGGCGGTGGCGGCGCTCGACAGTCCGAGGAAGGTTCGACGCTTCATTCTTCGGTCCTTTCTTGTGGGTGGTCGGGGGTCAGCCCTTGACGGAGCCGATGAGCATGCCCTTCGTGAAGTGCTTCTGGAGGAAGGGGTACAACATGAGGATCGGCAGCGTCGCCACGACGATGACGGCGAACTTGAGCGACTGTGCCGGTGGCACGTAGTTGGGGTCGAGGTTGCCGAGTGCCTCGGCCGAGATCGTGACCTGACGTACGAACATCTGGAGCGTCCACTTGGTCGAGTCGTTGATGTAGAGCAGCGGTGACATGTAGTCGTTCCAGATGCCGACAGCGTAGAAGAGAGCGAACGTCGCCAGGATGGGCTTCGACAGCGGCAGGATGATCCGCCAGAACACCCCGACCTCTGTGGCGCCGTCGATCCGTGCGGACTCCTGGAGCTCCTCGGGCAGCTCCTGGAAGAAGTTCTTCACGATGATCAGGAAGAACGGGTTGATCGCCAGCGGCAGGAAGAGGGCGAAGTAGGTGTCGATCAGGCCGAGGTCGCGAACCACGAGGAACGTGGGGATCATGCCGCCGGAGAACACCATGGTGAAGATCACGAGGTTCAGGATCATGTTGCGGCCGGGCAGTGCGCGCCGTGACAGCGGGTACGCCATGAGGAACGTCATCAGGACCTGGACGAGCGTGCCGACGACGGTCACGCCGATCGTGATGGCGAGGGCCCTCGGGAAGACCGGGGTCGAGAACACGAACCGGTAGGTCTCCAGAGTCGCTGCCTCGGGCCAGAGGAAGAACCCTCGCTGCGAGATCTCCGCGTCGTGGGCGAACGATCCCGCGATGACGAAGATGAACGGCAGAATCGTGAGGAGACCCAGCATGATGAGAAGTACGACGTTGAGGGTGTCGAAGACGCGGCTGCCTGCCGAGCCGTAGTGGTTGAGCTTGCGCCGCGTGACGGGGGCCGTGATGGCCGGGATGGGTGGCCTCATCAGAAGAGCCCGCTCTGGCCGAACTTGCGGGCGAGCCAGTTCGCCCCGAAAATCAGCACGATCCCGATGGCGGCCTTGAAGAGCCCGACGGCAGTGGAGTAGCTGAACGCGCCCTGCGTGATGCCCATGATGTACACATAGGTGTCGAACACGTCGGCGACGGAGCGGTTCAGGGAGTTCGTCATGAGGTAGATCTGCTCGAAGCCGGTGTCCAGCAGGCTGCCCGCGAGCAGGATCGCCATGACGACGACCGTCGACCGGATGGCCGGCAGGGTGATGTGCCACATCTGGCGCCACCGGCTCGCCCCATCGATGCGCGCCGCCTCGTACAGGGTGGGGTCGACGCCGGTCAGGGCGGCGAGGTAGATGATCGTGCCCCAGCCCGTGCCCTTCCACAGCGACTGGAGGATGATCAGCGGCCGGAACCACGCGGGATCGGCGAGGAAGTCGACCTGGTGGCCGAGCAGCGAGGACGCGACCTTCGTGATCGGGCCGGGATCGAGGCCGAAGAGCAGAAATGTCAGCGACGCGACGATCGTCCACGACAGGAAATGTGGGATGTAGAGGCTCGACTGGACGGCCCGCTTCACCCACTCGATGCGCAGCTCGTTGAGGAGCAGGGCGACGATGATGGGCGCCGGGAACGTGATCAGTACGTGGAGCGCGGCCAGGATCAGTGTGTTGCCCATGATGCGCGGGAAGTCCGGGCCCGAGAACAGCGCCTGGAAGTGCTTGAACCCGACCCACGGGCTGCCCGAGTACCCGAGGAACGGCAGGTAGTCCTGGAAGGCGATCGTGATCCCATACATCGGCGCGTACTTGAACACGGCGAAGTAGGCGATGCCCGGGATGAGCATCAGGTAGAGCCATTTGTAGTGGTTGAGCTTGGTCAGCACGCTGACCTTGCGCTGGGGCGGCGTCACTTCGTCGTTGCGCGGCCCGCTTATCGTCGGAGTGCTCATGCGTCCTCACTGTCGGTGGGAGGAGTAGGGGCGGGGCCTCTGGGCGCATCCCGTCCGGCGATGCGCCCAGGGCCTGTGGGCTACGTGTGGCGTAGGGCTTACTTGTACTTGGCGTAGAGGTCGTTCATCTCCGAGATGACCTGGTCGCCGCCCTCTGTGTGCCAGCGCTTGATCTCGGCCTGGTACTGGTCGAGGCTCAGCTGCCCCGCGATGTACTTCAGGCGCGCATCCGCGATGATCTGGTCGAGCTGAGCTCCCTTGGCGTTGTACGTGTCGCTGACCAGCGCGTTGGCCGGGTTCTGCACGGCGGACTTGAAGTCGGCTGCCTGGAACTTGAGCCGATCCTCGTAGAACGCCTGCTCGGCCGGGGTAGCGGGCTTCGCGGTGTAGCCCATGAACCCGTTGGTGTTCGTGCCGATCTGGGCGAAGGACTGGGTGTCGTTCGTGACGACGTCGGCGTCGCCGCCCTTGATAGCGACCGAGTAGGTGCCGTCGGGCGTGAAGTTCAGACCTGAGATCCCGTTGTTCTCGAGGATCTGGCCCTCCTTGCTCGACATCTTGTCGAGGAACTTCAGCACCTGGTCGAGCTGTGCCTCGGTCTTGATCGACTGGCGCGAGACCGAGATGAAGCCTGCGTACCCGATCGTGGGGTAGGCGTACAGCTCGCCGGAGGGCCCCGTCAGGTTCCCGGTCATGGCCACGTAGTCCATGTAGTTGCTCGGGTGCTGCTGCTTGAACAGGTTGCCGATCACCTGGCCGCGCGACGTGACGTCGACGATGACCCCACCCTTGCCGTTGAAGAACGGGTCGTTCCACTTGGCCGAGTCGAGCGTGGCGAAGTCCGGGTTGATGAGCTTCTCGTCCACCCACTTCTTGAGGAACTGGTCGGCTTGCAGGTACTCGGGCGTGTCAAAGCCGGGGACCAGCTTGCCGCTGCGCTCACCCCAGGCGTTCGGGGCGCCGAACCACGTCTCGAACACGTCGTACGGGCTGGCCGTGCCGTAACCCCCGGGCCACTTCGGGATGATCAGGCCGTACGTGTCCTTCTGGCCGTTGCCGTCCGGGTCCCGCTCGCTGAAGGCCTTCACGATCCCGTAGAGGTCGTCGGTCGACTTCGGCATCGAGAGGCCGAGCTTCGCGAGCCAGTCCTTGCGCAGGATCACGCCGGTGCGCATGGGGTCGCGCAGACGGGGTACACCGTACAGCTTGCCGTTGATCGTGGCGTTCTTGACCGCCGCCGCAGTGGTGTCGACGGGCTTCAGGTTCGGGTACTGCTCAAGCCGGCCGGTGAGGTCCCAGAAGGCGCCGGCCTGTGCCGAACGGACGAACGTGGGCGTCTTTCCCTGGATCACCATGAGCTCGGGAAGCTCCGAGCCGGCGAGGATCACGTTGGTCTTGTTGCCATAGTCGGAGTTGGAAACCCAGGTCATGGCGAGCTTCTTGCCGCTGAAGTCCTCGATGGCCTTCTGCAGCTTGCCATCGGCCGCCGGCGTCTGGCCGGTGAGCACGGGAGCCATGATCGTCAGCGTGTCGAGCCCACCGCTGGTGGAGGACGACGAGTTCTTCGAGCAGGCCGCTAGGGCACTGGCAGCGCCGAGGGCGGCTCCGGAGCCGAGCAGGGTACGACGGGAGATCATCGGTGCTCCTTTCGTGGGTGTTACTTCATGCGAAGGGGTTCGGACGGCAGGCCGAGGCCTGGATCGTCACGGCGGGAGGGTTGGGCGAGCTTCGCCTCGTTGTCGTCGAACGTTCGGGTGGCGACGTAGGTGGTGATGATGACCGCGCCACCGACCGACACGAGGGGCGCCAGGATGACCCAGCACGACGTGACGTACACGACTGCAGCGGTCGCGAGCAGGAGCAGGACAGACGGCAGAGGCCGGGCGAGCACCATGCGGAGGGCCGTGAGGGCGGAACGCAGGGGCGGGAGATCGTAGTGAGCCCTCAACGGGGCCAGCCAGGCACAGGCGACGGCGAGGACGCCGACCATCAGCCATGCCAGGGGCAGCAGCCAGGCGAGGGAGCCGCCCGCGACGACGGACAGGTTCACCCACGCCATGATCAGAAGGGTCAGTAGAGGCAGGAAGGCCACCGTGCCGGGCACCAGCTCGGCGCGCCATGTGCGCCAGAAGGTCGACCAGACAGGGGGCAGGTCGCCCCGGACGTGAGCCCGGGCCACCGTCGAGGCGGCCACGAGGCTGGGTCCCAGGCCGAGCACGACGAGGCCGGCCAGCGTGCCGAGCAGCACGAGGGCGTTGAGGACGATCGCCAGCGGGACCCATTCCAGTGCCGAGACGGCTGCGGACACCATTCCCGGGGCGTGCTCCGGTGCGGCGGGAAGCGCTTTCCGTGGCATCATTGCCATGCCCTCCGATTGAAAAGGTTTCCGAAGATTACGGTGGGACGATTCAGAAGTCAAGGTTTCCTGAGAGAGATCCACAAGTCCGAACCTCGAGGTTCGAGTACTCGGCCACGAGGGGGGCCATCTGCCGAAGGCCGAGCCGGCCCGTCGAGAGGACGGGACCGAGGCCCCCGTCGTCCGTCCAGTCGAGCAGCCGCAGCCCGTCGATGGCGAAGGTCACTCGCCCCGTGTCCAGGGTGAGCCGGACGCGGTAGGTGCCCTCGGCATCGCCAACGTCGGGCAGAGGGTCGGCGCCCTGCGCGACGAGATGGAACCCATGGGACTTGCGCAGGTTGCACGTGTGGAAGCGGCGCTCGTCGGGCCACCGCCGACGGAAGTACGAGATGTGATAGGCGTTGATGGCACCCGAGTGGTACTGGTCATAGGGCCCCGTGCGAACAGGCAGCGAAGGGTCGAAGAGGTCCTCGCCGGCTCGGCCCGCGGCGGCGAAGAACATGATCGCCAAGCCTGGCTCCCGCAGTGGCCGAAAGTCCCAGCTCACCTCTATCCCGTCGCCGAAGACCTCAGGGCACCAGTAGACGATGTTGCTCGACCGCCCGTCCTCCGCCGCACCGGTGGACTCGAGACGCATCCGCCCCTCCGGGAAGGACACTCGACCGTCGCCCTCGAGGACGAAGCCCGCCACGTCGGTGGGACCTGCCAGTGGGTTCGTGTAGAGGAGGGTCATGGCCCCATCCTGCGATGAGACGCGCATCGGCGTCTGTGTTTCCGGCCATTTGCGACACGCAACGTGGGCTGCCGGCTCGTGGCACGGCCCCGCCGGGGGGAGCCCTGTCGGCAGGTGGCCCGGCTCCCGTACCCTGATCGCGTGCTGGCCGTGACCCGATTCCGTGTCGCCCTGGGTCACCGTGCCGAGTTCGAGGGGTACGCGGGACCGGCGGTCGAGCTGTTCAGGACCCAGCCCGGCCTCATAGACCTGCACTTCGGTGTCAACCTCGACGATCCCGAGCTGTGGGTCCTGGTCACCACGTGGCGCGACGTGGGGTCGTACAGGCGCGCGCTCGGATCTGCGAACCGGCCGGTCCTGTGGCCCCTCCTGGCCCTGGCGATCGACGAGCCGAGCGCGTTCGACGACCCGGAAGTCGTGGGGCAGAACCTCCCCCGCAGCAGGTAGCGTTACCCCTCACGGGTCACCAGCCGGGTGGCCCGCGCGGGCTGACCCGCGAGCACAGAACTGGAGCTT
>Ga0075521_10000280_pt1 | contig 14023 bp, 8 predicted proteins | sample NGEPerD_FD_74785 | JGI IMG/M metagenome (GOLD analysis project Ga0075521, IMG submission 74785) | Arctic peat soil microbial communities from the Barrow Environmental Observatory site, Barrow, Alaska, USA - NGEE PermafrostAB12-D | ecosystem: Environmental > Terrestrial > Soil > Wetlands > Peat ...
TACGAGCGTGCCGGCGGACACGCCGCTGCCGGGGGTGCCGTGCTCGAGGACCTGATGCTGCTGCGGGCGATCAAGGGTGCCGGCGGCCGGGGTGGCATCGTGGACGGCACCCGGCTCGCGAGCTGCCGAATGTACGACGGCTGGCCGGCGCTGCGCGACGGGTACGCCAAGTCGCTCTGGACGGCGTTCGGCACACCGGCCGGAGCGGCGGCAGTGCTCGGGCTGCTCGGGCTCGCCTACGTCCTGCCGCCCGTCGCGGCGCTGCGCGGCTCGCCCGCCGGAACTCTGGGGTTCGCTGCCGCGGTCCTCGGGCGGGTGGTCACGGCTCGTGCCACCGGCGGCAGGGCGTGGCCGGACGCGCTGGCGCAACCTGCCTCGATAGCGATGCTCACCTACCTCATCGTCCACTCCCACGTGCAGCATCGCCGGGGGACGCTGAGTTGGAAGGGCCGCCGGCTCGCGTGAGCTGAACGAGGCCGAGTACGGCAAGGGCGACCCACACCGCGGCGCAGACGGTCGGTGGCCAATCAGCCGAAGACACGCCCGCGCAGGCGCACGCCAGCAGCGTGCAGATCACCCGGCTGGGACGCTCGGCGACGGTGAGGTAGGCGAGCAGCGCACCGCCCCGAACCGTCCGAATCAGCTCGTGAAGCAAGGACAGCGCACCGGCCGCGAGGGCGAGCCACCACGGCGCACCGCACCGCCACAACACGGCCGCGAAGCACGAGTCGGCGACGCGGTCGGCCAGCTTGTCGGCCGCGGACCCAGCCAGCGTGCAGCGCTCGGCCAGCAACGCCACCGCGCCGTCCAGCCCATCGCATAGCACCGAGACAAGCACCAGAACCAGCGCGACCCACGGTTGCGCCCGGGCGAGCAACACCGAATCGAGAGCGAGCACCGCCCCGACCACGGTGAGCGCGAGAGGCGGCACCCGCAGCCGCACGAGCGGACGCGCGAGCCTCCACATGCATCGCAACCACAGGCGCAATAAGGGCACCCGCCGCACGTCGATGCCGTGGTGCAGCGCCGACCAGCCTGCCGCCGGATCGGTCATCAGCTCAGACGCGTACGCCCAGCGCCAGGTTGGCCCAGACCTCGCGGGTGGCCTTGGACCGGTTGAGCGTGTAGAAGTGGATGCCCGGTACGCCCTCCGCGAGCAGCCGCTCGGCAAGCTTGGAAGTCTCGTAGATGCCCATCGAGCGCACCGCCTTCGGGTCGTGCGACACGGCATCGAAGCGAGCTGCGAGCCGCGCGGGGAACGGGGCGCCGGAGAACTGTTCCGAACGCTTGATGATGCCCATGTTGGTTACCGGCATCAGGCCGGCGATGATCGGCACGTCCGATCCGGCAGCCGCGACTCGATCGCGCAGGCGCAAGTAATCCTCGGCGAGGAAGAACATCTGGGTGATCGCATAGTCAGCGCCCGCGCGGCACTTCTCGATGAACCTCGCGGTGTCCTCCTCGACCGTTCGCGACTGCGGATGCTGGTAAGGGAATGCGGCGACGCCGACACAAAAGTCTCCGTGGTTGCGCAGCAACGCGACGAGGTCAGACGCGTAGCCGAGCCCGTCCGGGTGCTGCACCCAGTCGGCGCCCGGGTCGCCGGGCGGGTCGCCCCGCAGCGCCAGCACATTCGTCACGCCCGCGTTGGCGAGGTGGCCGGCGATGCTGCGCAGCTCGGCAACCGAGTGCCCCACTGCGGTGAGGTGCGCCACAGGCAGCAGCGTCGTGTCGGAGGCGATTTTTTCGGTGATCTCGATCGTGTAGGCACGGGTTGACCCACCGGCGCCGTAGGTCACCGAGACGAACGACGGGCGCAATGGCTCGAGCTCACGAATCGTCTGCCACAGCAGCCGATCCTCCTCCCGGGTCTTGGGCGGGAAGAACTCGAAAGAGAACGTGGGCCGCGCCTGATCAAGACAATCCCGAACCGTGCGCGCCATGTGCTCAGCGTAGTGTCCGGCCGGTGAGTGGACCCGCCGATGCGATCACCGAGCGTGTCGACACGATCCTCGCGCGGTTCCTGGCTGAGCGTGCCCACTCACTCGAGGCCGTCGGACCAGAGCTCGCTCCCCTGGCTGAGGAGGCGAGACGCTTCGTGCTCGGCGGCGGCAAGCGACTGCGTCCCCGATTCGCGTACTGGGGTTGGCGCACGGTGCGCAGCGCTGACCACGACGACGCTGCCTTCGTCACCGCCGCGGCAAGCCTGGAGCTGCTGCACGCGTGCGCACTCGTGCACGACGATGTGATGGATGCCTCCAGCACCCGCCGGGGGCGCCCCGCCGCGCACGCCGTTTTCGCCGCCCAGCACCGCGCTGCGGCCTGGACCGGCGACCCTGATGGGTTCGGAGTCGCCGCGGCAATCCTGCTCGGTGATCTGCTGATGTCCTGGGCAGACGCCCTGTTCGCATCGACGCAGCCGCTGCCGGCACAGCGCGCCGTCTACGACGACATGCGGCAGTTGGTGATGGCCGGGCAATACCTCGACGTCCTCGTGCAGGCACGGGGGGAATTCTCTGCCGAGGACGCTCACCGGGTTGCCGAGTTCAAGACCAGCAAGTACACCGTCGAAGGTCCGCTGCACCTGGGTGCAGCGGCTGCCTCGGCGCCGCCCGAGGTCTTCCTGGCGCTCAGCGACTACGCGATCCCGCTCGGGGAGGCCTTCCAACTTCGGGACGACGTACTGGGCGTGTTCGGCGACCCTTCCGAGACCGGCAAGCCCGCCGGTGATGACCTGCTGGAGGGCAAGCGCACGCTGCTCGTCGCGCTCGCGATGCAGCACGCCGGGTCCACCGACCAGGAGCTACTGCGCAATGAACTCGGCGACCGGGCAATGAGCCCGGCGCGCATACAGGTGCTGCGCGAGGTGATCGTTGCGACCGGAGCGCTCGCCCGGGTCGAGGAGCGGATAGTCGAGCGAACCACCCAGGCCCGGGCGGCGCTGCGGCCGAACGCGCTCGGCGCCGCGGCCTGCGAGGCCCTGGACGCCCTCGCTATCGCCGCCACCCAGCGCCGAACCTGAGAGGACAGCACCACTCGCCCCGGACCGCCCCGGACCGCCCCGGACCGGACCGGTCACGGGAGAGCAATGACACCAAGTTCGGCTGCGGCGGCGAGCAGGTCGTTCTTCGGCAGCGCGCGCACTGTGTAACCGAATGGCCCGGTATGCTCGAACGGCACTTCGCCCTCGTACCACGACGTGCCATCGACCTGGTCGGCAAGGGTCAAGTGCACCGACTTCGACGTAGTGAGCCGGTCGTCTATGTCGACGTCGCCGTAGACGGCTTCGACGCAGACGTCCTCGGGCACCAAGCCATTGAGCGAGATCTCGGCCCGCAGGGCCAACGATGCGCCAACCTGTGCCTCACCACCGGGCAGTTGTGAGTCAACGTAAACCACTCGCACGCCCGGCCACGCCGCGAGCACTTGCTGACGCCACGCCGACAACTCGCGCGCCCCCCGGTAGTCGTCGGCAATCAGCCGTTGCGACGAAGCCGCAGCGGGGGCGTACAGCTCGAGAACGTAGTCGCGCACCATCCGGGTGGCGAGCACTTTCGGACCGAGCTCCCGCAACGTGTGCCGCACCATCTGCAGCCATCGGGTCGGCATGCCTTTGCTGTCGCGGTCATAAAAGCGCGACGCGACACTCTTCTCGATCAGCTCGTACAGCGCATGTGCCTCGAGGTCGTCGCGGCGATCAGGGTCGGAGATGCCGTCGGCCGAAGGGATCGCCCAACCGTTCTCGCCGTCGTACCACTCGTCCCACCACCCATCCCGCACGGAGAGGTTGAGCGCGCCGTTCAGCGCGGCCTTCATCCCCGACGTCCCGCAGGCCTCGAGCGGACGCAGCGGGTTGTTCAGCCACACGTCCACGCCCCAGTACAGGTAGCGCGCCATCGCGATGTCGTAGTCGGGCAGGAACGCGATCCGGTGCCGCACCTCAGGATCGTCGGCGAAGCGCACCATCTGAGCGATGAGCTGCTTGCCGCCGTCATCGGCCGGGTGGCTCTTGCCGGCAATCACGATCTGCACCGGACGGTCGGGGTCGAGCAACAGCGCGCGCAGCTTGTCCGGATCACGCAGCATGAGCGTCAGCCGCTTGTACGACGGCACCCGGCGGGCGAAACCGATCGTCAGCACGTCGGGATCGAACGCTGTGCCAGTCCAGTCCAGCTCGGCCTCGATCGCCCCGCGCTCGAGGCCAGAGGCGTGTATCCGGCGGCGGATCTCCCCCACCAGCCGCTCCCGAAGGTCGTTGCGGACCTGCCACAGCTCCGCGTCCTTGACCCGGGCGAGTGCTTCCCACCCGCCTCCGTGGGCAAGCACGGTCGCCCCAACCTCACGCTCGGCGATGTCAAGGATTTCGCGGGCCATCCAGGTGGGCGCGTGCACGCCGTTCGTCACCGAGCCGATGGGTACCTCGGAGGCGTCGAAGCCGGCCCACAGATTGGCGAACATCCCGCGGCTCACCGCCCCGTGCAGAAGGGAGACGCCGTTGGCGCGCTGGCCCAGGCGCAGCCCCATGTGCGCCATATTGAACATCGAGGGGTCTTCCTCGGCGCCCAGTGCCAGCACCCGCTCGACAGGGATGCCCGGCATTCCGACGAAGTGGGCGGCGACCAGACCGCGGGAGAACCGGTCGATCCCTGCCGGCACCGGGGTGTGAGTGGTGAACACGGTGCCTGCACGCACTGCCTGCACCGCCTCATCGAAGCTCAGCGCGGCACCGGACACGAGCTCGCGGATGCGTTCGACACCGAGGAAACCGGCGTGCCCCTCGTTGGTATGAAAGACCTCCGGCGCCGGGGTCCCGGTGGCCGCACAGTAAGCGCGGATGGCGCGCACGCCGCCGACGCCAAGCAGCAACTCCTGCTCGAGGCGGTGTTCACGACCTCCGCCGTAGAGCCGGTCGGTGACTTGGCGGGCGGCGTTGTCGTTGTCCTCGACATCGCTGTCGAGCAGGAGCAGAGGGACGCGGCCGACGTCGGCCACCCACACCTGGGCATGCAACGTGCGGCTCTCGGGCAAGGCGAGCGCGATGCGCACCGGCGCGCCATCGGCATCCTTGAGCGCTCGGATCGGTAGGCCACTCGGGTCGAGGGGTGGATAGTGCTCGAGCTGCCAGCCGTCGGGCGACAGCGACTGACGGAAGTAGCCGGCGCGGTAGAGCAGGCCGACGCCGATGATCGGCACCCCGAGGTCACTCGCGGCCTTGAGGTGGTCACCGGCCAGGATGCCGAGTCCGCCCGAGTACTGAGGCAGCACCTCGGTGATGCCGAACTCGGGTGAGAAGTAGCCGATGGACTTGGGGAGGTGACGCGCGGGCTGACCGTCCCCGCCCAGGGTGTCGTGGACTTGCTGCTGTGCCTGATACCAGCGGGGCTGGGTGAGGTACTCGGTGAGGTCTTCGTGGACATCCCCGAGGCGTCGCAGGAATCTGCGGTCGCGGGCGAGCACGGACAGCCGCTCCGCGCTCACCTCGCCGAGCATTCGCACGGGATCGTGGAAGCAGGCCCGCCAGAGCTCGGGGTCCACGGATTCGAGGAGATCCCGGGATTCCGGGTGCCACGACCAGCGCAGGTTGTCGACAATATCGCCGAGCTTGGTCAGCTGGCTGGGAAACGCTGCGCGGACGGTGAGCCGTCGAAGTGCCTTCATCCCGCGCACGTTAGCAGCCCCGGAAAGGCTTACTAAGCGACACCTTGCCAAGCTGTCGAGGAGGGGTTGCCGGGTCCTGGGTAGGTTAACGAACTATGGTTGGACGCTTCGGACTCACCGACATAAAACCCTCCGTCGGCTCGACCGCGCAGGCCGAATTTCCGGCTCGCGGCGTGGTCGGCGAACCGATACCCGTCTCGGCGACAGTGTTCCGAGAGGGGCACGACGCAGTAGGAGCAACCGTCGTATTGCGGGACGCCACTGGGCGCAAGACGCAAATCACGCGCATGACGCCGGGCTCGCCGGGAACCGACCGGTGGCACGGGACGGTCGTGGCGGAGAGTCCCGGCAACTGGTCGTTCACTGTCGAGGCGTGGGGAGATCCGTTCTCGACCTGGCACCACGCCGTCACGGCGAAGATCGAAGCGGGTCAGGGCAGCGACGACCTCGCCAACGACCTCGAGGACGGCGCGCGGCTGTTCGAGCGGCTGGCCAAGGCGCTGCCGGCAGACGAGCGGGTGCATGCGCTGGCTGCTGTGGACGCCCTGCGCGACACGAGCTTGGACCTCGCGCACCGCGTCTCACCAGCCCTCGATGACTACCTGCAGAACCTGGTGCACGAGAACCCGGTGCGCGACCTGGTGATCGCCTCGCCGCAATATCCCTTATGGATCGACCGCCAGCGCGCCCTGTACGGCTCGTGGTATGAGTTCTTTCCCCGCTCGATCGGCGCCCAGTTGGCCGGCGACCCGGCCGCACCGGCCAAGCCGGCCCGTCACGGCACCCTGAAGGATGCAACGGAACACCTCAACTACGTCGCCGGACTGGGCTTCGATGTCGTTTACCTGCCTCCGATTCACCCGATCGGGGAGGTGAACCGCAAGGGGCCCAACAACAAGTTGGTGGCGGCCTCATGGGACGTCGGCTCACCCTGGGCAATCGGCTCACGCGAAGGCGGGCACGACGCGATCCACACGCAATTGGGCTCAATGGCCGACTTCACCGCGCTGGTTACCCGTGCCCGCGAACTCAACCTCGAGGTGGCGATCGATCTTGCGCTGCAGTGCGCTCCAGACCATCCGTGGGTGAGCTCCCACCCGGAGTGGTTCACCACGAAGCCCGACGGGACCATCGCTTATGCCGAAAACCCACCGAAGAAATACCAGGACATCTATCCGCTGAACTTCGACAACGACCCCAAGGGTCTCTACAACGAGTGCTTGCGCATCGTGCGGCACTGGATCGATGCCGGCGTCACGATCTTTCGCGTCGACAATCCACACACCAAACCGTTCGACTTCTGGCAATGGCTCATCGGCGAGGTACGCAAGACCAATCCGGAAATCATCTTTCTGGCCGAGGCATTCACCCGACCGGCGATCATGCACGAACTGGCGAAGATCGGCTTCCACCAGAGCTATACCTACTTCACCTGGCGTAACACGCGAAGCGAGGTCGAGTCCTACGCCAGTGAGCTGGTGGGCGCAGCGCACTACATGCGGCCGAATTTCTTCGTCAACACGCCGGACATTCTTCCGGAATACCTCGTGCGCGGCGGGGCCGCCGCGTTCGCGGTCCGGGCGGTGTTGGCTGCCATGCTCTCGCCGACGTGGGGCGTCTACTCCGGGTACGAGCTGTACGAGCATCTCAACCTGCGGCCGGGCAGCGAGGAGTATCTGGATTCGGAGAAATACCAGCTGCGACCGCGCGACTTCGCGGCGGCCATCGCCGAAGGACGCTCGCTCGCACCATTGATCACGAAGCTGAATCTAATCCGGCGCGAACACCCTGCGCTGCAGCAGCTACGCAATCTCTATTTCCACCGCGCCAACAACGAGCAGGTGACTGCGTTCAGCAAGCGGGATGAGAAGACCGGGGACACTCTCCTGATCGTGTGCACGGTCGATCCTCATGAGCCATCCGAGGCAACCGTCGCCGTCGACCTGCCGGCACTGGGTATGGAATGGGATTCCGGCTACACGGTGCATGATCTGCTCGATGGCGCTGAGTACCGGTGGGGCTCGCGCAACTATGTCCGCCTCGATCCGCGGTACCGTCCCGCGCACATCTTCCTAGTGCTGCCGGACTGACATGCTGCCCACGGCCGGTCCCGACGCTGCTAGGAATGACACGTGACCGCGGAAAGCCATGACCCCTATTGGTTCAAGCGAGCCGTGTTCTACGAGGTACTCGTCCGCGGCTTTTCCGATTCCAATGGCGACGGCACCGGCGATCTTCGCGGGCTCACCGACAAGCTGGATTATTTGAAGTGGCTGGGAATCGACTGTCTGTGGCTGCCGCCATTCTTTCCGTCCCCGCTGCGTGATGGTGGGTACGACGTCAGCGACTACACGGGGGTGCTGCCGGAGTTCGGCACGATCGATGACTTCAAAGTTCTGCTCGATGCCGCGCACAAGCGTGGTATCCGGGTGATCGTTGACTTCGTCATGAATCACACGTCAGACGCGCATCCGTGGTTCCAGGCCAGCCGTTCCGACCCGGACGGACCGTACGGCGACTTCTATGTGTGGAGCAACGACAACACTCGTTACCCCGATGCGCGGATCATTTTTGTCGACAGCGAGCCGTCGAACTGGACCTTCGACCCGATCCGCAAGCAGTACTTCTGGCATCGTTTCTTCAGTCACCAACCTGACCTGAACTTCGACTCGCCCGATGTGCAGCAGGCGATCATCGACGCGCTGAGGTTCTGGCTCGACCTGGGCATCGACGGTTTCCGACTCGACGCAGTGCCCTACCTCTTCGTGCGCGACGGGACGAACGGCGAGAACCTGCCCGAGACCCATGAGTTTCTCAAGCGGATTCGCAAGGAGTTCGACCGCGACTATCCCGACCGCGTGCTGCTGTGCGAGGCGAACCAATGGCCGTCCGACGTCGTCGAATACTTCGGTGATCCGGCCACCGGTGGCGACGAATGCCACATGGCATTCCACTTTCCGGTCATGCCTCGCATCTTCATGGCCGTGCGTCGATCCTCGCGCTATCCGATATCGGAGATCATGGCGCAGACTCCAGCGATCCCGGCCAACTGCCAGTGGGGCATCTTCCTGCGCAACCACGACGAGCTCACGCTCGAGATGGTCACCGACGAGGAACGCGACTACATGTGGGCCGAGTACGCCATTGACCCGCGGATGAAAGCCAATATCGGCATCCGCCGGCGTCTGGCCCCGCTGCTCGAGAACGACATCAACCGGATCGAGCTGTTCACCGCGCTGCTGCTGTCGCTTCCCGGATCACCCGTTCTCTATTACGGAGACGAGATCGGGATGGGTGACAACATCTGGCTCGGTGACCGCGACGGAGTCCGCACGCCGATGCAGTGGACCCCGGACCGCAACTCGGGCTTCTCCACCTGCGACCCCGGCCGGCTCTACCTGCCGGTGAACATGGACTCGATCTACGGCTTCCAGGTCACGAACGTCGAGTCGCAGACTCGCAACACGTCCTCGCTGCTGCACTGGACGCGCCGGATGATCGAGCTACGCAAAGCCAATCCGGCGTTCGGCATGGGTACCTTCACAGACATCGGGGGTAGTAACCCGACTGTGCTGAGTTTCGTCCGCGAGTTCGGGGACGACGTGGTGCTCTGCGTGAACAACCTCTCCCGCTTCGCCCAGCCGGTCGAGCTGGACCTTCGGCAGTGGGAGGCCGCGCAGCCGATCGAGCTGCTCGGCGGGGCACATTTTCCCGCCATCGGAGAGCTGCCGTACCTACTCACGCTGGCCGGACACGGCTTCTACTGGCTGCGTATCCCGCGCCGTCCACAGACCTGGGTCGAGCCGTCCGCGCTGACCGAGCAACTGCTCGGCGCGCAGGCCGTGGCCGCCGACACGGTGACGGACGGAGCCTATTCGTGATCGCAAGCCACACATTGCAGCCCTTGGTCGAAGCCTGGCTCGGGACGCAGCGATGGTTCGCGGGCAAGGGCCGAACGAGTTCCGTCGCCGTCGAGCACCTCGCGACGCTCTCGCATCAGGTCGAACTCTGGCTGGCACGAGTGCGCTACAGCGACGGCACCGGCGAGCTCTACCAGATGCCGCTGAGCACGCGAGACGAACCGTCGGCCGGGCTCGAGCACGTGCTGCTCGGTTCGGTCGAGTCCGAGGGGTCGTGGCGCTGGATCTATGACGCGCTGCACGATAAGGACCTCACCCCGGTGTGGCTCGAGGCGATCCGTGATGAGCGCCACACCGGCCGCCTGCAGTTCACTTGTTACAGCGACGCCGACGCCATCCCCGTCGAACTGCCGAGCCTCGTGCTCACCGGCGAGCAGTCGAACACGTCGCTGATGTACGGCGCCGTTGCCATCCTCAAGGTCTTCCGGCGCTTGCAGCCCGGCGTGAACCCTGACATCGAGATTGGCGTCGCGCTCGGCAAGCACGGGGCACGGCACGTGCCACGGCTGCTTGGCGCAGTCAACGCCGACTACCAGGGCGGAACTTACGCATTAGCGATGCTGCAGGAATACATGTCCACCGCGGCCGATGGCTGGGAGCTGGCCAAGGCAAGCGTGCGCGACCTGATGGCCGAGGCGGACCTGCATGCCGAAGAGGCCGGCGGCGACTTTGCCGGCGAGGCCCAGCGGCTCGGGGCTGCGGTCGCCGAAGTTCACGCCGACCTGGCCGCCGCTTTCGGTGTCAGCCGTGCCGATGACCTGCACGAACACGCTGCTGCGATGCATGCGCGACTTGACCGCGCGATCGGGGTGGTGCCTCAGCTCGAGGACATCGCTGCTGGTTTGCACAAGACCTACGACGCCTTCGCCGGGGCCGCCGCCGAGGTGCAATTGCAGCGCATCCACGGCGACCTGCACCTCGGCCAGGTGTTGCGCACGTCCCACCGCTGGGTGATCATCGACTTTGAGGGCGAACCGATGGCGGACCTCGAGACACGGCGCCGCCCCGATTCGCCGTTGCGCGACGTCGCGGGGATGATGCGATCCTTCGAATACGCGGGACACCACCGGGTGATCGAGGTGGGCTATCAACCGCAATTGGCTTACCGCGCCGCCGAGTGGTCGCTTCGCAACCGCGATGCATTCTGCGCGGGGTATGCCCAGGCCGCCGGCCATGACCCGCGCGAGTACGAGGTTCCGCTACGTGCTTTCGAAGCCGACAAGGCCGTGTACGAGGCGGTTTACGAAGCGCGTAACCGTCCCGACTGGCTGGCGATTCCGCTGGCATCATTGGTTCGGCTTGCTACCAACGCCAAGAGCGAGGAATTGTCATGACCGGCAGCGTCAGCACGGCCGAGCTCGATAAGCTCGTCAACGGCAGCCATTACCAACCGCACGCGGTGCTCGGCTCCCATCCGACGGGGGACGGCCGCACCGTGATCCGTACCCTTCGTCCCGATGCAACGGGCGTGGATCTGATCCTTGGTGAGAGCCGGGCACCGCTGAGCCTCGTTCATGACGGCGGCATTTTCGAGGTGATCATCGACGGTCCCGCCGCGGACTACCGCCTTGAGGTGAGCTACGGCGATCGCCACTTCACCGTCGACGATCCCTACCGTTGGTTGCCGACGCTTGGCGAGGTCGACCTGTACCTGATCGGAGAGGGACGCCACGAGAACCTCTGGCAGGTGCTCGGAGCGCACGTGCACAGTTACTCCACGCCTGCCGGCAAGGTCAGCGGCACGTCCTTCGCGGTGTGGGCGCCGAATGCGCGTGGGGTCCGAGTGACCGGCGACTTCGATTACTGGTCCGGGCATGCACTGCCCATGCGTTCCCTCGGCGCGTCGGGCGTGTGGGAGCTGTTCGTACCGGCTGTGGGCGACGGCGCGCGGTACAAGTTCCGCATCCTGGGTGCCGACGGCCAGTGGCGGGACAAGGCGGACCCGATGGCGTTCGCCACCGAGGTTCCCCCGGCCACTGCGTCTGTTGTGTACACCTCGGCATACGAGTGGTCTGACGATGCATGGCTCAAGCGGCGTGCGGTGACGGACTGGCACGAGGCGCCAATGTCGATGTACGAGGTGCATCTTGGCTCGTGGCGCGTGGGCCTTTCCTACCGCGATCTTGCCGAACAGCTTGTCGCCTACCTTCAGGAGAGCGGCTTCACGCACATCGAGTTGCTGCCGGTTGCCGAGCACCCGTTCGGCGGATCGTGGGGTTATCAGGTTTCCTCCTATTACGCCCCGTCGTCTCGCTTCGGCAGTCCGGACGAGTTCCGCTACCTCGTCGACGCGCTGCATCAGGCCGGTATCGGCGTGCTTGTCGACTGGGTGCCGGCGCATTTCCCGAAGGATGTCTGGGCGCTGGGCCGATTCGATGGCACCGCGCTCTATGAGCACAGCGACCCCCGCCGGGGCGAGCAGAAGGACTGGGGCACCTTCATCTTCAACTTTGGCCGCAGCGAGGTGCGCAACTTCCTGGTGGCGAACGCGCTGTTCTGGCTCGAGGAGTTCCACATCGACGGCCTGCGCGTCGACGCCGTGGCCTCCATGCTGTACCTGGACTACTCGCGCAACGAGGGTGAGTGGGCGCCGAACATCTATGGCGGCCGCGAGAACCTCGAGGCGGTGGCTTTCCTGCAGGAGATGAACGCGACGGTTTACAAGCGCGTGCCCGGAGCGGTGACCATTGCCGAGGAATCCACGTCCTGGCCGGGTGTCACGCGCCCGACGCACCTGGGTGGCCTGGGCTTCGGCTTCAAGTGGGACATGGGCTGGATGCACGACACGCTTGGCTACGTTTCGCGGCAGTCGATTCACCGGCAGTATCACCACAACGATCTCACCTTCTCGATGATGTACGCCTACTCCGAGAACTTCGTCTTGCCGATGTCGCACGACGAAGTGGTACACGGCAAGGGCTCCCTGCTGAACAAGATGGCCGGCGACCGGTGGCAACAGATGGCGACCCTGCGTGCCATGTACGCCTATATGTGGGCGCACCCCGGCAAGCAGTTGTTGTTCATGGGCCAGGAGTTTGCCCAGGATAGCGAGTGGGCCGAATCGCGCTCGCTGGACTGGCGGCTGCTCGACGCGCCCGATCATCGCGGCGTCAGCCGGCTCGTCACCGACCTGAATCGTATCTACGGCGAGACATCCGCACTGTGGTCCCAGGACAGCGACCCGGCAGGTTTCCACTGGATCGATGCGAACGACGCGTCCGGCAACACCTACTCGTTCCTGCGGTTCGGCTCGGACGGCTCCGCGCTGGCGTGTGTGGCGAACTTCGCCGCGGTCCCACACGAGGGGTATCGCCTCGGCTTGCCACTTGCTGGCCGGTGGGACGAGGTGCTCAACACTGACGCCGAGGCCTATCTGGGCTCCGGCGTGGGCAACTGGGGTGGGGTGCAGGCCGTCGACGAGCCTTGGCACGGTCAGCCCGCATCGACAATCCTGCGGGTGCCGCCGCTGGGCGTCCTCTGGCTGCGTCACGCTCGCTGACGCCGCGCGATCGTGGTGTTCCCCCATCCCGGGACCGGGAGCGAAGCATCGTGGGAATGACGGCCGACCAGGCTGAGTTGATGTGTCATATAGTTTGTAGCGCAACCACTGGAGGTTTGCCATGCCTGCCGTAACCGCTGACACGTTGACCCTGCCGCGCGTCGCCGCGGCCTCGCTCGGCGACATCGAGCGTCCGGTCACGAGGATCACCACCGGTCCGCGCGGCTACGAGGGCGAAGGCTTCCCGGTCGTTCGTGCCTTCGGCGGGGTCTCGATGCAAGAGCTCGACCCGTTCATCCACATGGATCAGATGGGTGAAGTCGATTACGCGCCGGGCGAGCCGAAGGGCACCGCCTGGCACCCGCACCGCGGCTTCGAGACGGTCACGTACATGATCGACGGGACGTTTCAGCACCAGGACAACCACGGTGGTGGCGGTTTGATCAACGACGGCGCGACCCAATGGATGACAGCCGGTGCCGGCATCCTCCACATCGAGACACCGCCCGAGGAGCTCGTCATGTCAGGCGGCTTGTTCCACGGCCTGCAGCTGTGGGTGAACCTGCCCGCAAAGGACAAGTTCAGCACCCCGCGCTATCAGGCAATCGAGGGCACCGACTCAGCGCTGGTGACCTCGGCCGACGGGGGGGCGCTCGTGCGTATCATCGCGGGATCGATGGACGGGCACCGCGGTCCCGGCTCCACGCACACGCCGATCACGATGGCGCACGCAACCATCCAGCCCGGCGCTCAGCTTTCGCTGCCATGGCAGGCTGACTACAACGCGCTCGGCTACGTGTTGTCCGGCAACGGCACCGTCGGCTCCGAGCAGCGTCCGATCCACGGTGGCCAGCTCGCGGTGTTCGGAGCGGGCGACCGGGTCACCATCGCAGCCGATGTGAGTCAGGACTCACATCGTCCCGCGCTCGAGGTGGTGCTGCTCGGG
>Ga0075521_10000281_pt1 | contig 14019 bp, 9 predicted proteins | sample NGEPerD_FD_74785 | JGI IMG/M metagenome (GOLD analysis project Ga0075521, IMG submission 74785) | Arctic peat soil microbial communities from the Barrow Environmental Observatory site, Barrow, Alaska, USA - NGEE PermafrostAB12-D | ecosystem: Environmental > Terrestrial > Soil > Wetlands > Peat ...
TTTAAGATGCGCATCTGGTTTTGATATTTTTTAAACATGTTCCAGATTTTTACCAGCATCACTGAACTTGAGCTGCCTATAATCACATAGATGAAATAAACCGGTATGCCACTGAACATATACAGGATATTCTGCCAGAAAATATAAACAGGAACACCAATGCATAAACAGCTGAAAACAACCAGGAACCCGAAAACGAAGCGGTCGGTTGTCATCAGCGGTTCGGGTGAAGGTAGCAGGGGCATCACCAACTGTTCCAAATCAAAGTCAAATGATGCAGCAGGCTCCTGTTTTATTCCGGTAAACAAAAGGGTATAGCTGTTTACCTCCTCCTGACATACAGTACAGGATTCGATGTGCCCGATTGTCGTGTTTGAACAGGCGGACCTGTCCAACACGTACTCCTGTATTTCCTTTTCTTTGGGATGGCTGTTCGTCATAATGCCTCCTTTTTATATTTTGATAAAAGATTTTCTTTGAGCATTTTTCGTGCCCGGAACAAATGGCTTTTCACAGTACCTTCCGGCAAACCGGTAATCTGGGTCAGTTCCTCATAACTCATGGACTCGTGGTGGAAAAGCGTAATCAGGGTTTGGTAAATCACCGGCAGTTTGTTTATTTCGTTCCGGAGTATGGCTTTAACCTCTTTCTGAGAAATCTGTCCTTCCGATTCATTGCTGACAGACGAATAGTGATGCAGGTTTTCGGTGGAGTGTTTTTGCCATGCTTCGTCTTCATGCAGGTTTCCTGGTAGGATGGGTTTTTTCTTTTCAATCCAGGAGAGGCAGGTATTGTAGGCAATCCTCGCGATCCAGGTGGATAGCTTGGACTGAAACTTAAACCCACCCAGGCTATTGAATGTTTTCAGGTAGATATCCTGTGCCAGGTCCTTCCGGTCTTCTGCCACAGGCACCATTTTGAAAACGATCTGGGCAACCAGGTTTTCTGTGTTTTTTATAATGACGGCAAATGCCCGGGTATCCCCACGCAAAACCCGATCAACCAGGTGTTTGTCTTTCGGATTATTTCCAGTGATATCGTTCACGTTTCTGATCAGACCGGTAAAAGGGAATAAAGTTGCAAAAAATTCAAGCCAAATCAGAAATAATTCCGGTCCCTCATGATCAAAGGGGAAATGCAGTGACTTTATACTGGGAATCAGGAAGTTCCCGCTGAATTTTTAGGGGCATTTTGTATAACTTTAAATATAACCCGGTAGTCAGAAAAGGATACCATTTAGTAAATGCATCAGGACGTTCCGACAATAGATTCATCCGCTAATCTTCTAAACATGAAACCAATTTTGTTTTTCATAGGGATGGCTTTCAGCTTTTCTTGTAATCAATCAACAAATCCTCCAGCGAATGTTTCAGCCGGCACCGATTCATTGTATACTATAAAAACTGGCGGCGCCAAAATGATACAGGTTGATGGAAAATATAATGTCTGGACAAAAAAAGTTGGAGATGGCAAAATAAAAGTTCTATTACTACACGGAGGTCCCGGTTTTTCCCACGACTATTTCGAATGCTTTGAAGACTTCCTGCCCAAAGAAGGGATCGAATTTTATTATTACGACCAGCTAGGCTGCGGTAACTCTGATGCGCCGAACGATACTTCACTCTGGACGATCCCACGTTATGTGGAAGAAGTGGAGCAGGTGCGAAAAGGCCTCGGCCTCGACAGTTTTTATCTGCTCGGACATTCCTGGGGCAGTATGCTGGCCATGGAATACCTGAATAAATATCAAAACCACGTGAAGGCTGCGGTATTGTCCAATATGACGGCGGGTATTAAAAGTTATATGCCTTATGCCGAAAAATTAAAAAAACAATTCCTAAACACACGGGATATGGAGGTATACGACTCCCTCGACAAACTTAAATTATATAATGGCGCGGCTTACCAGGACCTGCTCATGAGCAGATTATATACCCATACCATCTGCCAGCTACCGGTCGATCAATGGCCTGAACCCCTAATGCGTGCGTTTAAAAAAGAAAATCCAGCCATCTATATCCAGATGCAGGGCGTGGATGAATTTCACGTGACCGGAAATTTTAAAAACTGGGAATTCTGGGACAGCCTGCCCGGAATCAAAGTGCCCGTGCTCGTTATCGGCGGAATGTTTGATGAAATGAATCCGGACGACATAAAGAGAGAAGGTCATCTCCTTCCCAACAGCCGGACCTACTTATGTCCGAATGGAAGTCATATGAGTATGTACGACGACCAGCGGAATTATTTTAACAACCTGATCGCATATTTGAAAGATGTAGAGAGTGGTCAGTTTGTTCCGGATAAAAAATAAATGGGTTGATCAAAAGGGCAGGTCATCATCATTGCCGGAATTTTCAGGCCCCATATTCCCGGTAACTTTTTCCTGCGAAGCGGACGAGCTCGCGGCAGATTCAATTTTCCAGGCCTTGACATCGGTATACCACCTGCCATTGAATTCCCTGCTTTCCACATCAAAATCTATTTTGAGCGTATTGCCTGGTTGCAATGGTCCCGTATCTATTTTGTCGCCCCAGATCGAAACGCAGATTTTCTTCGGGTATGTCGCATCCGTTTCCACGATGATATCCTGTTTTTTCCATTGTCCGTTCTTACCGGTTCCGGTCTGGAGAGGAAGCAATTGTACAAGTTTGGCAGTGAGTTGCATAAGATTTCGATTATAAGGACAAAATTAATTCAATTGCGTCGGATGGCCGTGGGTTGTAGACAAATAGTCAATGCCGGTGAATTGCAGTCGCGATTCATTCCGCCCTCAACTGCCGAACCGGATTGCGAACCGCCGCCTTCAGAATCTGCACACTGATCGTCAGCAGCGCAATGAGCAGTGTGCCGGCGCCGACAACAACGAATACCCAGGGCGAAATGCTAATCCTGAAATCATATTGTTGCAGCCATTTATTCAGGTAATACCAGCTGATGGGTGAGGCAATCAGGCAGGAGAGACAAACCAGTTTAATAAATTCTGAAGAGAGCAGTTTCCAAAGCCTGGTTACCGATGCGCCCAGTACCTTCCTGACCGCGATCTCTTTAGTCCGCTGTTCGGCAATATAAGAAGCCAGGCCAAACAATCCGAGACAGGATATAAATATGGCCAGTGCGCAAAATACCGTGGATATATTCCCGATATGCACTTCGTCTGAAAATTTCAAATTGTAATCATCAGCAGCAAATGCATAATCAAAGGGACTCTCCGGATCATAATGGCCATATACTTTTTCAATTTTGGATATCGCGATGGGAATCGGCACAGAATTTTTGAGACGGATCATCAGAAAAACATTCCTTCTTTCGAATAGGGTGAAGAATGTGGGATCGGCGGGTTTGTAGGGCGATTCCATGATCATGTTTTTCACCACACCGACAATCAGATTGTCCCGGTTACGCCAGTGGATTACCTGTCCAACCGGATTTTTCAAACCGGTAAATTGTACAGCAGCTTCGTTCAGGATAAACGCTCCGCTGTCTGTTGGAAAATCCCTCGAGAAATCCCGACCATCAAGTATCGTCCAGTCGATCGTCTTGCCGAAATCATAACTAACGAATACGGTCCCAATGATTGCCAGTTGATTCGGATCCTTACCCTTCCAGCTATAACCCATCATCGCATTTCTCACTTCAGTGGAAGGACTCGAAGATTCGCTCGCATTCTCCACCACGCCTGTTAGCAGCAGGTCGTTACGCAGGGCATCGAAATGTTTTTTGATGGATTCCGATTTCATTTCGTTAACGATTAGCCGTTGGGTGCTGTAACCAACAGGTCGGTTTTTCGCGAATTGGATCTGCTGGTAAATGATTACGGTTCCGATGATGAGTGCAGTACAAACGGTGAACTGCCCCACCACCATGATTTTTCTGGGCAGGGTCGAAAATTTTCCCGTTCTGAAATCCCCTTTAAGCACTTTGATGGGCCTGAATCCCGAAAGGAAAAATGCCGGATAACTTCCGGCTACCAACCCGGTAATGCATGCAAAACCCAGCAGACAAAGCCAAAAACTAAAATGAAGAAAAGGGAAACTCAGCTGCTTTCCTGCCAGCAGATTAAATCCCGGGAGGGCAATCAATGAAATAACAATGGAAAAAATCAACGCGATGGCTGTCATCATCAGAGATTCCCCGATGAATTGCCTTATCAGTACTGCCCTGGAAGAACCCATGGTTTTCCGGATGCCCACTTCTTTGGCCCTTTGCCCGCTTCTCGCCGTGCTCAGATTCATAAAGTTGATGCAGGCCAGGACCAAAACAAAAGCGCCGATAATCCCAAACAATCTTACAAATTGAATGCGTCCTTCGCCACCCTTGCCGGCATCATTAAAATTCGTGTACAAATGCCAGCGGTCCATCGGGTGGATCATCAGTACTTCCCAGCCTCCCTCGATATGTGGCTTAGTGAGGTTTTTTATTTTGTTGGAAAGCATGGTGAAGTGGGCCTGGTCCTGCAATTGAACAAAGACCTGGAAATGATGGTCCAGCCAATCATCATTATGGGTGTTGCCCGCATTGTTTTTATTCTCCCAGGCCGCAAGGAATTGTACTTCGCGAAATGTGGTATTGAAAGGCGGGTTTTCAAAAACGCCCATCACTTTCAGATTGTATTCATGATTAATGGAAATGATTTTATTTAAAGGATCATCATTCCCAAAAAGACTTTTGGCAAGGGATTCACTGATCAGGATGGCCGAGGGATCATTGAAACCCGTGTAATTTCCTTTCAACATATTCAGACCAAGCATGGACGGGAACACCCCATCTGCCCAAAGACCGGCTGCATTTATTTTTTTATCACCAACCAGCAGTCCCGCATTGATTTCCCTGATCACCGACACCTGTTTGATTTCATCCCGGTAATTATTCCGCAATGCCGCAGCGATGGGAACCGATGAATATTCCTCCGTATTCGTTATGCCATTAAAGGTTTCGATAGAAGCAACCTCACCGAGCCTGCTATGATTTTTGAAGTAGTGATCAAAACTGATTTCATCCCAGATCCACAAGCCGATCAATATGGCCACAGCCATGCCGACGGCGAGCCCCATGATATTGATGGTGCTGAAAACCTTGTTCTTAAAAAAGTTCCTGTAAGCGATCTGGAAATAATTCTTGAGCATATGGGAAGAATTACAGGCGAAAGTTATTATTATTTTAATAGTTGACAGTAGATCTGGAAAAATCTCCCGGAAATGGTACATTTAATCAAGAAGCTGGAGGAAATATGTCACCGTTTTTAGAAATATTGATTCTGCTGGGCGCATTGCAGGGATTTATCATTTCGGCGATGTTATTTTTTTCCAAACGGGCCAGGCAAAGCAACCGCATTCTGGCGGCCCTGATTTTCCTTATGGCGCTCGCCAGTCTCTTTTTATATGTGACAGGTACGACCTTCTACAATAACTCACCCATACTGGTTTTTCTTTCCAATTTTATTCCCATGATCATCATCATGCCCATGGGACCGCTCATTTATTTTTATATCCGCTCATTCAGCGAACCGGAGTTTATATTCAATAGAAAATATCGCCCCCATTTCTATCCGGTGCTGATTGACCTCGTTCCCCAACTCACCGCCATCATATATATTACCGGACTCATATTCAAGTGGTTTCCCAAAAATGATCCTCCCTGGGGTCAGTTTATCGATCAATACAATGTATACGCAGATATACCCCGATGGATTTCCGTCACCGTATATTTATGGGCTGCAAACAGGTACCTGAAATCCCAGGCCCATCCGATACCCTGGTTAAAGCAGTTCGTAAGAATATTCACAGCCTTTCAGATCATCTGGCTTTGCTACCTGGTACCCTATGAAATTCCTAAGTATTCCAACCGCCTGCTGGACATCTTCAATTGGTACCCGGTGTACATCCCCCTGTCTATATTAATATACTGGCTGGGCATCAAGGGTTACCTGGCTTCGCAAACCCGTTCAGAAATCGGAAAATCCAGGAAACTGCTTTCCCTGGATCAAAATCTTGGCGAAGAAGTGATCACCAGGTTGAGAAAGGTGATGGAAGAAGAAAAGCTATGGATGAACCCTGCACTCAACTTGTCGCTGTTAACCAGGCATACAGGAATCCCTGCCAAAACCATTTCAGCCGTCCTGAACCAATACGGGAATAAAAGTTTTAATGAATTCATCAACGGGTATCGGATAGATGCCATAAAGTCAAGATTGCTTTCGGCTGAAGATAAAAATCTTACCATCGCCGGACTTGCTTACGAGTGCGGATTCAATTCCCAACCCACTTTTCAGCGCGCATTCAAATCCATTCAGGGGGAAAGTCCAAGCGAATTCCTGTTAAAACATGCGGATTCCGGTCGGCAACTCGCTTAAATCCTATTCAAATCCGGATTTGAATAGGTGGGAGCATCCTAATCATCGTTCTTGCGGCCATAATATTTCCCATGAAACGATTTATTTTTTCTCTGATCCTGCTGGGCAATCTTTCCCTTTTTGCACAAGACAAAAAGTCAGCTGATCTTACCGGATTATACCAGGTTGATTTTTATCACTCCCGCAAATTCAAAATAGCCTGGGAGAATGAACAACTTAGTTTTGAAATTGTCGGTCAGGGGAAAACGGTATTGACTCCGTTGACAGGTAATTCCTATGCTGTAAAAGGCCTTCCGAATTCGACCATAGAATTCATTCTCGATGCTAATGGCAAAGCGGTAAAACTTATTTTCAACCACCAGCCATTTCACGGTCTCTGGCTTAGGGTAACAGACTCAACCCATTCCGCCGATACCACTGCCAATAGCCTTAAACTCTATGCGGGTAAGTATGCCATAAAAGGAAATCGCTATCAGACCCAGAATATCCGGGCTGCAGCTGATCATCTGGTGATACAGGTTCCGGGTGAGTTAGCCACCGATTTTTACCCCACCACAAAAAATCACTTTGTTTTTAAATATGAGGACTATACCAATGAATATGAATTCCTGCCAGGTAAAAAAGGAATTCCGAAGGGATTCAATTCCACTGAATCGGGTCCCATCTCCTGTTCCAGGATACCGGATACCGCAGCAGGCGAAAGAAAATACAAACACAACCTCGCTGAGAGAAAGAACTTCACCCTGGCCGATACATTGCAGGGGACCCTTTCATCATTTCGCAGTTGTTACGATGTACTGTTTTACAATTTGGATGTGACCATCGATCCGGAAACCAAATCCATTCAGGGATCCAATGGACTCCGTTTTAAAGCAATGCAGGATTTTACAGAATTACAGGTGGACCTCTTCGCCAATATGAAAATCGGAAAGATTATTTATCACAATGATACCCTCCTCTTCACGAGAAAATACGACGCTGTTTTTGTCCGGTTTCCGGAAACTGTAAAAAAGGGAACACTGGAAGAAATTCAAATCATTTTCTCAGGCACACCCCAGCTACCGGATTACTCCACATTGTCGGGCGGATTTTTCTGGCTCCAGGACAAAAACGGAAAACCCTGGATCGAAGTGGTCAGCCAGGGAGCAGGTGCCAGCCTCTGGTGGCCGTGCAAGGATCATTTATCCGATAAACCCGACAGCATGCACATTGCAGTAACGATTCCTTCAGGGTTAACTGCGATAGCCAATGGCCAGTTCATTAGTAAAACAGAACTGCCGGGAAAGCAAACCCGTTTTCAATGGGCAGTTCATTATCCGATCAATACATACAATGCCGTATTATATATTGGTGACTATGCGCATATATCAGATGTGTATGATGAGAACGGCATTAAATTTCCTCTGAATTACTATTACCTGTCTTATACTGGGGACCCCGCCAAAAAAATTATTGAGTATGTAAAACCGATGCTTGCGCTGTATCAAAAGGATTTTGGTCCCTATCCTTTTCCTCGTGATGGATATGCACTGGTTGAATCACCGTATGGTATGGAACATCAGAGCGCGGTAAGTATCGGGACCTATACCAACCCCGCTGATCAGACCGCCTTGAATTTGTCAGAAATGCAAGTAACCTTATGGCACGAATCAGCCCATGAGTGGTGGGGCAATGCGGTAACCTGTAGTGACTATGCGGATTTCTGGATTCATGAAACCTTTGCCAGTTATGCAGAGGTTTTATGTAAAACTGAATTCTTTGGAAAAGAAGCCGGAGAGAAATATTTACTGGATGAGCATGTCGATAACAAAGAACCCATCATCGGTTTTTATGGAGTGAATGATTTCCACATGGGAGATATGTATACCAAAGGCACCCGCATGATTGCCACTTTACGTTGTGTGATGAATAACGACTCCCTGTTTTTTAATATGCTTCGCGGATTGCAAAAACATTTTGCCTACCAGTCAGTCAATACCAACGACGTCATACAGTTCACAAATGGAATTTCGGGATCGGACTACAGTTATTTATTTGACCAGTACCTGAAATATCCAAAGATACCCACACTGAATCTCTCCCTGAAACCATCCGGCACCGGACTCGATGTTCGTTATCAATGGAAGGCAGATGTGACCGATTTCAGATTACCCGTTAAGATTTCAACGGGGAAAGAGCCCTTCTTTATTTATCCGACGACTGAGTGGAAGACCCTGCACCTGGACAATACCCGGGCAGAAGACTTCCATCCTGATCAAATCCATGAATATTATAATTTGAATATGGAATGATTCAATTTTTGATCGCGTCCGGGAATAATTGCTAAATTGAAGGAATTCATCCCGAATCCTCATCAATTAATCAACCCGCATGGCAAAGTTTCCCGCGAAATGTTTTCCGCTTTTTTTATTTCTATTCCTGTTCTTCATTCAATTCAGTAACGGACAATCAAAAGACCTTACCCCCGACCAGGCCCTGGCGCGCAGTATTTTTAAGGAACTGATCGAGATCCCCACGGTACATTCTACCGGCAACACCACAATCGCCTGCGAGGCCATGGCCAAAAGACTGATCGAAGCGGGATATGCAGAAAAAGATATCCAGATCGTAGGTCCGGAATTGAAAAACCGCAACCTGGTTGTGCGACTACATGGTTCCGGCAAACGCCCTCCGCTCCTCATGTTGAGCCACCTCGACGTGGTAGAAGCCCGTCGTCTTGACTGGTCCATGGATCCTTTTATACTCACAGAACAGGATGGTTGGTTCTATGGTCGCGGTACTTTGGATATCAAAGATGGTTCAGCCATCCTCGTGGCCAATTTTATCCGGATGAAGAAGGAAGGTTATGTACCGGATCGGGACCTGATACTTGCATTGACCGCAGAGGAAGAAGGACGCGGAGAATACAATGGCGTGGAATGGCTGGTTAAGAATCAGCGCGCGCTCATTGATGCTGAATATTGTATTAATATGGATGCGGGAGATCCCCAGGAAAAAAATGGGAAACGGATCAACCGCACCGTACAACTCGCAGAGAAAGGCGTGCTGAATCTGATGCTGGAAGTAAAAAATCCGGGAGGACATGGTTCTCTGCCAGGTAAGGATAATGCCATTTACCGGCTGGCCGCAGGACTACTCAAAATGCAGGCCTACGAATTTCCGGTGCAGTTCAGCGAGATCACGAAATCGTATTTTAACAAAATGTCTGCTTTTGAAAACGGTCAGCTGGCGGCAGACATGAAATCCGTTTCACAAAACGCACCGGATCCGGAAGCCATCAAAAGACTTTGCGCTTCCCCTTATTACAATGCGCTGATGCGTAGCACCTGTGTGGCCACCATGCTGGAAGCGGGTCATGCGGTGAATGCACTTCCCCAGTCAGCGAAAGCGATTTGCAATTGTCGCATTTTGCCGGGTGTTCCTCAGGCTGAAGTGTTGAAAGACATTCATGATATGTTGGCAGACACTCAGATCGTGGTGCATGTAATGGATGGTCTGTTGAAGAATCCGCCTTCTCCCTATAATGCAGCTTTCATGCAGACGGTTGAAAAGGTTACCGAAAAACTCTGGCCGGGTATTCCCGTAATTACAGTAATGGATGTGGGCGCGTCGGATGGCATTTACCTGCGCGGTGGTGGCATCCCGACTTATGGTATCTCCGGTGTTTCCATCGACGTGAACGACAACCGGGCCCATGGCAAGGATGAACGCATCGGAGTGAAGGAATTCTACGACGGACTGGAATATATTTATGCGATCATGAAGGCATTTACTTCCAATCAGTGAAAATCGCGGCATCGAACATGCGAAAAGTTGTTGCTTTGGTCCTGACTATATTGATTTCTGCTCATTCATTTTCCCAGTCTGCAGATAGTGCAAAATTGCTGGCAAATGCAGCTGTCAGGGCTTTTACCTGGGACCTTCAAAAATCAGCCAAGGGCGCCCTCATGTTCCTGGATGTACCTTATACCCGCGAAGGGCAGGACTCTGCAGAATACCTGACGCTGACGGTCGCCAAAAATAAGGGTGCGGAAAGACCTGAATGGATTTCCGTGATCATCCCAAATAATATTGTTCAGGCCAATGGTATTTTTATCGCCTTTGCCAATACGATCAAGACCCCTGACGGCATGTCGAAAATGGAGCTGGAAAAAAAGAGTACCAGGCGAATAGCTTTCGAAGCTTGCAAGGGAGAAACCTGTACGGCGAGAATACTGGAAGGCTATTTGTCTGACGAAAAAACCGGCGAACCCATCGACATATTCCAGAAGTTTTTAGATTATGACCATGTACTCTTTTTATTTACCTATGCCGATGGCAGTCATAAGTCCGTCGCAATACCACTATTCACTTTTAAGCAACAGTATAAAGCATTGTGAATGAATCCGGCTTTCACAAAAACTTCACAAATGATTGAATATATTTATTATAAAACCAGTCCTGAATAGTTTTCGCATATTCGTGGCCGTATTATTCCTGAGCAAATTCTCTTATGCGCAGGTCCCGGGCTCGGGTTATGCCCGTCTAAAATTTTCGGCCGATACGGTGAGGTTTGCCATCGATGACATCACAAGGGAACTGAGTGTAAAACAACCTGGCTTTTACAGATATACTTCGAAGGATGAATTCAAAAAATTCAATGATTCTGTGAAATCGACAATCAGAGACTCCCTGACTGAGTTGGAATCATATCTCAAATTAAAATCTGTTGTAACAAAAATTCATTGTCTCCACACAGGATTAAACCTGCCGCAGGACTATAAGGATTATCTGAATGGACAGCCCAATCTGATTCCACTGCAGGTCTGGTTTAACAAAGATCAGGCCTTTATAGTGAAAAATTTTTCCGGCAATGATTCGCTTTTGCCGGGAGATGAAATCATCAGTATCAATGGTCAAACCATTGAAGAGATTCTTCATCAGTTATTTGCCCTGATACCTTCAGACGGATATGATCTGACGATGAAATACAGGGCTTTGTACCTGCAATTTCCCACCTGGTTCAGGCTGATCAACCTGACAGAAAAATATAAACTGGTAATCAATCGTGGCGGAATTCGTTCAACTGTTTTTATACAGGGTAAAAGATTCAACGATCTGGCTACGGATGGATTTCTTAAAGAACCCGTTTTACCAAAACAGCTGGAATTTAAGATTGTTAATCAGACGGGCATTCTGGTCATTCACTCGTTTGCCAAAACGATGATCGAAAAGGGGAACCAGCATTTTAAACCATTTATTGAATATGTATTCAACGAACTGGAGAAATATCATATTCAAAACCTGATTGTAGACCTCAGGGACAATACTGGCGGGTCGGATCCTTTTGCAGAATACTTTACCAGTTATTTCTTTGACAAACCCTTCCGATACTGGGATAGGATCGAAGTGACCGAAGCCATTGCCAAACAAATCAAAGGCGTGGCCTTGAAAGCTTTTTATCGCACCCCAGTTCAGAAAGACAGCATCTGGCTTTGGCAGAAAGCCAGGCATACCAACGAATTTGATTTTTATACTGAGCAGGAGCCTGCCGGAAATCCATACAAAGGCAAAACCTATATTTTGATCAACGGTTTCTGTATGTCTTCCTGCGCCGATGTGGCGGCTGTTTTGTCGTACAACAAAAAAGCCATATTAATCGGTGAAGAGACCGGAGGAGCATACGAGGGAAATAACAGCGGGATGATGCCGGAAACTGAGATCGATCCCTTTCATTTTACCCTGACTGTACCCCTGCAGAAATATTACAATGCGGTCGACCTTTCTAATCACAATGGAAGGGGCGTTATGCCGGATCAGCCAATATACTCCGATATAAAGGATCTCGTTGTGGGTACGGATCTTGATATGAATCATGCCCTTGATTTGATCGCAGGGCATCTATAGTAATGTAAACATTACACTGTTTAGTCGTGAATCATCTTTTTGAATGCTTCAATGAAACTTCTGGGTCTATTTTTTTGCAGAATTGACAGCTTTGAAATGAAGAAATAAGTTTGCATATAATCTGCCAATATGAATGGAATCACCGATTGTATTTACAAAAATATCGTTGATTGAACATTTCACACTCATCTCTTTATTTTCGGCCACAAGCGTTAGGCTGTCAGGTGGAAATTCCGTCGGGCTGCTCTCACTGTAGAAACCATTTTTCTTTAACTTTTTTACCAACGCATTTACATTGAATTCGATGTCACCACCTTTGCCATTAGTTACAGAAAGTTTACCGGATTTGCTGGAAAAATTCACTTTAAGAGAAAAGCCGTCAGCCTTATATTGATTTACGGGCGCATCCTTGTTTGCTTCATCGTTCACTTGATAATTATTGACAGCGTATTCATATCCTGATAAGGCAAACAGGAGTCCATTTTTTTGCGCCCTGATTCTGAAACTGGTATTCCTCTCCACATTATTTAGAACAATATCATCATCATATTTACTGACATTCATGTAGGTAGTTAATTTTTCCGATCTCATATAATCATATAAATCATCTTTGTTGGCATCACCTTTCATCAGGGAATCCAGATTGATAGAAAACAAGGGTTGCAACGATTTGTAATTATGCGCATTTGTTAGATATTCTACGATTGAACTGATCTGACTACCATCTCCCTTATTTAGTTTTTCTTTCGCCGGAATGATTTTTTGATCTTCAGACAACATGTGATTGGCGCGCAGTAGGGTAATCAGCCTTGCCGTTTGACTTTTATAAGAAACAGAAAATATACCCCAGGGACCAAATGAAATAAGGAAAGCTATCAGACAAAGACTAGCTGGTATGACTTTGATGTTCTTAACTTTTGCAAAAATAAAATACAGTGCAATTGCTGCAAGCCAGCAAGAAAGGACAAGAACGATATATCTATCCTCAGTAATTCCGTAAGCATGGATTCTTTTTTCTATGGCCATAAATAAGAGAATGATCAGGGGGCAGATAGCGATGTAGAAAAAACGATTGAAGGCGGGAATCCATTTGTTATTAGATTCATATTTTATCGGATGAATCAACAGGAGTGAAAGTATGCCTGCAATTGCAAAAGCCAAAACCAGATAAGAAACCCATCCATATGGCCATTGCCTGGTACCTATGATCTTGAACATATAAGCATACAGAATCACCAGGTAAACGGTAATAATGGGCAACAAAACATATTGAGTGAAAATTTTCAGACCCTTGGGATAATCCGTTTTCGTTTCTAGTGTTTCATAGGCAGTAGGGAATCCGGCAAGAAAAAACAGGGTATTGAATCCGCCAAAAAGTATGATCCAGAGATCAGTGTACCATTTGTAATTGATGTTCACGGAAAACAATTTGTCAACGGCCAGGATCGCAAGTGACAGTCCCAGGTAAAGCACACAGGTATATAGGGCTGCTGCCAGAATTCTCAGGAAAAGACTTTTATTATATTGCCAGAAACCATTAATTTCTCCTTTGGCCGTGAAAGGTATAAACGCCAGCAACAGGTGCAAACCGATGACGAATAATACGAACTGTTTTAGCCGTCCCGTAGACAAATAGTCTGGAAGGGAATAGTAGAAGGCGAAAACAGCACAAATGGTAATCAACCCGCCGAGCCATTTTATACCCGTCGACAACTTTTTTCGTTCCGCGTAAACTGTTAGTGCCAGTGACAACAGCATACCCAGGTAGGCACTCCATATAATAT
>Ga0075521_10000283_pt1 | contig 13970 bp, 10 predicted proteins | sample NGEPerD_FD_74785 | JGI IMG/M metagenome (GOLD analysis project Ga0075521, IMG submission 74785) | Arctic peat soil microbial communities from the Barrow Environmental Observatory site, Barrow, Alaska, USA - NGEE PermafrostAB12-D | ecosystem: Environmental > Terrestrial > Soil > Wetlands > Peat ...
ACGCCTACTGCGGAAGAATCACCGTAGATACCACGTGAGTCGGAAGCTGCAATAGGCCGACGCAGCTGACGGTCACCTTCGACGACAGCAGCTTATCGGGAGCGCGATCTCAGCAACACATGCGTGATCTGATGGGCATGCACGTCAAATCGCGACGCGAGCTCCGCCAATGTGGCGTCGCCCTTGAGGGCCGCCAAGGCGACCTTCGCTTTGAAGACCGGGGAATGATTTCGACGGGGTCGTCGCACAGTCCACGCTCCTTGAGCACGGCGAAATCTTCGCCGAAAAGAGCGGGCGTGTCTACCTAAGCTCCTGTCTCAAATCGTCCGACCACCTCTGAGAACGGCAAGCTCGTCGACTGAGAAAGTTGCCCCGGCACGCGCTAATTGCGTCCAGTGCGGGGCGCGGAGACTGCCCCAAGAGAATTCGCCAATCGCCACCTCCCCGGGGCGTGTCCGGGCACCCTGCCAAAGAAAAAGCCCGCCACACTGCGCGGGCTTAGACTTGCTCACGGAGCGGGAGGGATTCGAACCCTCGATAGGGGTTTAAAACCCTATAACGGTTTAGCAAACCGCCGCCTTCAGCCTCTCGGCCACCACTCCCGGAACCGGACTCACGCCCGGCCGTAAAGTATAGTCAACGGAGAGTCGATGCGGTACCAGCAACACGAGGGCAGCCGCTCGAACGATCGTGCACTCACGTGGCTCTCCGTCGCGCTTCTCGCGGCGGGGATCGCGCTCCGGCTCTGGCAGTATCTCGGCGCAAGTGCTCTGTGGACGGACGAGGCGACGGTCGCGAACAACATCGTCGGGCGCTCGTTCGCGCAGCTCCTCGTGTCGCCGCTCGCGCACAATCAGGCGGCGCCCGTCGGCTTTCTGATGATCGAGAAGCTTGCGGTGACGATCTTCGGCGCGAATGAGCTCGCGTTGCGCGCGTATCCGCTCGGGTGCTCGGTGCTCTCGCTCGCGCTCGTGTGGCGCATATCGAAGCGGCTGCTCCCGCAGGCGGGCGTGCCGATCGTGCTCGCGCCGCTCGCGCTCGCGCCCCTCCTCATCTTCTATGCGGCGGAGGCGAAGCAGTACTCGAGCGACATTGCGATCTCACTCGCGCTGCTGCTGGTGGCGCTCGAGCTGAGCGATCGCGAGGCGACCGAGCGCATGACGACGCGATACCTCGTGGGTTCGGCGATCGCGGGCACGCTGGCGGTGTGGCTCTCGCAGCCGGCGGTGCTCGTGGTGACCGGGCTCGGTGCTGCGCTCGCACTCGGCACGATCGGCGCGCGCGGCTCGCGCGGTCGACGGCCGATTTTCCCGCTCTCGTGGATCATCGTCGCGTGGGCGCTGAGCGCAATCGCGGCGACCGCCGTCTCGATGAATCACCTCACGCCCGAGTCGCAGCACTTCATGCGCACCTTCTGGAGTGACGGCTTCTGGCCCCTCTCGCTGCGCCATCCCTCAACACTCGCCTGGCCGCTCGTGCGCATCGGGCTACTGCTCGGCGGCCAGCTCGGAATTCCGACGAGCGTCGGCCTCGCGTGCGCGCTGCTCGCCGCCGGCGGAGTCGTCGCCACGTGGAAGCACGAGTGGCGCACCTCGCTCCTGCTCGCGATGCCGCTGCTCGTGGCGCTCGGCGCGTCGGCGGCGCACCTCTATCCGCTGGCCGAGCGACTCGCGCTCTTTCTGATCCCGTCGTTGCTCCTACTCGCCGCGATCGGTGCGACGGAGATCGCGGCGATGGTACGCGTGAAGGGTGATGCGGCGATCGTGCTCGCGGTGGTAACGGTTCTCGTGCTCGTCGTCGCCGCGCAGGCGCTGTACGCGGCGCCGCCGGTGTATCGTCGGGAGGAGATCACCCCCGCGATCGCCTATCTGCGGCGGGCGAGCCGCGCGTCGGACGCCAGCTATGTGTACTACGGGGCCGTGCCGGCGTACGAGTTTTATGATGCGCGCGAGGCGCTGCCCGCGCGCGCCACTCTTGGTGGCTGCCACCGCGGAGATCCGAACGCGTATCTGCGCGAGCTCGACGCATTTCGCGGACGTGCGCGCGTGTGGCTGTTGTTCGCGCACGAGATTGCGCGACTCGGCGAACGCGAGACGATGCTCGCGCATCTCGGCGCCATGGGCATGGCGCGCGACAGCATGGTCGCGTACGGGAGGGATACGAACGGCAAGGCGACGTACGTGCGGCTGTACCTCTACGATCTCTCGGCTTCCACTTCGATTGATTCCAGCGCCGCGCGTCGCATGGATGCACCGAGCGCAGCGACGATCGAGCCGCGGCTGCAGTGCGCGCCGCCGAGTGAGTAGAGCAGGGCGCCTACTGCGCCGCGACTCCGCTGCCAAAGGGAATCGACAACCCAATCGCAAAACCATGATGCGCCGTTGGCCCGACCAGCAGGCTCGTCGTACGCGCTCTCTCGAAGACGCGCTCCCACTGCTCACGCTGGTCTCTTCTGCCAACGTGCGCACCGAGGAGTGCACCGGCGACGCCGATCGGAACAGCAGCAACGAAAGCGTTGAGGCTGCAGAGGTCATCCGAGTTACTGGAGCACACGGCCTTCGCGGCAATCAGCACGACGCCGATGCCGATGGCCGCGCCAATTCCGGCATCCCTGAGCACTACGCCATGACTCGCGCGAACGCCCTGGCCGACGTCGATCGATCGCACGCTGTCCATCGGAAGGGTCGTCAGCGTCGAGCTCATGCCCACTCGCACACTGAGCGAATCGGGAGAAAGTGCAGCGAGCGAGCCCTCGCTCGGCTGCGCGGGGGCGAGAGGGAAGACGCGCACGTGCGATCCCAGCGGGATGTTCTGCGCGCGCGCCTGCGACGACGCGAGGGCGAGCGTGGGGAGCACGCAGCCAAATAGAGCGCATCGATCGGAGATAATCCCGGAGATCATTGCGTCTCCTCCAGCTCTTGCGAGTCGATCGTTGCATCGGACGCGACGCGGCACGTTACGACGGGCAGGGTGGGATTCGAACCCACGGGACCCGTGAAGGTCCACCGGTTTTCAAGACCGGAGCATTCAACCGCTCTGCCACCTGCCCAGCTCCAACAGCGCGCATTGCGGATGCTCCGCGGCTCCAAAAAAACTGACATCGTTCGCGCCCGGGCGCCACGTTAGCGAAAACCAATCTAGCGCTGGTGTCTTTTTCCATAGAGGGCGCGTCAGCTCATTGAGAGACATGTGCGAGCACTCGTCGCTGCGTGCGATTCGACCGTCGATTTCACGGGAGTCGCCGGTGAGTGCTGCACGCATTTGCGTCCTGGGCCGGGCGCGGAATGAGCCATTCACGGCACTGACCCACATGTTGTCACACAAGCTCGTGACTCCAAAGTCGTCGTACGATCGCTCGGAGCCTGGTGCGAGCTCGCTCGGGCGCGTGCTCGTCGTGAGCGAGTCGGGCGCTGCGGCCGACGTCGTCGTGCGCGCGCTGCGCGGCGAGCATTTCGACGTGGTCGAGGTGGCGAGCGTGAAGGTCGCCCTCGAGGCCGCCCGCCTGTCCCGTCCCGATGCAGTGGTGCTCGACGTCTCGCTCCCCGAGATCAAGGCGTTCGAGATCTGCCGACTTCTCAAGGAGGCGGCAGCGACGCCGCTGCCCGTGCTCTACCTCTCGTCTCGAACCTCCCGCGAAGCACGCGCGCGCGCCCTCGACGCCGGCCTGGACGGCTATCTGACGCGCCCCTTCGAGCCGACCGATCTTCGTGCTGCGGTCGGCGCGCTCGTGCGCGTCAAGCGACAGGAAGATCTACGTCACATTGGGGAAGCGCAGAGCGGCGTGCTTCCCGATGTGCTCGACGCGCTGCTGGACAACATCGCTCTACTCGCCGTCGACGGCGAAATCCTCGCCGTCAATCGCGCATGGACGCAGTTTGCGCTTGCGAGCGGCGCCGACACGGCCCGCACCGGCGTCGGTGTGAACTACCTCGCCGTCTGCGATGGCGTGACGAGCGATGCCTCGAGCGACGCGACGGAAGCCGCTGCGGGCATCCGCCAGGTCCTCTCCGGTGATCTCGAGGGATTCGAGCTCGACTATCCCTGCTTCACGCCCACGTTGCCCCGCTGGTTTCGATTGATCGTGCGGCGCGTGGCGCGGACTGGGCCCGTCGCCGCAATCATCTCGCACGTCGAGCGCACGAGCGAGCAGCTCGCGACCAACTCCGAACGCGCTGCCCTCATCGTCAACACCGACGTCACGGAGCGTCATGCGGCCGCGAAGGAGCGTGAGCGAATGGTCGCGGCGCTCGAGTTCGAACGAGCACGACTCGCCGCGATCTTCCAGGAGGCACCGGCTTTTCTCGCCGTGCTTCGTGGCCCGGACTACGTATTCGAGCGAATCAATCCGGCGTATGCACAGCTGGTGGGACATCGGGAAACGATCGGCAAGCCGTTGCTCGATGCGCTCCCGGAAATTCGCGGGCAGGGATTCATCGAGCTCCTCGACGAGGTCCGCGCCACGGGAGTTCCGTTCGTCGGAAAGCAGACGCCGGTGCTTCTCGCGCGCGTTCCCGGGGCCCCCCTCGAAACCCGCTACGTCGACATGGTCTACCAGCGCATCGTCGACGGAATCGACGACTACGCAATCGTTGCGCACGGAGTCGACGTCACCGACCAGGTGCTCGCGACGGAGGCGCTTCGACGCACGGAGCAGCTACTTCGCGACCAGTTCGCGAAGCTGCCCGTGCCGACCTACCTGTGGGAGCTGCACGGCGACGACTTCATGCTGCTCGAGTCCAACGAGGCCGCGGTGAAAGCCGTGCCGTCGCATGGTTCGGCAGCGATCGGTCTGATGACGCGGACGCTCTTCCCCGGCATGGACTCGACTCGGGAGGAGATGCTCCGGGCACTGCGCGACAACATCGTCGTGCGCTGCACCGCGGAGTTCGAGGGATCCCCCAGCTTCGGCAAGCGACGAATCGAGCTCACAATGGGTCCGCAACAGCCCGATCGCGTGCTCGTGCATGCCGTCGATACCACCGCACGGATCGAGCTGGAATCGCAGCTGCGTCAAGCGCAAAAAATGGACGCCGTCGGCCGTCTCGCGGGAGGTGTTGCGCACGACTTCAACAATCTGCTGACGGTGATCGGAGCCCACAGCGCCTTCCTGCTGGAGTCACTACAGTCGGACGATGCGCTACGAGAAGATGCGGAGGCGATTCAGCAGGCGGGCATTCGGGCGGCGGGGCTCACGCGCCAACTGCTCGCGTTCAGTCGCAAGCAAATTCTCAAGCCGACGGTGCTCGACCTCAACGTGATCGTCGAGGACACGAAGAAGTTGCTCGCGCGGCTTCTCGGCGAGGACATTCAGATCGTCACCGAGCTCGCGCCCTCGGTCGTCTCGGTGGTCGCCGATCCGAGCCAGCTCTCGCAGGTGCTCATGAATCTCGCCGTCAACGCACGCGACGCGATGCCTGGCGGCGGCGTCCTCACGATCCGAACGTGTATCATCACGATCAATGCCTCGGAGGGCGGTGAGCTCGTGCACGCCGTGGTGGGCGACTACGCGCTGCTCGAGGTCTCGGATACGGGGATCGGCATGGATGCGTGCGTGCGCGCGCGCCTGTTCGAGCCGTTCTTCACAACCAAGGAGCCCGGACAGGGCACTGGACTCGGACTCGCCACGGTCTATGGGATCGTGAAGCAGTCTGCCGGATACGTGCTCGTGGAGAGCACGCCGAGTCAGGGGACGACGTTCCAGGTGTACCTGCCCACCACTACGAAGTTGACCAACGAGATGGATCAGGAGCTACGCGCCGCAGAGAACGCAGCGGTGCGCGGTGTCGAGACTGTCCTGCTCGTCGAGGACGAGCGGCAAGTGCGCGAGATCGCCAGTCGCATTCTCAAGCGACACGGCTACGTCGTGCTCCTCGCGGCGAGCGGCGCCGAGGCCCTCGCGCTGTCGGCGGCATACGCGTCGACGATTGACCTCGTCATCTCCGACGCCGTGATGCCCGGGATGACCGGCGCCGAGGTGGTGCAGCGACTGCAGGAGCAGCGGCCGGGGCTCAAGGCACTCTTCATGTCGGGCTACACGGACGACGAGATCCTGCGTCGCGGCATCGTGTCGTCGACGGCCGCCTTCATTCAGAAGCCGTTCACGCTCGCGGACTTCGCGCGGGCGGCGCGCGAGGCCCTGGACGGCTGACGGCGTGCTCGGCGGGAATCGGGAAACTCGCGGGCGTCTCGCGCGTTGATCCGTCATGTCCACCGACTTCGCAACATCCGCGGCCGAGCCTACGTCACTTCGCGTGAGCGTGCTCGATCAAACGCCCGTCGCCGAGGGAACCACCGGCGCCGCCGCGCTTCGCAATACGATCGATCTCGCGCGCCTCACCGAGTCTCTCGGCTTTCATCGCTACTGGGTGGCGGAGCATCACGGCAGCCCGATGCTCGCGGGCCCGTCGCCCGAGGTCCTTATCTCGGCGATCGCATCGGTAACGTCGCGGATGCGCATCGGCAGCGGCGGCGTGATGCTCCCGCACTACAGCGCACTCAAGGTCGCCGAGAATTTTAGCGTGCTTGCGGGGCTCTTCGGCGATCGCATCGATCTCGGACTCGGCCGCGCCGCCGGGACGGACCCGGAGACGGCGTTCGCGTTGCAGCGCGACCGTCGCAAGCGCTCGCTCGACGACTTTCCGCAGCAGCTCGAGGAGCTACTCGGCTATCTCTACGACCGGCTGCCGCGCGAGCATCCGTTCCGCAGACTCGCCGCGCTTCCCGGAATGCCGGAGCGCCCCGAGCCGTGGCTGCTCGGCTCGTCGCACCAGAGCGCGATGTGGGCCGCCGAGCTCGGGCTTCCATATGCGTTTGCGGACTTCATCAATCCGGCTGGCGCCGAGATCGCTGCGCTCTATCGCGATCAGTTCGCACCGTCGGCGGAGCTCGCGGCGCCACGTGTGATGGTAGCGGTGTCCGCGATCGCTGCAAGCGCGAGCGACGAGGCGCAGCGACTCGCATCGAGCATGCGCATGGCGATCACGATGCTGCGCGCGGGCTCATCGATCGCGATACCGACCGTCGAGACGGCGCTCGACTTCCTCGAGCGCTATGAATCGCCGCAGACGATGCCGATGGGGCGGCGCGCGGTGATCGGAGCTCCGGATGCGGTGCGAAGCGGGCTGGAGGCTGTGGCGCGCGAGTACGGTGCCGACGAGGTGATGGTGGTGACGATCACGCACGATCACGAGGCGCGGCGTCACTCGTACGAGCTGATTGCCGAGGCGTTCGAGCTTGGCCTACCGATCGATTCGCAATATCATCGATCGGTTAACTCGTAGTAGCTCTCGATCGCCCACGCGATCACGCGGTCGGTGTAGAGCACGCGATGCGCGTCCGTATCGTCGTCGAGCGTGATCTCTCGCACGAGCGCCTTGAGCGCGCGCACCACCTTCTCCGGCGGGCAGCGATGCACGCGCGCATTCACCGCGCATGCGCGCACTGCGTCGCGCAGTACGCGCGGATCGTGACGAGTCGATTTTCGCGCCGCGCGCAGCGCGTCGGCGATGGCGGCCAGCTCCGCGCGAAAGCCTGCGGACTCCTCGTACTGCTCGGCCACCGGTTGTGTCATCGCCGCCGCGTGCCGGCGTCCACCCGGCTCATTTGTGCTGGCGCTTCCCTGTATCCGTCATCTTCACGCCACTGCCCGTGTCCTCACCGAGCGGCACCGCCGTCGCTGGCGGCGGCACTTGCGGGTTAAACAGCCGGCTCAGATCCGTCGCGTCGGCAAGCGCGCGTGCCGTCTCCATCAGCTTCCTCGACTCGGCACTGTCGCCGCGCTGCGCCGCGATGTCAGCGAGATCAACGGCCGAGGTGATGTAGATGTAGGGAATGCCGACCGATGCTTTGTCGACCCACAGTCCGCGCTTGATCACTGCCTGCGGCCCGAGGAAATCGTTGTACCACAGGTCGTGCGTGCGCGTGACGTCGACGAAGCCCTCGCCCTGCAGCAGCACGGTGTCCTTGCCGGGAGCCGGCGGATTCGGAACGAGCTTGCGCGCAAGCCCCTGCGTCAGCAGGTACTGCCCGAGCCCGAGCACATCTTGCGGATAGCCGCCCGCGGTGCGGCTGAAGTAGATCGGACGATTCGGATAGTCATCCTTGATCATCAGCAGCACGACAATGTCCGCCTTCGCGAGCACCTGCGGCTTGATCGTCGCCTCGATCGAACCCTTCTTGAACAGTTCCGCCTGGCGAACCTCCTGATACTCCGGGATGCTGTCCGCCTGCGCTGTCGTCATGTGGAGCGGCGGCCCCTTCGGCATCGGCCACTCCTTGCCGCGATACACCGCGGGTCCCTTCGCCGCATCGTACGGATACACGGGGCGACGCACGAGCTGGCGCACGTACCAATCGGTGTTGAGCAGCGATGTGCACAGCACGAGCACGTCCTTGCGAACCCCTTCCACTTCCTGCGCGTACCAGAGCGGGAAGGTGTCGTTGTCGCCGGCCGTAATGAGAACGCCGTACGGCTCGACTGAATCCAGCAGATCATGTGCGAAGGCGAAGGTGTCCGTCTGCCCGGCGCGCGAGGCCGCCTTCCAGTTGGTGAACAGCGGAATGAGCGCCAGCGCGAGGAACCACGACGAGTAGATCCACGACTGCCGGCGCGGCACCTCGATCGTCTCGCGCCCGATCTTCACTTCCTCATTGCCGAAGAGCGACGCGAACCCTTCCCAGATGTAGACCATGCCGAGCGCGGTCCACACCCCCCACGCGGAGAACGCGACGATGAAGAAGTAGTCGCGGTCGCGAACCTCACAGTTGATGTCCGGCGGATTGCCGAGCGCCGCGCACTGCGAGTGCCCGTACTTGAAGTTGAGATAGTAGATGAGCACGACGGTGAGCGTCAGCATGAACGTTCCGAAGTACCAGAACGACTTGCGATCGCGCTTGAAGTGCACCCATCCACCCATGAGCCCGAGGAGCATGTACACGGACGCGAGAATCCGCTGGAGATTCGGCCAGTGATCCTTCGCATCGCGCAGCCACTGCCAGCGGAAGTACAGCCAGTACATGCCGAGCTGCCCGTCGAAGAACGGCGCCTGGCGATCGGTGAGCGCCGGCTTGCCGTATTGACCGCGATTGAAGTTGTACCAGAAGGACGTCCACGTCGTGGGCTCGCCTTCATTGATCGCAGGGAAGTGCGCGGCGCGAATCGGCTGCGTGAGGAACGGCGTCATGCCGAGCAGCAGTGCTCCAACGCTCACCACAACCAACTTCCAGCGAAGCATCGTGTGCGGCCGGCGCACCAGCACCGCGACGACCACTGCCGGACCCGCGAGAAAGCCCATCATGTGATTCGCGTAGCCGAGGCCGAGCAGGTACGCGATCATGACGAGCAGTCGATCCGCAGCCGGACCATCGGGATCGTCCGACCAGCGCACCGTGAGCCATGAGATGATCGCGAGTCCCATCAGCGACACGGTGTACACCTTCTCGTTCACCACGGACTGATTCCACACGGTGAACGCGGTCGCACCGATGATCGCCGCGAGCACGCCGCCCACGATCCGCTGCCAGCGCTCCACGAGCCAGCCCACGAGAATCCGCTCGGTGACCAAAAACCACATCCCCGCAGACACCGCGCTCGTGAGCGCCGCGAGGATGTTTATCTTCGTCGCCACGTGGAGCGAGCCGAGCGGCAGGATCGCGAAGAGCCGCCCGATGAGCACGAACAGCGGATTGCCCGGCGGGTGCGGAATGCCGAGCACGTACGCCGCCGAGATGTACTCGCTGGTGTCCCACATCGCCGTGGAGGGCGCGAGCGTCGCACAGTAGAGCGCGAACACCGCAAGCGAGGTGAGCGCCGCGGCCAGGTAGGACGGACGGTAGTCGAGATCGGTGCTCTTCGGTGGCATAGGCTCAGGTTTGGAAACGCGCGGGTGCCGGCGCTACGGCCGGCCCGGATCAGCAATGCAAGATGGACCGCTCGCCGGGAACAGGCAACGAGCGCGCTAGTGCCGGAAGAGTCGTGAGCCCGTGAAGACCATCGCGATCTCGCGCTCGTTCGCCGCCTCGATCACCTCGGCGTCGCGCACCGACCCGCCCGGCTGGATGATCGCCGTCACCCCCGCCTCGGCCGCATGGTCGACGCCGTCGCGGAAGGGGAAGAATGCATCGGAGCCGAGCACCGAGCCCGCGGGATCGAAGCCGGTGCTCCGCGCCTTGTGCACGGCGAGGAAGCTCGCGTCGACGCGCGACATCTGCCCAGCGCCTATTCCGATCGTCGCGCCGCCGCGCGCGAGCACGATCGCGTTCGACTTGACGCTCGCCACCGCGCGCCATGCGAACAGCAGATCGTCGCGCTCGGCGTCCGTTGGCGCACGTTTCGTGACGACGCTCCAGCTCTGCAAACTATGATCGATCGAGGGACGATCCTGCACGAGCACGCCGCCGCGCACGCGCTTGAAGTCGAGCGCGCCGGCGGGCCACGACGCTTTGCCCTCGAGCACGCGCAAATTTTTCTTCCGGCCGAGAATCTCGATCGCGGCAGGAGTGAACGACGGCGCCACGAGGCACTCGACGAAGAGGCTCGAGATGACATCGGCGAGCTTCTCGTCCACCGGCACGTTGAAGGAGATCACGCTGCCGAACGCCGACTGGGGGTCGCACGCGAGCGCCTTCTGATACGCCTCGAGCGCGGTGGGCGCTATCGCGAGGCCGCACGGCGACGTGTGCTTCACGATGGCGCAGCAGGGCGCGCCGTCGCCGAGTGTGTCGCTCGCGAGGAGCGCGCCCTCGAGATCGAGGAGATTGTTGAAGCTCAGCTCCTTCCCGCCGCGCTGCACGAGCGACGCGAGCCCGGCGCCGCGATGCTCGACGTAGAATGCGGCTTCCTGTCCGGGATTTTCGCCGTAGCGCAGCGACTGCGCGCGCTCGAAGGAGAGCGGCACCGTCTCGGGAAAGCGCTCGTCGCGCTGCTTCGCAAACCACCCCGCGATCGCCGCGTCGTACGACGCCGTGTGCGCGTACGTCTTCTCGGCCAGCAGCTGACGCAGGTCGAGATCGTCGGCGCCGGCCTCGAGCGCCGCGAGCACCTTCTCGTAATCCGCCGGATCGACGATGACGTACACTGACGCGAAGTTTTTTGCGGCGGAGCGAAGCATCGAGGGGCCGCCGATGTCGATGTTCTCGATCACTTCTTCGGGGCGAACGTTCGCGCGCGCGGCCGTCTCGCGGAAGGGATAGAGATTGACGGCGACGAGATCGATCGGCGTGATGTCGTGTTGTGCGAGCGCCTCCATGTGCTCCGGCATGTCGCGTCGCGCGAGGAGTCCGCCGTGCACCGCAGGGTGCAGCGTCTTCACGCGGCCGTCGAGCATCTCCGGAAAGCCGGTGATGTCGGCGACGTCCTGGGTGGCGATGCCCGCCTCGCGTAGCGCGCGCGCGGTGCCGCCGGTGGAGATGATCTCCCACCCGCGCGAAGTGAGTGTGCGCGCCAGCTCGGCGACGCCTGTCTTGTCGGAAACGGAGATGAGAGCGCGCGGCATGACGTGGGGAAGAGGACGGTCAGGCGGAGAGGGCGATGCCGATCGCGTTTCTGAGCGCGGCATCGTCGAGAGAATCGAGCACGAAGGCTGCTTCGTCCAGCTTGGGGAGATGCATGTGCGTCGCGCGACCGCTCGCGTCGAGCGAGATGCGTGACTGCGCGACGGCGAGCACGGCGGGCGGATAGAGCGCATGCTCGACGCGCAGCACGCGCGCTGCAAGCGCCTGCGCCGTGTCGCCGGAGAGAACGGGGACGGGCCACTGCGCGATGATCGCGCCGTGATCGTAGCGTTCGTCCACGAAGTGCACGCTCGCGCCGGACACGCGCGCGCCGGCCGAGATCACGGCGGCGTGTACGCGCAGGCCATACATGCCGCGCCCGCCGAAGGCAGGGAGGAGCGCCGGATGCACGTTCACGATCCGGCCGCGATACGCGTTGACGACGACCCCGGGGATGAGCCGCATGTACCCCGCGAGCACGATCAGGTCGATGCGATGAGAGCTCAGCTGCGCGAGCAGCAGCTCGCCGCCCATCGTGCCGCCATCGATGGCCTTGGCGGCGATGTCACGCGAGCGCGCGAAGGCGAGCGCGCCGGCGTCCGCGTGATCGGAGAGCACGAGCGCGAGATGCGCGAGCGCGTCGCGCCCGCTGCGCGCGAGATACTCGTGCAGCGCGCGCAGATTGGAGCCGCGGCCGGATGCGAGCACCGCCAGGCGCGTGGACATGTGCTGAGTCTACCCGCCTTTTGGCGGTGCAGATAGAGGGAGCGAGGACAGGATCCGGTTAACCGCCGAATCGAGGTTCGTCGAGATCGCGAAGCCGTCGCGCGCGCCGACGACATCGCCGCCGGGGGTGGTGTCGCGCGGCACGAGGATGCCGTGGCCACCGAAGAGCCTGGCCGGCTGGATGTCGCGCAGCCGGTCGCCAACGTACCACGACCTGGCGAGGTCGAGATTGTGCGCCGCGGCCGCCTCCAGGTACATCGCGGGGCCGGGCTTGCGGCAGTCGCACGCCGGTGGCGCCTCGGGATTGTGCGGACAATAGTACGTCGTGAGCACCTGCGCGCCCGCGGCCGCGAGCAGCTCGTCGATGCGCACGCGAACGGACTCGTACTCATCTATCGAGAAGAGCCCGCGCCCGATCCCCGATTGATTCGAGACCACGATGATCGGTATCCCCGCCGCGTTGATGCGCGCGATCGCAGCTGCGGCGCCTGGAATCAGTCGCACGTTGTCGGGCTTCGAAACGTGAATCGTGTCCACGTTGATCGTGCCGTCGCGATCGAGAAAGAGCGCTGGGCGGGGATCGCTCATGCGGGCGGCTTGTGCGTGGTGTCCGCCTTCGACGCCGGTGCGCCGGGCCGCGCGCCGCGTTGGGGTGGCGCGCCGTTCCTTGGCGCCGATGGCGGCGGTGGCGGCGGCGCCGGCTTGGGAACCTCGAACGACCGCACCGAGTTCGCGGCGATTCCCATGAGATTGTGAAGATCCTTCGACTCGAGCTTGTACTGCGCGCCCTGCTTGAGCGGTGCGCTCACCGTGATGAGAATGTCGGTGACCGGAATCGGCTTGCTCGGCAGCATCGCGGCCAGCGCGGCCGCGCGCCGCATCGCGTTCTTCTGGAGCGTGTCCGTTGGTACCCGATGCTGCGCGACGTACTGGCGACGGAAGGCCGTGTCGGTGCGCGCGCGTATCGAGTCGGCCTTCACCGTGGAGTCGTTGCGCCGCCTGTCGATCTCGCGCGCCGAGAGGATCGCCTTGGTCGACACGATCGATGAATCGGCGGCGCGCACGATAATGTGCTCGCTGTCGAGTGGCTGCTTCGGGTCTACCGGCTTGTCGAACGATGCGTGGATCGTGACCGAATCGCGCACTTCCACCGTCACGACGTGCGGCCCGATCGAGTCGTGGACGAACGCCAGCAGCTCCACGCTCGCGGTGTCCTTGAGCGTGACCTGCGCGGAGTCCTGCAGCTCGTGTTGATCGCGGTCGTGATTGTTGTTGGCGTCGACCCACCCGAACAACGTGAACGAGCCGGGCGGCATGTGCGGGATCGCGAAGTGGCCGATTGAATCCGCGCGCGCGATGTAGACGATGCTGTCGGGGTGCGAGACGGCTTCGACGATCGCGTTCGGCGCGGGATGGCCGGCGGGCCAATCGAAGACGACGCCGGAGATCGACTCGCTCGCGATCTCCGGCCCCGTCGAGAACACGAGTTGATACCCGAGCTTCTCGGCGTTGCCGCGCAGGTCGGAAATGCCGGGGAGCACGGTAACCGTATACGTCGTATTCGGCTTCCAGTCCTTGCGCCCGCGCGCCGAGATGCGCGAGCGATGCCAGCCGATGTGCGGAGCGCCGTCGCGCGGCGAGATGAGCACGAGCGCATCGAGGCTGCTCGCGCCCGCGGGGCGCTCGGTGAGCACCTCATCGTACTGAAAGTTCACATCCTTTTGGCTGACGTTGCGCGAGTTCGTGTCGGGAGA
>Ga0075521_10000288_pt1 | contig 13937 bp, 14 predicted proteins | sample NGEPerD_FD_74785 | JGI IMG/M metagenome (GOLD analysis project Ga0075521, IMG submission 74785) | Arctic peat soil microbial communities from the Barrow Environmental Observatory site, Barrow, Alaska, USA - NGEE PermafrostAB12-D | ecosystem: Environmental > Terrestrial > Soil > Wetlands > Peat ...
GTGCTCGAAGGCATAGTCGAACAACGACGGCGCGGGACGCAGTTCCAGGCGCGGGAACGGGTAGGGCGCACGGGATAGTTGCTGCTGGACCTGCTCGACATGGTTGTCGTAGATGTGGCAGTCGCCGCCGGTCCACACGAAGTCGCCGACGTCAAGGCCGACCTGCGCCGCGATCAGATGGGTGAGTAGCGCGTAGCTGGCGAGGTTGAACGGGACCCCAAGGAACAGGTCGGCGCTTCGCTGGTAGAGCTGGCAGGACAGTCGGCCCTCGGCGACATAGAACTGGAAGAACGCATGGCACGGCGGCAGCGCCATGTTCTCGATCTCGCCGACGTTCCATGCGGACACGATCAGCCGCCGGGAGTCCGGGTCGGTGCGCAACTGGTCGAGCACCTGGCTGATCTGGTCGATGTGGCGGCCGTCGGGCGTGGGCCACGAGCGCCATTGCACCCCGTAGACAGGTCCGAGGTCGCCATCAGGGCCGGCCCACTCGTCCCAGATCGTCACCCCGTGGTCCTGTAGCCAGCGAACGTTCCCCTCACCGCGCAGGAACCACAGCAGCTCGTAGGCGACCGAACGGAAGTGGACCCGCTTGGTGGTGATCAGCGGGAAACCACGCCGCAGGTCATAGCGGAGCTGGTAACCGAAGACGCTGCGGGTGCCGGTTCCGGTCCGATCGGACTTCGGCGTGCCGGTGTCGAGCACGGTCCGCAACAGAACCTCGTACTGGCTGTCCGTCTCGGCCTGCATACCAGCACGATAACCGAGCAGACCGACAGCCCGAGGAGGATGAGCAGGTGTCCGGGCGGGAACTGGCGCGACACCGCATCGCCCCGATGGCTGGGGCGGAGGCCGCTCGCTGCCCGCTGATCACAGTGCGGCCGGGGCCTGATGGCCCCGCTCTCGCGGGGCCATCGGGCGGTTGCGGTGGAGGTGGCGGGAATCGAACCCGCGTCCTCCGACGCATCAACAGGGCTTCTCCGGGCGCAGTGTGCGCAGTCCCTACTCGGCCTCACCGGTCATGCACACAAGCCGGTGCGACAGGCCCAGCCGCTGTGAGTTGTCCCGTCCTCCCCCGCGGCCGGCGAGGACGGTCAGTCACCTGACTGATGCCAGCGGACCGAGCCGGTGACGAGCCCGGGCTGACAGACCTGCTCTGCTACCTAGGCAGCGAGAGCGAGATCGGCGCGACTGTTGTCGGCGCTTATTTTTTGTACGTCGCTTTTTTTACGAGGTCAGCAACGTGGTCCTCGGCCCGCTTCCCCTGTCTCAACATACGGAGTCGAAACCGTTCACCCCCTGGTGTCTGTCACCCCCAGCGTAGCGGCGCGCGCCAGTCATGACACGTCGGTGCGCAGCAACCGTGCCCCGTTGGCCCAGCAGACCGCTCGCAGCCAGTCGTCACCGAGCCCGAAACGCTCCAGCGCGGCGAGCTGGGAGGCGAACGGGTACGGGATGTTCGGGAAGTCCGTCCCGAGCACAACACGGTCCTCCAGGGCCCCCCACTGGGCGATGACCTCCTCGGGCACCGGAGCCAGTTGGTTCATGAAATCGGTGCCGACCATGGTGGTGTCCAGGTGCACGTTCGGATAGCGCTCGACCATCGCGATGTGCTCGGCGTACTCCGGGGCTCCGCAATGCGCGATCACCGCGGTGAGCCGGGGATGTGCTGCGAGCACTTCACCGAACGGCCCGGCTCCGGTGTGCCGACCGGGCAGCGGCCCACTGCCGCAATGCACGACCACTGGCACCGCGGCCTCGGCGAGCAGGCCCCAGACCGCTTCGAGCAGCCGGTCGCGAGGATCGAAGTCGCCCACCTGGATGTGCACCTTGAACACGGCGGTGCCTGCCTCAAGCGCCTCGCGCACGTAGCTGAGGGCTGACGGCTCGGGATAGAAGGTGCCACTCGGCACGCAGTCGGGGGTGTGCGCGGCGAAGTCACGGGCCCATATGTTCAGCGATTCGGCCATATCCGGCTTGTGCGGGTAGACGAGCGCCGTGAACCTCCGCACGCCCAGCCCTCGCAGCGTCTGCAGCCGCTCGTCCACACTGCCGCGGTAGTGCACCGGCCACGGCATGCCGTAGTGCTCACCCGCATTGTCGAAGTAGCGCCACACTGCCGCCAGCACCTGCGGGGGCATGAAGTGCGTGTGGATGTCGATCAGACCCGGCAAGCCGAGCCGTTCCCACCAGCCGGGAACGTCGGCGTCCCTCACTCGCTCATGCCCTTGCGGCGACGGCCCATCGCGCGCTGCACCTCTCGATCGGCGTCGCGCCGGGCAAGGTCCTGGCGCTTGTCGTAGGACTTCTTGCCACGCGCCAGGGCCAACTCGACCTTCACCTTGCCGGCTGAGAAGTACAACGCCAGTGGGACGATGGTCAGCCCGCTCTCCTTGGTCTTGCCGATCAGGCGCGCGATCTCCTCGCGATGCAGCAGCAGCTTGCGGGTTCGCCGCGGCTCGTGATTGGTCCAGCTGCCCTGGTCGTAGACGGGGATGTGCACGTTGCGCAGATACATCTCGCCGTCGTCGATCGTCGCGAACCCGTCTACGAGCGACGCGCGTCCCAGCCGCAACGACTTCACTTCAGTACCGGTGAGGACGAGCCCCGCCTCGTAGACATCGAGGATCGAATAGCTGTGCCGAGCCTTGCGGTTCTGAGCGATGATCTTGCGGCCGACCGGGCGATTGCTGGAGGACGGCTGCGCGGACACGCCTACAACCGTACGTACAGACGCAATGTTGCAAACGCCGTCAGGCCGGAAAGGACGATGCCGACGATCAGCCCGGAACCGCCGGCGACCAGCACGTCGTTGACGCTGAGATTCGGGATGACGCCGTTCTTGGTCGGCCCGGCGAACACGCCGTCCAACACGAAGTGCTTGCCGAGGGAGATGAAACCGATGGCGACCAAGCCGCCGATCGCCGAGGCGATGATCGTCTCGAGCATGAACGGCAGTTCGGTCATCCACCGTGAGGCTCCGACCAGACGCATGATGCTCGTCTCGTTGCGTCGCTGTGCGGCCGCCACCTGGATCGTGTTCGCGATCAACAGCACCGACGCCACCAGCACGACCAGCGCGATGACGATCGAGAACCACCGCGCACTGTCGATCATCGAAAGCAGCGTCTTGATGGTCGAAATCTGGTTGTTGACCTTATCGACCCCGTTGACGTTGTCGTATTTCGCGGCGAACCGGTTGTAGTCCTTGCTCAAGTCCTTCAGCTTGACCGTGAACGACGCAGGGAGATCGCCCAGCTTGAGGTACGCCGCCAGGGTGGGCTGTTGCTTCTTACCGAGTTCGAGTGCTTTGGCCTCTGAGACGTACTTGGCCGAGGTGACCATCGGGTCGGCCGCGAGCAACTGTTGCACGCTCTGCGTTTGGATCCGGGTGGTCGGCGTGTTGGGGGCGCACGTCACCGTGCGAGGCGGATGGTTCTCGCGCGTGGCAAGTTCGTTGTCGGCTTGCTGCTGGTCGTATGCACTGGTGGTGCACAGATAGACCGAAATGTTGATCTTGTCTTCGTAGGTTGTCTTGAACTTGGTGATCTCGGTGTTGGCGAGGATCGCGGCACCCACGAAGCCCAGCGCGATGGAGGTGCTCAGGATGAGCGCGATCGTCATCGCGGCGTTGCGGCGGATCCCTGCTGCGACGCCCGACAGGACGAAGTTGGCGCGCATGACTTCCTTACTGTTGGTGGATCGAGATGGGAGGCGGGCGGCCAACCTCTAGCGGCCGACTCCGTACACCCCACGGGACTGGTCGCGAATGAGCTTGCCAAGATCCAACTCGATGACGCGGCGTCGCATCGCATCGACGATGTTGTTGTCGTGGGTGGCCATGACCACCGTGGTCCCCGTGCGGTTGATGCGTTCCAGCAGGTTCATGATGCCCTGGCTGGTGTCGGGATCGAGGTTGCCTGTCGGCTCGTCGGCCAGCAGGACGAGCGGACGGTTCACGAACGCCCGCGCGATCGCAACCCGCTGCTGCTCGCCGCCGGAGAGCTCGTGCGGTAGCCGCTGCGCCTTACCGGTCAGGCCGACGAGGTCCAGCACTTCGGGGACCGTGCCGCGGATCGCCTTGGGCGACTTGTTGATGACCTCGAGAGCAAAGGCCACGTTCTCGTAGACGTTCTTCTTCGGCAGCAGCCGGAAGTCCTGGAAGACGCAGCCGATGCTGCGCCGCAACTCGGGCACCTTACGCTTGGCGAGCTTGTTGAGGTTGCGGCCGTTGACGGTGACGACACCGCCGTCGGACCTGTCCTCGCGCAGGAGCAGCCGCAGGATGGTCGTCTTGCCCGAGCCGGATTGGCCGATGAGGAAGACGAACTCCCCCTTGGCAATGTCCAGCGAAACGCTGTCCAGAGCGGGACGGGCACCGGCCGGGTAGACCTTGGAGACATTTTCGAGCCGGATCACGAGGCGTCAGTTTACGTGACCGTGACAAGGCGGCCGCGCAATGTCTACGACCCAGCGCGTCCGCTGAACCTCAGTTGGCTTCTCGCACGACACCTTAAGGGACAAACGCACGCGACACGGCTTGCTAGCGTGCATAGACGTGGGGATGCCGACTGCCGACACCGATCTGGCCTGGTCGGCTGAGCATCCGGGCGAACCGCTGATCTCTGCGCGGCGCCTGACCAAGCACTTCGGCGCCTTCACCGCCGTCGACACAATCGACTTCGACGTGCGCCGAGGCGAGGCATTCGGCTTCCTCGGCCCCAACGGTGCCGGCAAGAGTTCGACCATGCGCATGATCGGCTGTGTGGCACCGATCACGTCCGGAACACTGCGCATTCTCGGCATGGACCCGGCGACCCAGGGCCCGAAGATCCGCGCTCGGCTTGGCGTCGTGCCGCAACAGGACACGCTCGACACCGAGTTGACCGTCCGCGAGAACCTTTACATCTACGGGCGCTACTTCGGCCTTCCGCGCGCGGCGCTCGGCCCGAAGGTGGACGAGTTGCTCGAGTTCGCCCAACTCACCGACCGCGCGAACGCGAAGGTCGAGCCGCTCTCCGGCGGAATGAAGCGCCGCCTCACCATTGCCCGCTCGCTTGTCAACGATCCCGAGATCCTGCTGCTGGACGAGCCCACCACCGGACTCGACCCGCAGGCCCGCCACGTGCTGTGGGATCGGTTGTACCGCCTGAAGCAGAACGGCGTGACGCTGGTGCTGACAACCCACTACATGGACGAGGCAGAGCAACTGTGCGACCGCCTCGTGGTCATGGACGGCGGGCGCATCGTGGCTGAGGGGTCACCTCGCAGCCTCATCGTCGAGCACTCGACCCGTGAGGTCGCCGAGTTGCGTTTCGCGCCCGGCCAGAACAGCGAGGCGGCCCGCCAACTTGCCGGCGTGCTCACGGGTGCCCGCGAGCGGGTCGAGCAACTGCCGGACCGGGTGTTGCTCTACGTCGCCGACGGTGAGCACGCGCTGTCCCGCTCGCACGAGATCGGCCTGTCCCCCATCTCGTCGCTGGTGCGGCGCAGCACTCTCGAGGACGTGTTCCTACGCCTCACCGGCCGCAGCCTGGTCGACTGATGAGCGCCGCGCCGGATCCGGTTCGCTCCTCCGTCTGGCAGATCGTCGAGTACAACGCGCACGCCGCCCGTGCTTTCTGGCAGAGCATCCTGATCGTCGGGGTGCTGACCCCGTTGCTCTACGTCCTCGCACTCGGCGTCGGGCTGGGGGCGGTGGTCGACAGCCACAGCCACGCGCTGCACGTGAAATACCTCGTGTTCGTCGCACCGGCGTTCCTCACGGCCGCCGCGCTGCAGATCGCCGCCGCGGAGGCCAGCTACCCGGTGATGGCCGGCTTCAAGTGGCAGCGCACCTACCATGGCATGGCCGCCACCTCGCTGACGACGAGGCAGATCAGCGACGGACAGCTGCTGTGGGTGGGGCTCCGGCTGCTGGTGAACTCGGCCATCTACCTGGCCATCATGGCGTGCTTCGGCGGCACGGAGCGCTGGGCGGTGCTGCTCGCAGTCCCGGCCGCGACCCTGACCGGCCTGGCCTTCGCCGCGCCGGTGATGGCAGTCGCCGCGACGGCGTCGTCCGAGGGCCAGGTGTTCAACGTCCTGTTCCGGTTCGTGGTCACGCCGATGTTCCTGTTCTCCGGAACGTTCTACCCGGTCAGCCGGCTGCCGGAGTGGGGAAGGTGGCTGGCCTACATCTCGCCGCTCTGGCACGGCACCGAACTCGCGCGAGGAGCCGGGATCGGCGGGATCGGCGCGATCGCCGTGCTCGGGCACGTGCTCTATCTGGTTGCCCTGCTGATCCTGGGAATCGGCCTGGCCCGCTGGCGCTTCCGCGCGCGGTTGCAGCGATGAACGCCCCCGCGGTCGATCCCGAGGCACGGGCCAGCCTGGCATTGCGCATCCTGCCGCCGGGCCTCTACTCGGGGCGAGGGCACATCGTGCTCGAACGCGCGTTTCGGGTGTACCGCCGCAGCTGGCTGGTGATCTTCTCGGGATTCTTCGAGCCGCTGTTCTACCTCTTCGCGCTGGGCACCGGCCTGAAGAGCCTTGTCGGCACGGTCACCGGCCCGGGCGGACACCAGATCGCGTACACCGCCTTTCTCGCACCGGCGCTGCTGGCGTCATCAGCAATGAACGGCGCGATCTATGACTCGACGGCAAATGTCTTCTTCAAGATGAAGTTCGCCAAGCTCTACGACGCGATGCTGGCCACCTCCCTCGGTCCGCTCGACGTGGCGATCGGCGAGATCAGCTGGGCACTGATCCGGGGCGGCCTGTATTCGCTCGGGTTCATGGTGGTCATGGTTGTGATGGGACTGACCGCGTCGTGGTGGGCGCTGGCGCTGTTGCCCGCGGCCCTACTGATCGCGTTCGGCTTCGCGGCCATCGGCATGGCGGTCACGTCCTACCTGAGAGGCATCCAGGACTTGGACGCGATCCAGGTGGCAACCCTGCCGCTGTTCCTGTTCAGCGGCACGTTCTACGGCCTCGACGTCTACCCGAGATGGCTGCAGATCGTGGTCGAATGCCTGCCCTTGCAACATGGCATTGCGCTGCTACGGGGCCTCAACGCGGGGGTGATCGACTACGGGATGCTCGGGCATGCCGCGTACTTCGTGGTCATGGCCGCGATCGGTCTCGTCGTCACGGCCCGACGACTGAATGTCCTACTGCTGCGCTGACCAACTGCTGCTACTGCGGAGCCTTGCTAGGTCGACTCTTGGCCGCGCCGCCAGCGGATGCCCGCCTCGATGAAGCCGTCGATCTCGCCGTCCAGGACGGCCTGCGGGTTGCCGACCTCGTACTCGGTGCGCAGGTCCTTCACCATCTGGTAGGGGTGCAGGACGTAGCTGCGCATCTGGTTGCCCCAGCTGTTGCCGCTGTCCTTGAGGGCGTCCATGGCCGCCCGCTGGTCCTGGCGGCGCCGTTCGAGCAGCTTGGCCTGCAACACGGCCATGGCGCTGGCCCGATTCTGGATCTGGCTGCGCTCGTTCTGGCAGCTGACGACGATCCCGGTGGGCAGGTGGGTGATGCGCACGGCCGAATCGGTGGTGTTCACCCCTTGCCCGCCCGGACCGCTCGAGCGGTACACGTCAACGCGAAGCTCGTCATCGGCGATGTCGACATGGTCGGATGACTCGACGACCGGCAGCACCTCGACACCGGCGAAGCTCGTCTGGCGCCGGCCCTGGTTGTCGAACGGGCTGATGCGGACGAGGCGGTGGGTGCCCTGCTCGACCGATAACGTGCCGTAGGCGTAGGGCTCCTTGACCTGGAAGGTGGCCGACTTGATACCAGCCTCCTCCGCCAAGGACGTGTCCAACACGTCCACCGAATAGTTGTGCCGCTCGGCCCAGCGCAGGTACATCCGCAGCAGCATCTCGGCGAAGTCGGCGGCATCGACGCCACCGGCCTCCGACCGGATCGTCACCAGCGCCTCGCGCTTGTCGTACGCGCCGGAAAGCAGGGTGCGTACCTCGAGCTCGTCGATCGACTTGCGGAGTCCGACGACCTCGGCCTCGGCTTCGGCGCGATAGCCGGCATCGTCGGCGTCGTCGGCGAGGTCCCACAGCACCTGCGCGTCGTCGAGACGCCGTCGCAAGTCCTCGACGCGGCGGATCTCACCCTGGACGTAGGAGAGCCGGGAGTTGACCTGCTGCGCCCGATCCGGGTCGTCCCACAGATCCGGCACGCCGGCCTGGCTCTCCAGATCGCTCAATTCGCGGTGCAGCTTGGCGACGTCAACAACCGCCTCGATGCTGGTGAGGGTCGCAGAAAGTTCCTTCAGCTCGGCAGCGACGTCCACTCCGGCGAGGGTACGCGGGTGAGCGCCGTCGCAAGTAATACTGGGTCGAGCGGACCAGCCGGAGGCACACGTGAGCGAGGACTACGTCACCTATCCCGGAGGCAATGTCGGACCGGCTGACGGGCTGCAGTCGCCTCGATACGCCGGCCTCGCGACGTTCGCACGCCTGCCGCAGCGCCGTGAGGTGGACGGTTACGACATCGCCGTGGCGGGTGTGCCCTTCGATGCCGGTGTCACCTACCGACCGGGCGCGCGCTTCGGCCCATCAGCGATCAGACAGGCCTCCCGGCTGCTTCGTCCCTACCACCCGGCGCTCGACGCGATGCCGTTCCGTGACGCGCAGGTGGTCGACGCGGGCGACATCGTGTGCACGCCGTTCGACATCGAGCGGGCAATCGGGCAGATTGCGGCCGGCATTGCCGAGCTCGGCGGCGAGGGTCGTGCGGTGGTGTGCCTTGGCGGCGACCACACGATCGCGCTGCCGGCGCTGCGGGCCACAGCTGCCGTCCACGGTCGCCTGGCGCTGGTCCATTTCGACGCCCACCTCGACACGTGGGACACCTACTTCGACGCGCCCTTCACCCACGGAACGCCGTTTCGCCGGGCGAGCGAGGAAGGACTGATCGTCAAGGGCAATTCTGCGCATGTCGGCATTCGCGGCTCGCTCTACGACCGCGCGGATCTGCTCGACGACGAGCAGCTGGGATTCACCGTCGTGCACTGCCGTGACATCGACCGCATCGGCATCACCGGCGTGATCGACGCGGTCCGCTCACGTGTCGGCGCACACCCCGTGTACGTGTCGATCGACATCGACGTTCTCGACCCGGCCTTTGCCCCGGCGACGGGGACGCCCGAAGCGGGCGGTATGACTAGCCGGGAGCTGCTCGCGATCCTGCGCGGCATGAACGGGCTGAACATCGTCGGTGCGGACGTTGTCGAGGTGTCGCCGTCCTACGACCATGCCGAGGTCACGGCCGTCGCCGCGGCCAACGTGGCCTACGAGCTGATCACCCTGATCGCATGCGGGAGGTCGGGCTCAGCTCAGTCCTCGAGCTGAGCGAGCAGAGTCTTCGGTGCGATCTGGCGGTAGGCATCGCGGATGACCTCGCCGACCTCGTCCCAGTCGGGGTCGTTGTCGATGCGCACGCCTACCCAACCGCGGTGGCCCACGTATGGCGGGCGGAAATAGCGGTCCGGGTCGTGGCCGATCAGCGCCTCCTGGGCACCGGGGGGTGCGGCGCACCAGAACCCTAGGTGCGCGGCACCGTGATGATGGTCATCCAGCATGAGGAACTGCTTGCCGGAGCGCCCGCCGCGCACGAAGAACGACGGCTCGCCATGGCTTGAGCGCTCGGTGACCTCGGGAAGCGCGAGCGCTATGTGTCGCAGCCGCTCCACCAATTCGTCTTTCTCAGGCATACCGCGAGCGTATTCACCTCGACGCACCCGATTGTGCAACTTTTGGCGGCGTGGGACCGCCAGGAGTTGCACAATCGGCTCGGAGCGCGCCTAGCTCCCCAGCCGCAGGGCGAGTGAGCGGGACTGAGCGATGTAGCCGGCGCCGAACAGCACAGCATGCACAAGCAAGGGGAACAGCTGCCAGAGACCGATCCGTTCACGCCAGCCGTCCGCGAGCGGGCTGACCTCCTGGTAGGCGGCTCGAGTCCGCTGCGGGACGCCGCCGAACAGGTCGAGCATGGCCAGGTCCACCTCGCGGTGGCCGCCATACGCGGCAGGATCGATCAACCACGGCCGGCCGTCCTGGTCGGCGAGGACGTTTCCCGTCCACAGATCGCCATGCAAGCGCGCCGGCGGTTCTGATGGTGCATCCACCCGTACCCGCTCGACCTCGCTGAGCAGCCCGACGCGCGCCGCAAGGGGAAGAAGCCGGTGCTGCAAGTAATAGTCGTTCCACTCGGCGCCCTCCGGCGAGGGCACCTCGCACCGGCCGACGAGCAAGCGGCCGGGGGCCGGCAACGAGCCGAAATGCGCGGCCCCCGCCGCGTGCATCGTCGCGAGCATGCGGCCGAGTTCCACCTCGCCCACAGGGCTCAGCTGCCCGATCTCAATTCGCTGCAGGACCAGCAGATCCGGGCTCTCGTCGATGATCCGTGGCACACGTGCGCCAGCGGCCCCTAACCAGCGCAGACCGGCCGCCTCGAGTGGTGCCGGATCACGCTTGACGAAGCTCATCGAGCAGGGCGCGACACCCGACCTCGATCATGTCGAGCACCTCGTCGAATTGGGCGCGAGGGCCGTAGTACGGGTCGGGAATCTCCACGTCGCCGAGCATGACCAGCTTGTCTTCGGTGCCGGGCGGCGCGATTTCGGCCAATCGACGAATGTTGTTCTCGTCCATGGCTACGAGCAGGTCGAAGTCGATGAAGTCCTCCGGGCGCACCTCTCTCGCCTGTCCGGTGAGGTCGATGCCGCGTTGCTTTGCGGCGGCGCTGGCCCGTTCGTCCGGCGGTTCCCCGGCGTGCCAGCCGCCGGTGCCCGCGCTGTCCACCTCGATCTCGCGATCAAGCCCTTGCGCTGCGACGAGGCCGCGCATTACCGCCTCGGCCGTGGGCGAGCGACAGATATTGCCGTTACAGACGAATAGCAAGCGCGTCGTCACCCCGCCATCTTCACAGATCCCGTCACCGGCAGCCCGACTGACACACACAGGTGTGCGTGCCAGGCAACCGATCGTGATAGGACGTTCTTCGCGGCATTGATCGACAATTCGGGGTGACCCCGTTCCACAGCCCGCTGAAACGAGGCCAGCCTGTTCCGTCCGATCATGACGAACGTCGAGAGGAAGATCGTCTCCAGAGAGCCGCTTTACGCGGACGCGGTGGCGCTACCCGTGACGCGCGCGCTTGAGGGCGCGGGCGCGGCTGGCGTCAGCCCGGTGCTGCTCGTGAGCATGCAGCAGACCGAAGGTGAACCCGTTCTCACCAGGGCGAGTTCCGGCGGTAGCGCCCAGGCGGAGCAAGACCTCGCCCGCGACAATGCTGTCCTGATGCTTGCCCAAGATGTCCTGCAGCTCGGTGGACCGCTTGACAATCCGCTTGGCTTTCTTGCCCAGAACCGGGGTGGCCAGCTCGGCGGTGTAGCGGCTGCGTTTGCTCGCCTTGCGGGCGCGGTGCAGCCGCTCGTCACTGGCACCGGGGCGGGCGGCTTGGCGCAGCCGTTTTGCCAGGGTGCGTTGCGCCCGGTTCAGGAACGTCGCCACATCAGTAGACGGCTGATTCGCACCTGAGGTGAGCGGTGGTTGCTGGTACCAGAGCTTCAGCTCGGCGAGCAGTGCTACGTAACGCTTGCTGCGCATCTCGCGGGTGAGCTGCTCGCGAGCCTTGAGCGTCTGGCTCACTAGGTGCTCGTCGATGCGGGCCGAGACCGGTCCCAACACGAGCTCGGGTGGCAGCGTGTGCACGATGCGGTCCAGGTGCTCGCGCAGCACCTGCAGGTCACGTACCTGACCAAGCAGGTTCGCGTACCACGCGAGCTCGATGTCGAGGGCGTCCGCACGATCGGCGTCGAACAGGTCGGCGAAGACGTGCAGCACGCTGCGATAGCGGCGGGTCGCTACCCGGGTTGCGTGAATGACGTCGTGGCCGCGGCGCAATGCGAGGTCCCCGGTGATCAACGCGGCGTACTGGGCCTGGAGATAGTCGGTGATCGGGTGGGTGACCTCGGGGGTCCGACGTCTGGCCCGCCCCTGGTCCTTCGGTGTCGGATGACTGAGGAGACGGCCCAGCTTGGACGGGCCTACAGCCGGCGTTGCGCCCGCGCGCGTGATGAGCTGACCGACCGCGCCCAGCAGCGCCTCGTCGCCAGAGCCCAACTCCACCTCGACCTCACGCCACTGGCTGACCACCGTCGCCTCACCCATCGTCACGGCATCGACGTGATCGTCAGCAATCTCCGCGAGCAGGGCGCCGTCGGCTGCCAGAATTCGCCAGGCTTCGCGGCGGGTGTCGATCTTGGCGATCGGCTTGAGCGCATCGCCGGTGCGCACCCCGAGCAGCAGATCCTGCAACTCGCGCGGGACCGCGCGCCCCTTCGTGGGCGCCAGCCGCAGTTCGGTTCGGGCCTTGCCGTCGGGCAACTTCAGCTGCCATCCGACGTCGGCGTCGCCACTGCGGCGGCGCAGGGTCACTTTGTTCCGGAGCAGGGCGAAATCGTCGGTGTCGAAATACACACTCGACACCCTCAGCGTCGCTTCCTCGACTCGCGCGCCGGATGGCAGCGCCGACGTCAGCTCAGGCATCACCCATGCCGCATCGACGTCGTACTTGTCCTCTCGCTCGCGGTACTGCTCGGCCACTCGCGCATCACTCCTTGACTGTTCCCGACCCGCTGTGGGTCATGGCAAACGCGTCGCCACGGAATCGTCGAGCCTAGTCCGCCAAAGTGAACGGGGTTCCCGCGCGTAGCGCGATCCACCCGCTCGGGGAAGCTTTCGTGCCCGCCCCACTCACGCTGGCCGCGTAGCCGCTGATCTCGGACCCGACAGTCGGCACAAGGATGCACCCCAAGGCCCGTGGTCGGTACCGCCGATAAATAGGGAAGCGGTACTGCCAAAACTAGGGATCGCTCCCGATCCGCAAGCGGTCTCGTCCCACATACGGTCAGCTGGCCCGTTCCCGTGACCAAGGAGTAACAATGCCGCTCTACATGGACATCCACACCCTCGTTGATGGCGTCGCCGCCGACGACGTCGCCAAGGCGCACCTGGCCGACCTGCAGACGCAGACCAAGTACGACGTGCAGTACTTGCGCTACTGGGTCGACGAGGATCACGGCAAGGTGTTCTGCCTCGTCGAAGCACCGTCCTCCGAGGCGGCAGCAACCGTCCACCGCGAAGCACACGGCCTGGTCGCCGACGAGGTGTTCGAGGTGCAGGAAGGCTCCTGACGAAGCCGTGGCGCGCACCTGCCTGGTCAGCAAGCGTGGGTAACGCTCACTCCTGAATCATCGTCCAGCAGAATCAAGCGCGTCGTGGCCGTGAACGCCGGACTCGGCCACGACGCGCAACCACGCTCAGGTGCCGGCAGGGCCTGCACGCTGACGCACGCGTACTGACGCCAAAACCCGTCCCCCGGTGTCGGACTGTGCCCTTACACTCCCGACGAACAGCGAAGGTCTGGGTCGAGCCCGGTGGCAGGGACGTAGTTCAGCTACGTTCTCTGGAGTTTCCCGGGGCAGGTATCGATCCAGAAGTCGCTCGTCCGACACCGGAAGTTCGCTACTGGCACCGGGAGACGCCCATGCGACGGCTGGCCGAATTCGTGCTGCGACACCGCAGGCTGGTGCTCGCATTCTGGGGACTCGTGCTGATCGGCGGCATTGCGCTGGCCGGCAAGACCACGAGCCGGCTGACGGTCGACTTCTCGTTGCCCGGTCAGCCGGGCACGCAGACCGCGGACCAGATCAAGGCGCTGCTCGGTAACGGCGGCGACACCAGTCCGTACCTGGTATCCGTCACTCTGCCGAGCGGCCAGGCGATCACCGGGAACGAACCGGCCGTCGCTTCGGCCTTCCGCTCCGTCGAGCAGAAGGTCCCGGACGTCCGCGTCCTCGACGAGGCAAACACCGGCGACAAGGCATTTCGCACCAGCGACGACAAGACGGCCTACGCGATCGTCTTCTACCG
>Ga0075521_10000291_pt1 | contig 13871 bp, 9 predicted proteins | sample NGEPerD_FD_74785 | JGI IMG/M metagenome (GOLD analysis project Ga0075521, IMG submission 74785) | Arctic peat soil microbial communities from the Barrow Environmental Observatory site, Barrow, Alaska, USA - NGEE PermafrostAB12-D | ecosystem: Environmental > Terrestrial > Soil > Wetlands > Peat ...
GGTGAAAGGACCGACATGGAGGATTGCATGGGTAGTATCGCGCGACCGCTTTCACATATGCCCTACTTCGAACGGCTGGCCGAGTTGGCCAATGACAGCACCGAGTGGCGCAGTGTGAGCGCTGCGCTGGTGATGCTGCGGCTGTTCGACAGCTGGATGACGGCAGGGGCGGAAGTGGTCGTTGAGGACGCGCCTGGGCTGAATGCGGTGCGCGAACAGATTGCCGCGATGGACATTCACGACACTACGCGCGGTCTGTTGTCGAGCATCGTCGAGTCGATGGTCGTGGCAGAGCAGCCGCGGATCGTGACGGTCGCTCCGCGCCTGATGGCGTTTGGGCGGGCGATGCAGCATGCGGCGAAGTGGCCGCTGGCGGCGGATATCTACCGCACCGTGCTCTCTTACGCCACGCCGGTCGCAAATGCCGACACGGTGATCCAGGCGAATATGCAGCTCGGGCGGTGCCTTCGCGTGCTAGCCGAGTGGGATGAGTCGTTGACGTGCTTTGCGGCGGCGTCGCAGGTCGCGACGATCACCGACGACATGATGAGCATTTTGCGGGCGCGCATTCAGGAAGCGAACATCGCGATCGATCGCGGAAATCTTCCGTTCGCAGAGACGCTCCTCGATCAGACGATCGTTCAGGCGAAAGAGCAAGGGCTTCAGGAGATCGGCGCCACTGCTATGCACGATCGTGCTCACTTGGCGCTTCGTCGCGGACAGCCCAACGAGGCCGTGATCTGGCAGTACGAGGCCTTCAAGGGTGTGCGCAATCAGATGGCTCGCGACCGCGTACTGAACGATTTGGGCGCGAGCTTCGTGGAGCTCGGCGTCTACAGTGCGGCGCGCGATGCATTTCTCGTCGTCGCATCAACGGCACACGAGCAGTACATGCGCTGGACGGCAATGATCAACTTGCTGGATGTTGCCGTGCACGAGCACAGGCAGCCGCTGTTCGAGCAGTATCGTCGGGATCTGGAAGGCGCGAACATGCCGCCGGCGCTCGCGGTTTACTATTACATGTACGTCGCTCAGGGCTACCGCTCGTTCGATCAGAGCTCGTTGGCGACAGCTGCGATCACGCGCGCGATCGATATCGCGACGAAGAATCAGCTCGGCCAGGCGCGCTACCAAGCCGAAGAGATCTTCGATGGGCTCAAGCAGGATCAAGCGAAGGAGCAGCGCGAGGAGCGTCGCGTGGTGCAAAGCAGCACATGGAGTCCCGAAGTGCAAGGTATCGCGCGGGCGCTGCACGAGCTGCGTACGATGGCGGGCGTCGACGGCTAGAAAAGACTAGGGGCTCCGGGTTGCACCCCGGAGCCCCCTGTCCAGCTGTTTCTGAAGGCTTACTTGGGGCCGCAGCCGCTACCAACGCTGATCGCGCAATCCTGGCTCGGCGCGGTCGGGGAGGTGCAGGCGGCAAGAGCAAAGGAGGTCAGGACAACGGCGAGCAGGGTGATCTTGCGGACGATCATGGCGACCTCGAAGGGATCAAGTTGTAATTGGCGTTGCGACTTGACCCGAAGCTATGGTAGCGCAAATTGTCGTAAATGCACATTTTCGGACATCGATGTGCTGTTTTAGGACAAAATGCGCCCGCCTAAGTGGAAGTCCTCGCCCGCCTCTCTGCCCCACTCGCCGCTCAGCTGCAAATCGCCCTCGCGGGGGAACACTCCCTCACCGTAGTCGATGGCTGGGGCGCGCTATTGCTCGCGATCCGGGAGCGTTCCGTAGATCTGGTGGTACTGGATCCACGGACCTCCGGTGCACTCGAACTGGGGCAAGCTCGTGAACTGCTCGCTCGACATCCGACCCTGCCGGTGGTGATCTACACCACCCTCGCAGCGGATTCGATGCAGGCGACAGTCATGCTCGCAAAGCTCGGCGTGCAACACGTCGTGCTGCGCGGCTTCGACGACGAGCCCCGTCGCTTTCGCCAGATGCTCGACCAGCTGCCCGCAGCTCGGCTGAGCGACTCGGTGCTACGTCACGTGCTACCGCATTTGCACGACGCACCAGTGTTGTTCGTTCGCGCGATTGCGAGACTGTTCGAAGCACCGCAGGAGTTCCTCGACGTGGAGGAGCTCGCGCGGATGTCCGGCATGACGAGACGCAGTCTGGATCGATGGTTCGAACGCAGTGGCCTGGCTTCTGCGCGTACGATGATCCTGGTCGCCCGTCTCACGCGGGCGAAGCACTACATGGGCGATCCGGGATTTTTGCTCGAGGACATCGCGAAGAAGCTCGGTTACAGCTCGATACGTGTGTTTGCACGCCAGGTTCGAACGGCTACCGGCATGACCCCGTCGACCATGCGGTCGTCATTTACGATGGAAGAGTTCTCACTACGAATGGCGGCGCTTCTCTGCCGCCCCGGAGATGCGTCAGGTGAGTTGGAGCGCGCGCTGAATGAATGAGCATTCGCAGGGGACACGTATTCTGATCGTCGACGACGAGCATTCCATATGCCGAGCGTTGCAGATCAGCTTTACGCGCGCAGGCTACGATGTGCGGGCGGTCGAGTCGGCCGACGACGCGGTGCAGCTGCTGCATCGCGAGCACTTCGATTGCCTCGTGGTCGATCTGCGCATGCCCGAGATGGGTGGCGATGAGCTCTTCGAGATCGCCGCCTCGGTGCAGCCGCATCTGCGTCAGCGCACGATCATCACCACCGGCGACGGCAGCGAGCGCGCGCACGAGCTGATCGCCGCGTGCGGCTGCGCCTCACTCGGCAAGCCATTCGACCTGCGCGATCTGCTCGACCTCACGCGGCAGCTCACCCTCCGCGTCCGCGACGCTCGCGCGTAGCTCGCGCGTAGCTCGCGCGTCGCTCGTAGTCGCTCGTTGTCGCTACAGCGTCCAGCTCCGCAGCGTCGTGAGCGCACTCTCCACCGCCGCGCGCTGCTCCGGATTCGTCGCCTTGCGACGCAGCATCTCGTAGCTCCGAATCGCGAGCTGCAGCGCCTCCCGATCCCGCTCACCCGACGCGAGCCCCGTCGCGTTGTCCGCGAGGCTCGCACGCGCGAGATCATCCTCCGGGAAACGATCCACCACCTGCTTCCATCGCATCATGCGCTCGCGCGGCACTCCCTCTGTTAGTGCCCACAAATGCCAAGCGCCGCGATTGCCCGGATCCGCCGCCAGCGCGCGCGCCGCAAGCTCGCCCGTCGCCTCGGCGCCACGCCCCGTGAGCCAATACGAGTTCGCGAGGATGACCAGCGCACGCGCGTCGTGGGGGCGTGCGGCCACGATCTTCTCGTAGAGCGGCCCCGATACCTCCGGGATCGCCAGATACGGCTCCGCGGCGGCAGCGAGCACTTCCGCATCGGTGACGTCCGCCACTGCGAGCAGTCGCTCCAGCAGGACGCCGTACTCGTTGGTCTCGTGGTATGTTGAAACAGCGGCCGAAAGCTCCGCGACGGGATCAATCGATAGAGGACTCATAATCGCCGGAATTTACCGTCTCTGCAGGAGGGACGCAGGCCGTGACTGAAGCATCGAGCGATTCGTCATTTCCACGGGACGCGCAGCGACGCGACGAGCTGCAACAGATCACTGCACTCGTGCAGCACTCGCTGAACAATCCGCTCGCGGCGCTCCTCGCCGAGGCGCAGCTGTTGGCGATGGAAACGACGCTGGACCCGGAGCATCGGGCGGCTGTCGATCGCATGACGGAGCTGGTGCGGCGGTTGATCACGCTGGTCCGCGGGTTGGACAGCACGGTCGACAACAAGATGTTCCCGAGATGACGTGCAGGGTGGATGGTGGCGTGGCGTAGGGTCTACCCTTCGTGGTGCTATGTCATGTTACCTGAAGCCCTCACGCCAGGGCGCCTCCGGGCGCCTGAACGAAAGAGAGGGTTGCGCATTCGCCCCAATCCAGTGATACTCACTGCATCGTCGGCACGCCGATGGTGGCCACAACAATATTTTGGCAATGCCCGCGTATCACGAAGCGGAGCGAGCTACCTGACGTAAATCGTCACCGGCTCGCTGCACGTCTGGCTAGTCGTGGTGTGTGTGTGTCGGAAAGTGGCTCGCGTGAAATATCCGCGGCCAGGATCGGATGACATCGCGCGCCGCACTGGGCGGCGCCAACTCCAGAGTTATCGCTTCGCCAGTGTTTCGTCGCCCGATATCCGGGTCGCGTTACGCGTGTACGCCTTCACCTCATGACACCCTTCGCAGCATGAACGAACGTCGACGCCCGACCCGGCGCGGTCGCGGACACCGTCCGCCAAACCGCCCGCCGCTCGACTCCAATACCGAGTCCAGCCCATATCGTGACGACTCCTCACTGCCGGCGCCAGGCGACACCGCGCTGCCAGACAACAGGCCGGCTCCGTCTTCGGACGGTGGCGACGCCGGAGTCCCCGCCTCGCTGCCGCAGCAGCCCTCCTACAATCCGACATCGCAGCCCACGTCGCAGCCGAATGACCGCGGCGACCGGAACGATCGCGGCGATCGTGGTGGAGAGCCCCGCCACAACAACAATCGGAACAACCAGAGCCGGAGCGAGCGCGAGGACAATCGCGGCAATCGCGAGCAGGGGAATAGCCGCGACAACAGCAGTCGCGACAACGGCAACCGGGACATCAGCAACAACGCCAACGGCCGCCGCGGACGCCGCGGTCGCCAGCGCAACGGACCACGCCCCGAGCAGCACTCGAACGCACCCGTCTCGGTGCTCGTCGCCGACGGAACGACCACAGGGTGGTTCGACACGGCGCGCGAAGGCGGCTTCATTCGGCGCGCGGAGGAGAGCTACCTCCCGTCCCCGAACGATGCATTCGTGCCGCCGCAGCTCGTCAAGCAGTACGCGATTCGACGCGGCGATCTGCTCGAGGCCACCACGGGGCGTGATCAGCGCGGCAGGCTTGCGGTGGCGGAAGTACAGTCGCTGAACGGCGGCGATCCGTCGAGCGTGCTCCGTCGTCCCGATTTCAGCTCGCTCATCGCTTCGTATCCCGAGCGCAAGCTGACACTCGAGACCGGGCAGTCCCCCAAGATCAGCCCCGAGCTCACGCGACGCGCGATCGATCTGATCGCGCCGATCGGCTACGGTCAGCGCGCCCTCATCGTCGCGCCGGCACGTGCCGGAAAGACGATGCTCCTGCAGGCGATCACCGAGGGGATCGCGATCAATCATCCCGAGGCGACGCTGCTCGTCCTCCTCGTCGATGAGCGTCCCGAGGAAGTGAGCGAGATGATCGAGTGGGGACGCGGCGAAGTCGTCGCGTCGAGCTTCGACATGCCGGCGGAGCGCCACGTCGACGTTGCGGACATGACGCTCGAGCGCGCGAGGAGACTCGTCGAGCAGGGGAAGGACGTGGTGATCGTGCTCGACTCGATCACGCGACTCGCCCGCGCGCACAACACGGCAGAGCGCGGTACGGGGCGCACGCTCAGCGGCGGACTCGATGCAACGGCGATGGCGAAGCCCAAGGCCTTCTTCGGCTCGGCGCGCTCGGTCTCGCCGGCCAACGGCGGCGGCTCGCTCACGATCATCGCGACGGCGCTCGTCGAGACGGGATCACGGATGGACGACGTGATCTTCGAGGAGTTCAAGGGCACGGGAAACAGCGAGATCAAGCTCGACCGCGGATTGGCCGAGAAGCGTGTTTTTCCGGCGATCGACGTGGCGACGAGTGGGACGCGGCGCGAGGACAAGCTGTTCCGCCCCGACCAGATCGACGCGATCTTCACTCTTCGCCGGGGGCTGCAGCAGATGCCGCCGCAGGCGGGGATGGAGTGGCTCATCAAGCGGATTCAGAACACCGCCAACAACGACACCCTGCTCGCAGGGCTGTAGGGCTGCGGCGCCGGAACGGCGCTCGGCCTGCCGATTGCATTAGAGGCCGTCCATATGGGCCATCCCGCTACTGCATGGTGCGCCTACCTTCGTCTGGTGCTCGCCGTCCCCGCGCTCTTGTGCGCGCGGGGACTTTTGGCGCAAGACACGACCACGGCGCCTCCGCCAGAGCAGCCGAGCAAGCAGGTCGAGCTGTCCACGAAGGCGGCGCGGGAGCGCACGCATCCCGTGGTCGACGAGGTCAAGTACGTCGGGGCGACCAGGGCGATCGACATCGGCGACATGGAGGGCGGCCAGGCCACGAAGGCGTCCGGATGCCGCTCCCTCCTGCTCAAGCCGTTCTGCCTGTTCACGCAATCGCATCTGGTGTACGAGACGCGCACGCTCGATCACCTCGAGCTCGCGCGCGATGTCGTCCGTATCAAGGTGTATTACTACAAGCGCGGCTACCGTGAGACGGAGGTCGACACGGTCGTCACTCGCGCGAAGTCGCACACCAATCGCGTGCGCGTGACGTTCAAGATCACGGAAGGATTGCCCGTGATGGTCGACTCCGTCGTGGTGCTCCGCCCGTCCGACACCCTGCTGACGGCGAAGACGATCGAGCACGCGGTGCTCCTGCACGCCGGCCACCCGCTCGACCTCGTCGCCCTCGACACGTCGCACGTGCGGCTGCGCGATGCGCTCTGGAACAAGGGCTACGCGGACGCGATCATCACGGACACGATTCAGGTGCACGACAGCGCGCGCACGGCCGAGGTGACGATCAAGGTGAATCCGCGCTGGATCGCGACGGTGGAATCGGTGACCGTGCACGGCGACTCGATTCTGCCACCGACGATCGTGCAGAGGATGATCACCCTCCAACCGGGGAACATCTACAAGCGCGACAACGTCATCGAGAGTCAGCACGCGCTCTACAGCTCGAATCTCTTCCGCCGCGCCACGATCGTGCTGCCGCCGCGGGGCGACAGCGCGAAGCTGATCGACATCAACGTCGACGAGGCGCGGCTGCACTCCGTGAAGCTGAGCGCGGGCTTCAACACGGTCGACTTCGTCCAGACGGAGGGGAAATACACCGACTACAACTTTTTCGGCAATGCGCGGCGGCTGGAGCTGCATCTCGTCATCTCGAATCTGCTCGCACCGGCGCTCAATGGAACGGGGATCTTTCGCGACGTGCTCGCCGACAACGGGCTGCCGGGCGACTCGTCGCACGCGTATCTCAAGCCGACCTATCAGGCGAGCATCGACGTCACGCAACGGTGGTTCGGCGATCCGCGCAACACGGTCGGGGTGGGGCTCTTCTCGCACCGCACGAGCGCGCCGGGGATCTACATCGACAAGGGCTACGGCACGAGCCTCTCGTTCACCCGCAACGTCGCGCCGCGCACGCCGCTCAGCCTCGTCTATCGCTACGAGGAAGCGCAGGTGGAGGCGGGGGACGTGTACTTCTGCGTGAACTACGGCGTCTGCCAGCAGACCACGATCGGGCTGCTGCGCAATCGCAACGCGCTGTCGCCGGTGTCGCTCGACTACTACATGGATCGCACCAACGACGAGTTCAATGCATCGGACGGCTACGCTGCGCGCGCGGACGTGGAGCATGCATCGAAGTACACGTTCTCCGATTTCAGATACAATCGCGTCTCCGGCGAGGCGACGATCTTCCGCGCCTTCGGGAAGGCGGTGCTCGCGGGGCATCTGCGCGGCGGCTGGGTGCGCGCGTTGTCGTCGTCGAGCACCACGACCGCGGACGGGCTCAATGACATCCTCCATCCGCGCAAACGCTTCTACGCCGGCGGCGCGAACTCGGTGCGCGGCTACGGCGAGAATCAGCTGGGGCCTCGCATTCTCACCATCGATCCGGAGAAGCTGATCAGCGACGCCGGCTGCACGACTGCGAACATTGCGAACGGAACGTGCAATCCGGGCGGACATGGCCCGCCGCGGACGCTGGGCGGCGATTCCACCTCGGTGCCATCCAGCGACTTCACATCACTTCCCACCGGCGGCACTTCGCTTCTCGAGGGGAGTATTGAATATCGCTTCCCGTTCGTGATGAAGAATCTGCAGGCGGCGGTCTTTCTCGACGGTGGATATGTGGGTGCGGGGTCGTCGGACGTAACGAAGGGGAAGGCCGCCGTGACGCCGGGGTTCGGCGTCAGGTATCTCTCGCCCGTCGGGCCCATTCGCGTCGATCTCGGCTTCCGGCCGTCGATCACCGACAATCTGACCGTGATCACCGAAGTCGTCGATCCGGACGGCACGCATCGCCTCGTCGAGCTGCACACGCAGCGTGATTACAATCCAGTCCAGGATGGCAGCGGCATCTCGAAGCTGTTGAACCACTTTGCGCTGCACCTCTCCATCGGGCAGGCCTTCTGATGTGGAAGATCCTCAAAATCGGCGGAATCACGATCGCGGCCATCGCGCTGCTCGTCGTGCTCGCGATTCTGGGGATCACGAACACGGACTTGGGCCGCGAGCGCGTGCGCCGGATAGCCGTGAAGGAGATCAACAAGAGCATCCACGGCGTCACGCGAATCGGCCGCATCGACGGCGATCTGCTGCGCGGCGTCACCCTGCGCGACGTCTCGATCACCGACAGCGCGGGCGGACCCTTCTTCTCCTCGCCGCTCGTGCAGGCGCGCTACACCATCCGCGATTTCCTCTCGAAGCACATCGTCATCAATGCGCTCGGCGTCACCAGCCCACAGGTGGTGCTCGACAAGAAGCCGGGTGCCGAGTGGAACTTCACGACGCTGTTCGCGAACGCGGACACGACGAAGAAGGCTTCGACGCCGGGCTTCGGCTCGTGGATCACGCTGCGCAACGTGCGCCTCACGGACGGCCACGTGCTCGTCCGCACGCCGTGGACGCCGGACGACTCGCTGCCGAACGCTGCGCGCGATAGCATCGTGCGCGAAACGCTGGCGGGGAGCGCGCGGCGGAAGGTGATCGCGGTGCCGGGCGGCTATCAGAGCGTGATGGAGTTCAGCAGCTTGCAGGCGGCGCTGCCGCATGTACGCATCGCCGATCCGGACAGCCTGGCGCGCGTGTTTCAGGTGGGATCGCTCGCGATGACCGCGGCACTGTTCAATCCGCCGGTGGCGGAGGTGCGCGATCTGCGCGGCACGATCTACATGTCGACGGATTCGCTCTGGTTCCGCGGGCTCAACGCATCGCTGCCCAACACGCAGCTGCGCGGTGACGGCAGATACATGCTCGCCTCCGGCGATCTCGACGCGAGCTTCCACGCGGCGCCGCTGTCGCTCGTCGATCTGCGCTTCGCGTACCCGCGCGCGCCGGCGAACGGCGGCGGCTCCGTGGATTTGACGGCGGCGATGCGGCACGTGGGAGAGAGTGACTACAACGCGCACAACATCGACCTCACGGTGGACGGCGGCACGTTGCGCGGCCAGCTCGGCCTCGCGATGGGCCAGCGCGCGGCCGAGCTCCGGCTGCACGACACGCAGCTGGCGTTCAACCACATTGACACGCACACGATCGAGGAGCTCGTGCCCGCGGTGAAGGCGCCGCGTCGCGGCCTGCTCACCGGGCGCGCGACGCTCGCCGGCACCACTGCCGCGATGAAGGTCAATGCGGATGTGGCATTCTCGGAGCCGCGCTCGGGAACGAGTCGCGTGCTCGTGGTAGGCGTCGCGGGCTCCGGACGCGAAGGCTTCACGGCCAGGAATCTGAAGCTGACGATCACGCCGCTGCAGATGGGGCTGGTGCGCGGCTTCGATCCGTCGCTCCCGATCGGCGGCGTGATCACTGGCACCGTCACCGTCGACGGCTCGCTCGCCGGTCACATGAGCGCCGTCGCCGAGATCGAGCATCGCGAGGGTGCGGAGACCACGCGCATGGTCGCAAACGGCGAGGTCGTGCGCGGCGGCAAGGACGGCGTCACCGCCGACATGCGCTTCGATCCGATCTCGCTCATCACGGCCGGCAAGTTCGCCCCTGCCCTCGGGCTTCGCGGCACCGCGGCCGGCACCGTACACCTCGGCGGCTCGATGCACGCGGTCGAGCTCGTCGCCGATCTGCATCTCCCCGACGGCGGCGAGCTCGCGACGAACGGCACGCTCGATCTCGAGAGCAAGGAAAAGGGCTACGACCTCGAGACGCATCTACGGCTCTTCAATCTGCGTAGCGTGGTCGCGCGCGGGCCGGTGACGTCGCTCACGGCCACCGCTCTCGCGAAGGGGCACGGCTTCGATCCGAAGACGATGCACGCGGCGTTCGCGGCGAACGTGCTGCACTCCGCCGTCGACAGCCTCGCCGTCGATTCGGCGAACATCAAGATCGCCGTCGCCGACGGCATTGCGACGATGGATTCCGTCACGATCCACACGCCGTTCGCGCAGCTCTTCGTCGATGGTACGATCGGCACTGCGCCGGGGCGTACGGGCGACCTCCGCTACATCGCGTCCGTCGACACGCTCGCGGCGCTGCGCCGATTCATCGCCAATCCCGACAGCGCCGTCGTGCGCCCGCGCCCCGCGATCCTCGCCGCGGCGATCGCGCGCGCGAAGGCCGACTCCGCGCGCCAGGCGAATCGCAACGAGGTCGCGGAGCGCGCGACGGGACGCCCGCAGCCGAAGGTGCTGCTCGATTCGCTCCGCGCGCTGCGCAAGGATTCCGTCGACGGCTCCCTTCGCACGGCCGGCATCGTGCGCGGCACGATCAGCAACTTCACCGTGCGCGGGAGACTCTCGGCGGAGAACATCATCGCCCGAGGCGACGGGCTGCATCGCGCGAAGATCGAGTACGCCATTGCCAACGGCGGCACGCCGCAGATGAAGTACGTAGTCGGCGGCTCGCTCGACTCGCTCTCCGCCAGCGGCTTCGCGCTCGACTCCGCGACGATTCAAGCGACGTACGCGCAGCCCTCGGGGACGATCGAGCTCGCCGTGTACCAGGACTCCGGCTACGTCTACCGCGCGGGCGCCGAGTTCCTGCTGAGTCTCGACAGCAGCCAGGTGAAGTGGCGCACGCTCGCCCTGCAACTCGACACGGCGAACTGGGTCTCGGCAACCCCCGGTCTCTTGCAGTGGGGGAAGTACGGCATTCGCGTGCGCGATCTCGACCTGCGCAACGGCGGCGACGGGCGCATCTACGCGAACGGCGATCTTCCGGTAGACGGCCCGATGAACATGGTGGTCGCGGTGAGCGGGCTCGAGGTCGCGAATCTCGTGGGGTTGGCGGAAAGCGATCTTTCGGCGACCGGCGTGGTGGACTTCAAGGCGAAGCTCGAGGGAACGCAGCGCGCGCCGGCGATTCGCGGTGCGTTCAGCGTGATGGGCACGTCGTTCCGCGGCGCGCCGCTCCCCGATGTGCGCGTGGCGATGCACTACGCCGACGAGAAGCTCGTAGCGCACGGCGACTTGATGCGCGACGGTGGCCAGCCGCTCGCGCGACTCGATGTCGACGCGCCGATCAATCTCGCGCTCGCGGGCGTCGAGGGGCCGCGCGTGCTCGACCGTCCGCTCAAGGTGGACTTCGTCGCCGACTCGCTGCCGCTCGACGCCCTCCCCCGCTTCACCGATCTCGTCTCGAACGTGCACGGGCGTGTGATCGGCGCGGTTGCGGCGCGCGGCACCGGCGTGCATCCGCTCCTGCTCGGCCAGCTCGGCCTCGACTTCACGACGTTCAAGCTCGAGCCACTCGGCGTCGAGATGAACGACATCGGCGGCCTGATACACATGACGGGCACCGAGATCGTCATCGACACGATCGGCGGAAAGGCCGGCGAAGGCACGATCAGCCTCTCCGGGAAGATCGGCATTTCGGATGCGGCCAATCCGGTGTTCGATCTCGCCTTCACCGGGAAGGACGCGACGGTGCTCAACAACGAGATCGGCGAGCTGCACGCCAACGCCACCGTCGCGATGAAGGGACCGATGGACGGCGTCGCGGTTTCCGGCAAGGCGCGCATCGTTCACGGAACGATCTACATCCCGAACGGCGGTGGCCCGCGCCAGGTGAGCACCGACGATCCCGCGGTGATCAGCGTCGTCGACACATCGGATGCGCAGATGCTGAAGGTCGTGACGCCGCAGTCACCGCTGATGCAGAACATGACACTCGACGTGAAGCTCAGCATCGCGCGCGATACGTGGGCGCGCTCACCGGATGCGAACGTCGAGTTCTACAGCCAGGGCCCGCTTACAATCTTGAAGAACAAGGGCGACAAAGGTGTGTCGCTCGACGGCGTCGTCAACACCGATCGCGGCGAGTACGCCTTCCTCGGGCGCCGCTTCGTGCTCGCGCGCGGCTCGGCCATCTTCACCGGCGGAACGGACATCAATCCGCTCCTGCAGCTCGGCGCGCAGTACACGATTCAGCCCGCGGGGCGCCCGGCGCTCAACATCAACATCGCGATCAACGGCACGGTGCGGAAGCCGGTGATCCAGCTCTCGAGCGATGCGCAGCCGCCGCTCTCGCAGTCGGACTTGCTGAGCTATCTCGCGTTCGGGCAGTCGTCGACGTCGCTCGTCAGCTCTGCAGGAAGCTCGAACTCGGGCGGTGGATCGGGGAGCGGAAGTCTGGTCGGCAGCGCGGCGGCGCTCGCGACGCGCCAGCTCACGGCGACGGCGCTCGGCGTGATGACGCGACAGTTCGCGGCGACCGCCGCGCGCTCGCTCGGCGCGGATGTCTTCACGATCACGCCGGCCGATGTGCCCGATGAGGGCGTGACGACCGGGATCAAGACCATCCTCGCGGGAACGCAGGTCGAGGCGGGCAAGTACATCGATCGCCAGACGTACGTTGCGACGCAGATTCGCGGCGCCGGCGCGACGCCCGGTTTCGTCGTGCAGCGGCGGCTCTCGAAGGGCTACCGGATCGAGGCGAGCATCGACGCGCGCTATCTCGTCAACCAGCCCTCGCTGGCGACGGACGTGCAGATTCGATCGGAGGCGACGTTCGGCGCCTTCCTGATTCGCGAGTGGAAGTTCTGATCCTCAGCGTCAGCGCGCGCTGACGCCTGCCGCGATCTCGTCCCACAGCGACGCCATCGCGCGCATTCCCTTCGTGAAGTTCTCGTCGAGAAACCACTCGTCGGGCGCGTGCGCGTTCTCGCCGGGCAGCCCGAAACCAACCAACAGCACCGGTGCGCCCAGGACGCGCTGCAGGTCGCTCACCACGGGGATCGAGCCGCCTTCGCCGATGATCACCGGGTCGCGCCCGAACGCCGCGTTGAGCGCGCGCTTCGCGGCTTCGTAGAGCGGCCCTTCGAGCTCCGCGCTCCACGGCTGCCCGCCGTGCAGCATCCGCACCGTCACCTGCACGCCGGGCGGCGTCACCTTCGCGATGTGCGCACGCATGAGCTTCTCGATCTCGGCCGGCGACTGATTGGCGACGAGGCGGCAGCTCACTTTCGCCATCGCCTTCGATGGCAGCACTGTTTTCGAGCCCTCGGCCGTGTAGCCGCTGAGCAGGCCGTTCACCTCGCACGTTGGGCGCGCCCAGAGCTGCTCGAGAATCGTGTAGCCCTTCTCGCCGCCGAGTGCCGGGGCGCCGACTTCCTTGCGAAAGGTTTTCTCGTCGAAGGGGAGCGCGGCGAGCGCAGCGCGCGCCTTCGGATCCAGCTCGCGCACCTTGTCGTAGAAGCCGGGGATGGCGATGCGACCGTCGGCATCGAAGAAGGTCGCCAGGATGCGCGCGAGTGCCATCGCCGGATTCACCACGGCGCCGCCGTAGCTGCCGGAGTGCAGATCGCTCGTGGGCCCCTCGAGATCGATCTGGAAGTAGGCAAGCCCGCGCAGTGACGACAGAATTGACGGCAGCCCCGGCGCGAACATCGACGAGTCGGAGACGACGACGTAGTCGCACGCGAGCCGCTTCGCCTGCGCGTTGACGTACGCCTCGAGGTTGTCGCTGCCGACCTCCTCTTCTCCCTCGGCGAGCACGACGATGTTCACGGGGAGCTTGCCGCGCGTCTTGAGGTGGGCCTCGAGCGCCTTCATGTGCGCGAAGAGCTGCCCCTTGTCGTCGACGGAGCCGCGCGCGTAGATGCGGCCATCTCGAATCGTGGGCTCGAACGGTGGCGT
>Ga0075521_10000292_pt1 | contig 13838 bp, 13 predicted proteins | sample NGEPerD_FD_74785 | JGI IMG/M metagenome (GOLD analysis project Ga0075521, IMG submission 74785) | Arctic peat soil microbial communities from the Barrow Environmental Observatory site, Barrow, Alaska, USA - NGEE PermafrostAB12-D | ecosystem: Environmental > Terrestrial > Soil > Wetlands > Peat ...
GCATCAGCCGGTCGTACTCGGCGTCGCTGACAATCGGGTCGTCCAGCACGTAGTAGCGGTAGGCGTGCTCGTCGATCTCCAGGCTGAGATCGGCATGCCGCTCCCGAGCCTCGGCCGGCAACCCGGCCGCCGGCTCAGTCTGCGGTTCGGTGCGCGGGGCGTGGTCGATGACCGGGTCCGTCATCAAGACTCCTCGGCGAGGCGGTGGGCTACCTCCCGGCACAGCGCGAGCGCCGCGCGGGCATACTGCGGCGACGCGCCGGCCAGACCGCAGGTCGGCGTCACCGCGACCTGCCGAAGATGCTCTGCGGGCAACCCCAACCGCCGCCACAACGCCCTGACCTGGCCTGCCACGCCCTCGACGGTACGGGCCGGTGCCGACAGAACCGGCGCGTCGGACCGCTCTGGCGCATCGCTGGCAGACTCCGGCAGCGACGCTACCGCGCCGAGCAGCAGCCCGACGCCAGCCTCGGCCGCCGCACCCAGCGCCTCCTCCTCGCCGGCGGTCAGGCGCGTCAGGTCCAGGCTCAGGCCGCCTACCCCGGCCGCCAGCAGCACCTCGATCGGCACCGCATCCCCGCAGCAGTGCACGACGGGCACCGCGGCCGCGTCGATGCAGGCCGCGACAACGGACCGCAGGGCATCGAGCGCGACCGGTGGGTGCACGGCGCGGAGCGTTCGGAAACCGCTGGGGGTGGGCACCCGGCCGCGCAGCACCGCGGTCAGTGCCGGCTCGTCGAGTTGCATGAGCAGAGCGGCCCCGGGGACCCGGCGTGCGACGTCGGCCAGGTGGGCGGCGAGACCCTCGGCGAGGGCGCTGGCGAGGTCGCGACACGCGCCGGGGTCGGACAGGGCGCGCCCGCCTCGGGGCAGCTCGATGGTCGCGGCCAGCGTCCAGGGACCGGCGGCTGCGAGTTTGAGCGGTCCGGTGTAGCCCTCGGCGTGCTCCTCCAGCGCGTCGAGGTCGCGGGCCAGCAGGCTGCGCGCCCGTCGCTCCTCCAGCCCGGGTCGGTCGACCAGGCGCCACCCGGCTGGCTGGAGGTCGACATGCAGTCCGGCCAGCAGCCCGGCACTGCGGCCGATGACGTCGGCGCCCGGCCCCCGGGCGGGAAGTTCGGGGAGAAAAGGCAAGGCGGGGCACTCGCCGAAGGCGGTGCGAAGGGCCTCCGCCGCATCCACGCCGGGCATCGAGCCGACACCGGTCGACGCGCCGGCGGGCCAGAGCGGAAGGTCGGCGTTCATGCCGCCGAGCCTAGATGCGCAGCGGCTCGACCCGGGCGTCCCCGTTGCCGGCGAGTGGCGCTCTACTCCGGCAGTCCGCCGGACATCTGCAGGGCCATTGCCTTGCAGTCCGGGCACACCGGCAGCCCGGCCGGGTCTCGGGACGGCACCCACTTGTAGCCGCAGAGCGCAGTGATCTCGGTGCCCATCACGTACGCCTCGGTGACATCCGAGGCCCGCGCGATGTGCGCCTTTGCCGGCTTCCCCTTGGCGGTCTCCGGGGTCGCCGGGAGGGTGATGGTGTCGGTCGAGGTCACAGCGACAGCCTAATGGGCCGGCCGGCCCCGGGGCTACGCCCGTCTCTCCTTCGGGCCACTGGTGACGCTGATGGTCGCACTGCCGACCACCCGCTCACGGTCGTAGAGCACGACCGCCTGCCCCGGCGCGACGGCGCGCAGGGGTGCCGCCAAGCTCACGTGCACCTCACCGTCGGCCAGAACCGCCCGACAAGGTACGGCCTCGCCGTGCGCCCGGACCTGGGCCGCCAGCGCGGCGCCGGGCGGTGGCGGCGGCCCGCACCACCGGGGCGCGATTCCGGTCAGCGCGGTCACCGCCAATGCGTCGCGGGGCCCGACGGTGATCGTCCGGGTTGCCGGTGAAACGTCGAGCACGAAGCGGGGCCGGCCGTCGGCTGCCGGCCGCCCCAGGCGCAATCCCCGCCGCTGGCCCACGGTGTATCCGTACGCGCCCTCGTGCTGGCCGACAACGTGCTCGCCGAGAACTCCGCCGTCCTCGACGATCTCCCCGGGCGCGGCACCCAGCCGCCGGGCAAGGAAGCCGGCGGTGTCCCCGTCCGGAATGAAGCACACGTCGTGACTGTCCGGTTTGGCCGCCACCTGCAGGCCGCGCCGCGACGCCTCGGCCCGGACCGCGACCTTCTGCGATCCGCCGAGCGGGAACATGGCGTTCGCAACCTGCTCGGCTGTGAGCCCGCCGAGCACGTAGCTCTGGTCCTTGGCCTCGTCGGCCGCCCGGTACAGTGCGCCGTCGACGATCCGGGCGTAGTGTCCGGTGGCCACCGCGTCGAAGCCGAGGGCGAGCGCCCGGTCGAGGACCGCGCTGAACTTGATTCGCTCGTTGCACCGCATGCACGGGTTGGGCGTCCGACCGGCGGCGTACTCGGCGACGAAGTCCTCGACCACCTCCGCGCGGAAGCGTTCGGCCAGGTCCCAGACGTAGAACGGGATGCCGATGACGTCAGCCGCCCGGCGGGCGTCCCGGGCGTCCTCAAGCGTGCAGCACCCCCGGGCGCCGCTGCGATAGGAGGCCGGGGCGGCGGACAGGGCGAGATGGACGCCGGTCACGTCGTGGCCGGCCTCGGCCGCCCGGGCAGCAGCGACCGCGGAGTCCACCCCACCGGACATCGCGGCCAGAACCCTCATCGCGGCCCGCCTGTGCTCACCGGCGGCCGGCGGTGCCGGCTCGGCGGGCGCGCTCCACGACGGGGCCGATCGCCTCGATCAGCACGTCGACGTCGCCCGGCACTGAGGGGTGGCCGAGGGAGAACCGCAGTGAACTGCGCGCCCGGTCCTCATCCGCTCCCGCGGCGAGCAGCACGTGGCTGGGCCGGGCCACTCCGGCGGAGCACGCCGAGCCGGTCGAGCACTCGATGTCGCGGGCGTCGAGCAGCATGAGCAGCGCATCACCCTCGCAGCCGGGGAAGGAGAAGTGCGCGTTGCCCGGCAACCGGCAGTCCGGGTGAAGGGTGGGATCCCCGTTGAGAAGCGCGTCGGGCACGACCCCCACCAACCGCCGCACCAGGTCCGCGCGCAGGCCGCTCAGCCGCTCGGCCCGCTCCGGCTGCTCCTTGACGGCGGTCTCCGCGGCCACCGCGAACCCGACGATGCCGGCCACATCGAGAGTGCCTGAACGGACGTCGCGTTCCTGACCGCCGCCGTGCAGCAGCGGCACGCAGTCCGCACCGCGGGCAAGCAACAGAGCGCCCACGCCGACTGGCCCACCGAGCTTGTGGGCGGTGATCGTCATCGCATCCACGCCGCTGCCGGCGAAGTCCAGCGCCAGCATGCCCACGGCCTGGACGGCGTCGGAATGCAACGGTACGCCGTAGGCGTGCGCGAGCTCGGTCAGCTCGGCGACCGGCTGCACGGTGCCGACCTCGTTGTTCGCCCACTGGACGCTGACCAACGCCGTCTGCTCTGCATGCTCCTCGAGCGCCGCGCGCAGGCCGTCGGGCAGCACCCGGCCGGTAGCGTCGACCGGCAGCCAGGTGATCTCCGCGCCCTCGTCCTCGGCCAGCCAGAGCACCGAGTCCAGCACGGCGTGATGCTCGACCGCGCTGGCCAGGATGCGCCGCCGTAGCGGGTCGGCGGCGCGCCGCGCCCAGAACAGCCCCTTGACGGCGAGATTGTCGCTCTCGGTCCCCCCACCGGTGAAGATCACCTCACCGGGACGCGCCCCGAGCGCCCGGGCCACCGTCTCCCGGGACTCCTCCACCACGCGGCGGGCGCGCCGACCACTGGCATGCAGCGACGACGGGTTGCCGAAATAGGGGAAATGTGCCGCCATGGCCTCGACCGCGGAGGGCAACATCGGCGTGGCGGCCGCATGGTCGAGGTAGGTCACCTGCGCCAGCGTAATCCGACCCAGTACCTCCCCCGATCGGCTCAGCCCTTGCGGGCCTGGACCTCCTGGGTGAGCGCCGGCGCAACCGCGTGCAGGTCACCGACGACGCCGAAGTCGACGAGCTCGAAGATCGGCGCTTCCGGGTCCTTGTTGACGGCGACAATGGTCTTGGAGGTCTGCATGCCGGCCCGGTGCTGGATCGCGCCGGAGATACCCAGCGCGACGTAGAGCTGCGGCGAGACGGTCTTGCCCGTCTGACCGACCTGGTTCTGGTGGGGGTACCAGCCGGCGTCGGTGGCCGCTCGGGAGGCTCCGACCGCAGCGCCGAGGGCGTCCGCGAGCGCCTCCACCACGCCGAAGCCCTCAGGTCCGCCAACGCCGCGACCGCCGGAGACCACGATTGCCGCCTCGGCGAGCTCCGGACGGGCACCGGTGTTCTCCACCACGCGATCAAGCACCCGGGCAGTCTTCGCCGCCTCGGGCAGCGTCACCGTCACGGCCTCCAGTGTCGGCGACGTGGACGAGGGCTCGGGTGGCACGGAGTTGGGTCGAACCGTGAAGATCGGCGTGCCGGTCGACACCCGGGATGTGACGAACACGCTGCCGCCGAACACCGACTGGTCGGCGATCAGGTCGGGGCTCACCCCGACGGCATCGGTGATCACACCTGACTTGGTCTTCACAGCGAGCCGCCCAGCCACCTCCTTGCCCTCGGCTGTAGAGGCCAGCAGCACCGCGGCCGGCCCCCGCTCCGCGACCAGCGACGCCAGCACCTCCGCCTTGGGCGCGATCGCGTAGCGGCTCAGCTCGGGATCGACGGAGGCGTACACCCGCTGGGCGCCGTACTCACCGAGCTTGTCCAGCGCGGCATCCGCACCGTCGCCGATCCAGACCGCGCTGGGCTCACCGAGTCGGCAGGCCAGCGTGAGAAGCTCGTTCGTGACCTTCTTCGGAACGCCGTCGACGTGCTCGACAAGAACCAGGATCTCTGCCATCGTGCTTCGCCCCTCTACACAAACTTCTTGGCCGCGAGGAACTCGGCGAGCTTGCGCCCACCCTCCCCCTCGTCGTTGACGATCGTGCCCGCACTGCGTGGCGGCGCCTCGGTGAAGCCGGTCACCGCGGTCGAGGCGGCGGCCAGGCCGACCCCGCCGGACTCGATGCCGGCGTCGGCGATCGTGAGCGTGGTCAGCGGCTTCTTCTTCGCGGCCATGATCCCCTTGAACGACGGGTACCGCGGCTCGTTGATCTTCTCCACCACGCTGATGACGGCGGGGGTCGAGCCCTCGATGACATCGTACCCGGCCTCGGTCAGTCGTTCGATCCGCACCGTCGTCGATCCATTGCTGCCTGCGACCTCCACCTTGCGGGCGAAGGTGAGTTGGGACACCCCCAGTCGCTCCGCCAGCATCGCGGGCAGCACGCTCATCCGGGCGTCGGTCGACTCCGAGCCGAGGACGACGAGATCCCACTCCAACGTGCCCAGCGCCTGGGCGAGGGCGTAGGAAGTCTGCAGCGCGTCCGAGCCGTGCAGCGCGTCGTCGAGCAGGTGCACGGCGGCGTCCGCGCCCATCGACAGGGCCTTGCGGATGGACTCCGTGGCCTTCTCCGGGCCCATCGTCAGCACGGTGACTGTGCTGTCCGCACCGCCGGCGGACTCCTTGATCCGCAAAGCCTCCTCGATGGCGTACTCGTCGAGTTCGTTGATGACCCCGTCGACGGATTCCCGGTCGACGGTGCTGTCGGCCGGGGCGAGACGCTTCTCCGCCCAGGTATCTGGGACCTGCTTCACGCAGACGACGATCTTCATCGGGCTGAGACACCTCCGGTGACCAATTGTCTCCAGTGTCCAGCACGCGACGGCGGGAATGACAGGCCCCTCCGGTCAGCAGCCGCCTGTGAACCTAAGCTGCGGAGGTGCGCGTCCCTGCCCCGCCGCGATCTCCGGCGCCCGATCTGGTGCTCACCGGGGAGCGCACCCTCCCCGGTGTCCCGGAGGAGAACTACTGGTTCCGTCGCCATGAGGCGGCCTACCGGTCGCTCGCGCCGTTCACGACGGGGGCCATCCTGCTCGAGGCGGGCTGCGGCGAAGGCTACGGAGCCACGCTCCTGGCCGAGGGTGCAGGGCTGGTGGTCGGGCTGGACTACGACGCCGCCACCGTGCGCCACGTCGGCGCCCGCTACCCCACAGCGGTGCACGCGGTGCGCGGCGACCTGCAGCGGCTCCCGCTGCGAGGCGGCGTGGTCGAGGTTGTGGTGTCCCTGCAGACGGTAGAACACCTACATGATCAGGTGGGTTTCGTCCGCGAATGCGCGCGCGTGCTGCGGGTGGCCGGGACGCTGGCGCTGAGCACGCCGAACCGGTTGACCTTCTCCCCCGGTGGCGCGCCCCCGGTCAACCCCTTCCACACCCGGGAGTTGGCCCCGGCCGAGTTGGACGAGCTCATTGCCCCGTTCTTCCACCCGACCCGCCGGTGGGGGCTCCGCCACGGCCGCCGGCTGCGGCAGTGGGAGCGTCGGCACGGCCCGCTGGTCGCTGCCCTGCTCACGGCCCCTCCGCCCGCGTGGCCGCCCGAGCTGCGCGACCTCGCCCTGTCGGTGACAGCCGAGGACTTCGACGTCGATGAGAAGTCGCGAGCGGACAGCCTGGACCTGATCACGGTGGCTGTCCGCCGGTGACGGATCCGCGCCAGCCGGCCAAGGAGCCGGTCGGCACCTTCTGCCTCGTGCTGCACACCCACCTGCCGTGGCTGGCGCACGGCGGCGCCTGGCCGGTGGGCGAGGAGTGGCTGCACCAGGCCTGGAGCTCGGCCTACCGACGCATCGTAGGTGTCCTCTCCGAGCTCGCCGAAGAAGGCCGGCGCGACCTGTTGACGCTGGGCATCACGCCAGTCCTGGCCGCCCAGCTCGACGACCCGTACTGCCTTTCCGAGCTGCACACCTGGCTCGGCTTCTGGCAGACCCGCGCACAGGAGCTGGCCGCCCGGCGAGAGCCGCATCTGCGGAAGCTGGCGGACTATGAGTTCCGGGCGGCCAGCACGGCGCTGGCCGACTTCGAGGCACGCTGGCGCCACGGCGCATCCGCCGTCCTGCGGCCGCTGGTGGACGACGGGGTGGTGGAGCTGCTCGGTGGGCCGGCGACCCACCCCTTCATGCCGCTGCTCGACGAGCGGGTCGCGGCCTTCCAGTTACGGGTCGGACTGGCCGACGCCCGTTGGCGCCTCGGAGCCGCCCCGGCCGGGATCTGGGCACCGGAGTGCGGCTACCGCCCGGGCCTGGAGCATGTCTACGCGGCCGCCGGCGTGCTGCGGTTCCTGGTCGACGGCCCGAGCGTGGCGGGCGCGACCGCGGAGGCTCGACTGGTCGGTGACAGCGACGTCGTCGCCTTCGCCCGCGACCTGGACGTCACCTACCGGGTGTGGTCGCCCCGCCGCGGCTACCCGGGAGGTCGGTACTACCGCGACTTCCACAGCTTCGACCACGCCTCCGGCTTCCGCGCCTTCCGGGTTACCTCCACGGCCTCCACTGCCGAGCAGAAGGCGCCGTATGACCCGGTGGCGGGCCTCGCCGCGGCGCGCGCCGACGCCGCGGACTTCGTCGCGGTCATCGAGGCCCGCCTCCGACAGCTGCGCGCCGAGCGAGGCCGGCCGGGCCTGGTGGTGGCTGCCTACGACACCGAACTGTTCGGCCACTGGTGGCACGAGGGCCCCGAGTTCCTGGCCGCCGTCCTGCGCCTGCTGCCGGCCGCCGGCGTTCGGGTCGCCACGTTGCGTGGGGCGCTGGAGGTCGGCCACCTCGGCGGCCGCGTGCAGTTGGCCGAGTCGTCGTGGGGCAGTGGCAAGGACTGGCGGGTGTGGCAGGTGCCGGACCTGCAGGACCAGGCGTGGAACGTGCAGGACCGGCTGCTGCGGGTCGTGGACAAGGTAGTGCAAGCCGATACCCCGCGACTGCCAGAGCTTGATCAACTGGCCCGGGAGGCACTCCTGGCCACGAGCAGCGACTGGGCGTTCATGGTGACGAAGAACTCGGCGCCGGACTACGCACGGCGTCGGGCGACGGAGCACGCCGACCGCTTCGCCCGCCTGGCAGAGGGCATCGAGGCCGGCTGGCCCGACCATCGCCTCAGCGCGGACCTACGGCGCATCGACGGCCCATTCGGCCACCTCGACGCCCGGCTCCTCGCCCGCGGCTGATCGGGCAGCGCGCGCCAAGCCGTGTCGCGCATCGCCTCGGTGATCATCGCGACGACGGCCGCCGGGCGCTCGAGGTACGGCAGGTGCGCCGTGCCTTCGAGCACCACTCCCCAGGCGCTCGGCACTGCCGCGGTCGCCACCTGGCAGCGTTCGATCGCGAACGGCACGTCGCGTTCTCCCCAGGCGACGGTGGTCGGCGCGCGCACATCGGCCAGCCGCCGCCACGCCTCGACCCCGCTGGCACCGGCGTCCTCGGCCTGGCCGGCCGCGAGCACCACGGCGTTCATGGCGAGGGCCAACTCGCGGACGTGGCCACCGACCAGTCCCTCCGCGGAGCCCGGACCGTCCAGCCAGAGCCACGCCTCCAGCCGGTTGACCTCATCGAGGTCGCCTTCGGCGAACGCCTGGTCCAGCATCTGACCGATCCGACGCGTGTCCGGGTCGAGGTCCCCGGCCCCGGGGTCGGGTGCACCGCTGATCGCCGGCGCGAGCAGGGTCGTAGGTCAGCACGACGGCGCCCGGGGAGGTGCCGGCGACAGCAGTTCGGTACTGGCGGTCGCCGTCAGGTCTGTCGCGTCCTACCGGGTCGGGCTCGACCGCCGCTGTCCCGCCGACCCGAGGCGAGACCACCCTGGCTGGCGGCGCTGGACTGCGGTGGACCTTGGTCTACCCATCCAGTTCCACACCGGATTGGGTCGCCGATCTCGTGCTGCACCGGGCCAACCCGCCGCTGCTGAGCTCCACCATCTCGGTGCTCTGGCGTTTCGCCGCGGACTCTCTTTTGTGCTGGGAAGGTAGGTCGGCGCCGGGGAATGCTCAACCGCGGATGCCGGTCGGATCGCGCAGCTCATCGCCGCCGCCAACGCGGGCCGCCTCTGGACTGTGAACGCCTCGGCGTGTGACCGGCTCAGCCGTAGAGCAGCGATCCCGGCGTTGTCAGGAGCTCACCCGTCTCAAGCCACGTCTTGAGGCCGGAGAGAATCATCGGCCAACCGCCGTACAACTCATCGTTCGCGCCGTCACGCAGTTCGTCGTGGGTCACAGTCAGACGGCAGGAGTCGCCGACGGGCTCGATGTCCCAGGTGACCCTCGAGGTGCCCTCGCTCTTCACGTCGTCGCTCCAGAGCGCAACCATGCTCTGGACGAGCCGGCGCGGGGGGTCGACCTCGAGGTTCTCCCCCTCCCCCAAGGGCCCGTCGGCGCCTCGGTGGCTCATCTCGTAACGCGAACCGGTCGTCCAGTCCGAGCTGATGCGATTTCCGAAGGTGTACTTGCTCCTGATCTCGCCGTCGGTGATCGCCTCCCAAAGGCGCTCCGGGGTGGTGCGGATGTAGATCTCGTAGACCTTCTGCACGGGACTCTCCAGTCTGGTGTTCCGACGGCTGAGCACAGCCCGCCTGATGCCGTGGGTGAACTGGACCGGGAGGGCGTTGAGGAGGTGACACCTCTGACGCCGCACGATCGACGAGGCCGACGATATGTGACTTATCAGTCACCTGTCAAGGGCGTCTACGGCGGCAGCTGTGCCGACAAACGCGACGGTCAGTGCAAAGGCTGGGCGGTCCGGAAGTACGATGTCGTGACCCATCGCGGCGAACGCCCGCAGAGCGGAGGGCGAACGCATCAGAGGAGTACGGCAGCGGCGGCACGCATGGGCTCGACGCAGGATGCGTGCCGTTCCATCGATGGTCTTCACCGCGACTCCGCCCGGTCGGCCAGCAGTTCCTGCGCGGCCTCGGCCGTCTTGCGGGCGATGTCGGCCACCGCCGCGCGCCGCGTCGCCGCGGCCGCATAGTCGGCCATCCGGTCCCGCAGGACGCGTGCCGGCACGCCGGCCACGACCTGGTAGGGCGGTACGTCCCGTGTCACCACAGCGTGCGCGGCGACCACACTGCCGCGGCCGATACTCACCCCGCGGGTCACCGTGCACTTCGTGCCCAGCCAGACGTCCGGGCCGATGCGTACCGGTGCCTTGGCAATCCCCTGGTCCTTGATCGGGCGATCCAGGTCCTCGAAGCGGTGGTCGAAGTCGGCGATGTAGACCCAGTCGGCCACGAGGGTGGTCGCCCCGATCTCGATGTCCAACTGACAGTTGACTCGCGTGTCGCTGCCGAAGACCACCTTGTCCCCGATCCGCAGCGTGCCGTCGTGGGCGCGCAGCTTCGTGCCGTCCCCGATATGCACCCACCGGCCCAGCACGATCCGGCCGTGCCCAGGGCGGGCGTAGAGCTCCACGTCCCTGCCCAGGAAGACCAATCCCTCCAGCAGCACATTGCGGGAGCGGCGAAGGCGCACCAGTCGCCAGTACCGGCGCAGGTAGTACGGCGTCCAGGCCCGGTGTCGCAGCACCCACCGCAGCGAACTGAGGGTCAGGAACCGTACCTGTCGCGGGTCGCGGGATCGTCGCCGGAGAAGACGCACGACCCGCAACGCTACCGGGAAGTCAGGGTTTGAGTCCGGTGAGCAGCACGTTGTAGAACAGCGGCGCGGGGACGATCCGACGCAGCACCGCGGAGTCCAGCGCCATGAGTCGCTGCCAGGTCGTGTAGGCGAACAGCGCCCACGGGGCGCCGAGCCGTTCGGGACGGACCGCGCACTCGAAGGTACGGGCCGGCCAGCCGAACCAGGACGCGGTCAACTCCTCGGTCCGGGTGGCGACGTCGACCGCGCCGGCGCGCAGCGCCATCCGGGCCAACTGCCCCGGGTCGAAGGTGTGCAGATCGACCACCGCCTCCAACGCGGCGTCGGCCGAGGACCGGGCCAGCTCCGGCTCCGGTCGACGCCAGGAGGTCGGCAGCAGCCGGGTGGAGGTCTCCCAGGTCAGCCGGGACAACCGGCGGGCGATGACGTCGCCGTAGCGGGTCGGCTCGCCGGCGAAGACGAACCGCCCGCCGGGCGCGAGCACCCGAAGCACCTCACGCAACGCCAACTCCACGTCGGGAATGTGGTGGAGCACGGCATGGCCGACGACCAGGTCGAAGCTGTCGTCCCCGTACGGGATGGACTCCGCGTCGGCAACCCGGCCTTCCATGTCGAAGCCCAGGGCACGCGCGTTACGGACCGCGACGGAGACCATGCCGGGAGAGATGTCGCTGACGTGACCCTGCTCGACCACGCCGGCTGACTTCAGGTTGAGCAGGAAGAAGCCCGTGCCGCAGCCCACCTCGAGCGCCCTGCGGTAGGGCCAGCCGTCGCGTCCGGCGATGGTGGTGAACCGCTCCCGGGCGTACCGGATGCAGCGTTCGTCGTAGGAGATCGACCACTTGTCGTCGTAGTTCTCCGCTTCCCAGTTGTGGTAGCGGACGTTGGCTTCCTTGGGGTCGACCGGCCAACCGTGCACGGCTCTGCCCGGGCCCCCGGTCTCCACGGCGTTAGCTCCCAACGAACTCCGCCTTACCTGGTCCGCGCTCAAGGAACGAGCTCATCCCGATCGTGCGGTCCTCGGTGGCGAACAGCCCCGCGAACTGGATCCGCTCCAACTCCAGACCCGTGCTCAGGTCCACCTCCAGGCCGCAGTCGACGGCCTGCTTCGCCGCGCGCAGGGCGTAGGCCGCCGCGCCGGTGAACTGGCGCGCCCAGTCCAGCGCGCCCAGGTAGACGTCGTCCGGGGGGACCACCCGATCGACGAGGCCGATGTGCAGCGCCTCCTCCGCCTTGACGAAACGACCGCTGTAGATCAGGTCTTTTGCCCGGGACGGCCCGATCAGCCTGGGCAGCCGCTGGGTGCCCCCGGCCCCCGGGATGATGCCGAGGAGGATCTCCGGCTGCCCCCAACGGGCGTTGTCCCCGGTGATGCGAAGATCCGCACACAGCGCCAACTCGCATCCGCCACCAAGCGCGTATCCGGTGACCGCAGCGACAACCGGCTTGGGAATCGTGGCGATCGCGGTGAACGCCGACTGCAGGCCTGTCGATCGCTGCACCATCTCGGCGTAGCTCATCAAGGACAACTCCTTGACATCGGCGCCGGCCGTGAAGACCTTCGGCCCGCCGTAGAGCACCACCGCTCGGATGTCGTTGCGCGCGCCGACCTCCCGGGCCACGTCCCGCAACTCCTCCTGGACAGCCTCGTTCAGTGCGTTCATCGGCGGCCGGTTCAGCCGGATGGTGGCGACCGCGCCGTCCACGTCCAGCGTCACAAACTCAGCGTTGGCCGCCGTCATGCTGGCGAAGCCTACGCGAGGCGACCGGACGCACCGCCGGCCGCCCTGGGCCTCCTCGAGCCTGCCTCCTGGCAGGCCGCTGGCCGCGTCGGTCAGACTCTGCCGAGTGAGCACCGACTCCGGCAGAGCGCCGACCACAGCGTCGACAGTGTCCACCGCGTGGCCGGGCGAGCCGCGGCCACTCGGCGCCCGCTACGACGGAGCGGGCGTCAACGTCGCCGTGTTCGCCCCGCGCGCCGACGCCGTCGACGTCTGCCTGTTCGCCGAGGACGACACGGAGCAACGCGTGCGCCTTCGGGAGCGGACGAACGGCGTGTGGCACGGCTATCTCAGCGGCATCGAACCGGGCCAACGGTACGGCTTTCGCGTGCACGGTCCCTTCGCCCCCCGCTACGGGGCTCGGTGCAATCCGGCCAAGCTGTTGCTCGACCCCTACGCCCGGGCGATCGACGGTGATCTCACCCTGGCGGGCGTGCGCTCGGAGACGGTGTTCGGTGGCAGCGCGGCCCGCGACACCCGGGACTCCGCGCCCCACGTGCCGAAGTCGGTCGTCGTGGCCGACGCCTTCCCCTGGGGAGCGGACACGGGCCCGTGCACGCCGTGGGAGCAAACCGTGATCTACGAACTGCACGTCCGCGGCTTCACTCGGCGGCACCCGGGCGTGCCGGAAGGGCTGCGCGGCACGTACGCCGGTCTGGCGCATCCGGCCGCAGTGGACCACCTCACCGGACTTGGCGTCACCGCGGTGGAGCTCCTTCCGGTGCACCACTTCTTCAGCGAGCCCTTCCTGCTGCGGAGGTCGCTGAGCAACTACTGGGGCTACAACTCCATCGGCTACTTCGCGCCGCACGCCGGCTACTCCGCAGCCGGCTCGCGTGGCGAGCAGGTGACCGAGTTCCAGTCGATGGTCCGGGCGTTGCACGCAGCCGGCCTCGAGGTGATCATCGACGTGGTCTACAACCACACCGCGGAGAGCGACGAGAACGGCCCGACGCTGGCGTTTCGCGGCTTGGACAATGCGGTCTACTACCGACTCGCGGAGAACGATCCGGCCCGATACCGGGACTTCACCGGATGCGGCAACACGTTGGACACTCGGCATCCCCAGGTGCTGGAATTGATCATGGACTCGTTGCGGTACTGGGCCGAGACGATGCATGTCGACGGGTTCCGTTTCGACCTGGCCCCGGCATTGGCCCGCTCGGCTCACAACGTCGACAGGTACTCGGCGTTTCTCGCCGCCGTCCACCAGGATCCAGTGCTCGGTGGACTCAAGCTCATCGCTGAACCCTGGGATGCCAGCGAGGGTGGCTATCAGGTCGGTGGCTTCCCCGCGCCGTGGCGGGAGTGGAACGGCAAGTACCGCGACGCGATCCGCGACTTCTGGCGGGGGGCGCCCTACGCCTTGCCGGGCCTGGCCACCCGTCTCGCCGGTTCCTCCGATCTCTACCAGCCCGGCGGCCGGACGCCGACGGCGTCGGTGAACTTCGTCACCAGCCACGACGGCTTCACCATGGCGGATCTCGTCGCCTACAACGGTAAGCACAACGAGGCCAACCAGGACGACAACCGGGACGGCACCGACGACAACCGGTCGTGGAACTGCGGTGCGGAGGGT